>Ga0256405_10002023_pt1 | contig 49933 bp, 46 predicted proteins | sample RumenRJG_02DNA_FD_189096 | JGI IMG/M metagenome (GOLD analysis project Ga0256405, IMG submission 189096) | Bovine rumen microbial communities from Lethbridge, Alberta, Canada - RJG_02 | ecosystem: Host-associated > Mammals > Digestive system > Stomach > Rumen | place: Canada: Alberta...
ATGCCCTGTGAAAGTCGCCGCGTTTTGGCAGCCCTTCGTTCGGGGCTACGCCCCTCTCTTCGGACTGCCAAAACAAACTACTACGAACTTATCTGCTGTTATTGCAACTTGCTATTGCAATTTGCGATTGAAAAAATTTATTACTTCACTCTTATAATCCCGTGAGGGTGAAAAAACGGAACCGGTAAAGCAAAAATATTTTTGCTCTCACTTATATACTCCGGCAAGGCGCCAAAATCTGTTGGAAAAATTTTCCCACACTTGTATAAACAGGAACGGGTATTAAAATGCAAGTCGGTTCACAAAAAATTTTTCTCTCTACTTGTAAATTCCCGAAGTGGTACACAAATCTAAAGTGGTTTTTCGATATTTTTCAAAAAAACACTAACGGTTTGCAAATATAGGCGTGGCTTATTTCATAATGTAGCTGTGATGCTCTCATCATGTATCAGTGTGTTGCTTTTTCATTAAGCTTGCATTTCAATTTTCGTCTGATATGTTTATGATATGGTATTTTCTTTTTCTAAAATTTCTGCTATACTAATAACAAGGAACAAGGAAACAAGGAAAACGCGTTTAAACGGAGGAGATAAGAATGGCAGAATCAGCACAGACATTATATGAACAGAAGCGGGTTACCATTACATCAAAAAGACAATTCACCATTCCACAAAAGTTTTATACAGCACTTGGTTTTGCAAGGGAGGCTGTTTGCACGATACAGGGCGGGGCGCTTGTCATTAAACCGGTCGTGTACGCTCCGGGCGGAGATTTTTCTGAACATATTTTAGCGGATTTAATTGCGGAAGGATTTTCAGGTGAAGAACTGCTTACGGAATTTAAATTGAGACAGGCTAAAGTTCGTCCAGCGGTTAAGGCCATGTTGAAAGACGCTAAGGCGGCTGCGCGTGGAGAAGGTGAGTACGCCACCTATGAGGAAATCTTTGGGGCGGAGGAATGAAATGGCGGAATTGCGAATTCTTCCTCCGGCTGCTAAATATTTTAAAAAGCTGAAGGACAAGCAGTTAAAAAGATTGTTTCAGGAAGCGATAGATGAAATATTGGAAGACCCGTCTGTCGGGGAAGAAAAAAAGGGCGACTTAAAAGGGATCAAAGGATACGATATTTTTTATAATCATACGAATTATGAACTGGCTTATACTGTAGAATATGTCAAAAGAAACAATAGTGATGCAGTAGATGTCGTTGTTGTGATTATGGCAGGAACCCGTGAGAATTTTTATGAGGCATTGAAACGTTATTGGTCTTGAAAGATTTAAACGGCATTGAATATGATAGAAAACAATAAGGGTTATATTTTACGGCGTCTGCCCAAATAATTGGCAGACGCTGTTTTATGTGCAAAAAAATGTAAAATGCTTTCTGTAAAATATGATGGTAAAAGAAAAATAATAAAATACAATGCAATAACAATATAATGCATTGAAAATAATTGACGATACAATGCATAAGTGGTAAAATTTAAATACAAAAGAGTATATTAACAGGAGGTGCAAAATGGGTGCAGCAAACTCAATGAATTTTAGCGTTCGCATGGATAAAGATTTAAAAAACCGTTGCGAAAAATTATATGGCGAACTGGGTATGAATCTAACTACAGCAATCAATGTTTTTCTTCGTCAGTCCCTTCGTGTCGGAGGATTTCCTTTTGATGTAAAGTTAGATCAACCGGCAAAAGAAACCATTGCCGCTATGCTGGAAGCGGAAGCTATCTCCAGGGATTATTCTGTTAAGCATTATGATGATGTGGAAGAAGCGCTGAGGGAATTGAAACGATGAGTTATTCTGTTGTCTGGACAACCAAATTTAAAAGAGACTATAAAATTGCCATGAAGCGTCATCTTGATATAAATTTGCTTGACGACATCATTCGTAAACTGGCAAGAGGAGAAATGCTTCCGGAGAAAAATCGGGATCATGAATTAACCGGAGACTGGATTGGACATCGGGAATGTCATATTCAGCCGGATTGGTTGCTGCTGTATCGTATTGATGATAATGTTCTTGTCTTAACTTTAACCCGTACTGGAACTCATAGCGACATTTATTAAATTTATAATTAAAGGCCAAAAAGATTTAGCAGAGAACCGTGTAAAAAGGTGATGCAAGGTACAGGCATCTGGTCGATGATATCAAGCAGTATATGGATGTGAGAGGTGTTTCTGTATAATTTGATTCGTATGTTGAGGTAAAGGTAAATGGATGACGCGGTTTTGGAAAAAATTTACCAGGAAAAATTGGAAGAACGGATTATTGCTACATTGGCAGAAAAGCACGGGATTTCTCTGGAAGAAGCGATGAACGTTTATTACAATAGTAAGCTTGCGGATAAAATCCATCGCGGCGTAGAAGGTGTCCAGTATCTGGATCACAAAGTGCTTGTGCAGATTTTAGAAGAGACTGAACCGGAGATTTTTAAGTGATTGTTTAAACTAAATGCCCGTTGAAGGCAGAAATTAACTAATTAGTCCCCTGTCCATCGCTAAAGATTTTAACGTTGGGCAGGGGATTTTTTTGATTAAAAATGTACATTATTTTGTAAGGCCCATTCTGTTTATGTTTCTGCTGGTAACGGATTTTGGCGTTTCCCGGATTCCGTTCCTTTCCTGGGACCGCAGAAAAATGTACAACCGCGGGTTTGGGGATGTTGAATGGGGCGCACGGCATACAGAAAAGGAAATGTATGAAAATCTGATGGAGAAGCTTGACAGCGGATATCTTTCTTATGTGGAAGAATATCGTAACGGAGACAATCATGGTCACAGTATAGGCAGGTTTGAGTTTGACCTTTTGCATCAGACGTTTTATCTTAATACGTTTGATTCTGGTTCAGGTACTACGGACAGAAAGAGCGGTAAAATTCCGGCGAAAGCTGTCAAAAAGTTTTTGGAAGCCGTTTCTGATTACTGTGAGTTGCCCGAGTCCGAGTATTTTGACAAAAATAATCTGAACAAAGCTTCCGTCCGCCACACTGCAGAACTGTTCAACAAGCGTTTTTACTGGTATGCCGCGGAGGAACCGCTTTTTGAAAAGCTGGATCAGGCGTTCCGGCATTTGCTTGCTTCGTTAAAGATGAAAAAGTGATACGCCTCGTAACGAGGCTGCAAGGCATTGTTACTGTTCCTAAAGTTTTCTGTGCAATATCTTGTGACAGTAATAAAAAGGTGATAAAATAATAATTGTCAGTGGAAGAGAGACTGATAAGCCTAAAGGTCTTCTATGATAAAAATTTAATCATAGGAGGCCTTTTATTTCCATTCATGTTATAGCAGTCAGGAGGATGAAAAATGTTCTGTTCACGTTGTGGTAAGGAAATAGCAGATGGATCGGTTTTCTGTAATTATTGCGGAGCCAAGCAGTCGGCGCCTGCTCCTGCTCCGGAGAATAAAAATGGCATAAGCTTTGCTTCCACTATCTGTCCCAATTGCAGCGGACATCTGAAAATTAACGTAAAAACAAATACCGCCGTTTGTCCCTACTGCAACAGCCGTTTTGTATTAGAAATGGACGACAGCATGGAAGAAGCAATGCAAAACGCTGCTGAAATCGAAACCCTGATGGACGACGCTAAAAAATTTGAAAAAAAGGGTGATACGGAAAGTGCGTTGCAATGCTACAAAAAGGTGTTAGAGCTGGATCCGGATCATGCAGAAGCAAAAGAAAGGCTGGCCAAAGTCAGAATTCTGAACTACGTTTATCTGAAGTCAAAAATGTTTGACGACTATACAATTATGGAACTTCGCAAAGACTCCATGACCTGCCATAAAAAAGACGGTTCGAAAGAAATCTGGCTTTTCCGCAAAATGACAGACTTAAGCTATTTCTTCGGATCTATGGATTTTACCTACAAGGGAGAAGTATCCTCCAGAACCATCGGTGTGATGGATGAAAAGGAAGTAGTTACTTTTATACGGAATGCGCAAAAGGGCATCTATCCTCCCATCGATAAAGATTTATTGGATGAGGATGAATAAACGAAGCTAAGAGTGACTGAGAAAAACATGAAGATAAGCGGAATCGTGGGTATGGATTTTGAAAATACATGGAGGTGACTTGTAAACATGGGTTTCTTTGATGATTTGTTCAGCGACGATAATGACGATAAAAAAGAAAAGAAACAGAAGAAAAAAAGAAAGCATGAAGAAGATGACTCTGACAATGACAAAGGTTTCTTCTCCAGTATTTTCGATGATGACGATGATGAGAAAATCGAATTTGATACAAAGGAATCCGACCGGGAGAATCAGGAGTCGGAGTTTGAGGAAGATGATTCGGAGGATGATGACGGCAAAGGATTTTTCTCCAGTCTTTTCGACGATGATGATGACGAAAAAATAGAATTTGATACAAAGGAATCCGACCGGGAGAATCAGGAGTCGGAGTTTGAGGAAGATGATTCGGAAGACGACGACGGCAAAGGTTTCTTCTCCAGTATCTTCGGTGATGATGACGATGACGATGATGACGACGACGACGATGACGACGATGATGACGACGATGACGATGATGACGACGATGACGATGACGACGATGACGATGATGACGACGATTAACGCTTTTTAATTGTGTAATCATGAAAAGAGGCAGTAAATGGAAAAGTCATTTAAAATGAATAAGTTTTTTAAGTTGTTATGTGTGGTTATGATGTTCGTGCTGTCACTGTCCGTGACGGGTTGCTTTGACGATGATGATGAAAAGGAACCGGCCTCTTCGAATTCGGGCAGCTCTGCTTCCTTCAGCAATAAGGGAATGAAAGAGCTGGAAGAAGTGAAAATTAAGGTCAGGGAAGGCAAAGTCGTTACGCTGAACAATCAGAATCCGCGCAATTTCCGCGGCGCCCAGCCTGTAGCGAAAAAACCTTTTACCCTGATGGTTTATATGTGCGGTACGGACCTGGAAGAAGAAACGGCGGCCGCCTCCAACGATATTATTGAGATGGCCGCGTCCAAATTCAAAGGCGATAAGCTGAACGTTGTGATTCTGACCGGTGGAACGAAAAAGTGGAATATTAAAGATATTGCGCGAAATACCACTAACATTTATACGCTGGAAGGTGAAAACCTGATACGTCAGGCGACCTTCGGGCGTCAGTTGCTGAGCGATCCCCGAACCCTGACCACGTTTGTAAACTATGCAACCACGATTTATCCGTCGGACAAATATGCGCTGGTATTCTGGGATCACGGCGGCGGCCCGGTCTGGGGCTATGGTGTGGACGGCATGGCCAAACCGGAAAAGAACAGTCTGTTTGTTCCGGAACTGAAAGCGGCTTTGGCGAACTCTGCCCTGGCGCAGAAAAAAGCTGAGTTTATCGGCTTTGATGCCTGCCTGATGGCAACGGTGGAGACGGCGCAGCAATTGCAGGACTTTGCTAAGTATATGGTGGCATCCGAAGAAGTGGAACCCGGATTTGGCTGGGACTGGCGCTGGCTGAGGACGTTAAGCGAAAATACGGATAAAGACGCTTTGATTTCCCTGAAGGAGACCGTGGACCGTTTTGTTGCTTTCTGTGAAGAAAACAGCAGCTGGCTTTTCGGTGATTTTGACGGTACGCTTTCTGTTACCGATTTGCGTAAGATTGGTCCGGTTGCCGCTGCCCTGAATGACATGGGGAAGGAAGCGAACGGTATTTTTTCCAGTCACAAGAAAGCGGTTACCTTTGAAAAAGGCCGTGCCAAAACAAAAAGTTTCGGCGATCTGGGGGATGACGGGAATTTTGACCTGGTGGACCTGGGCGATTATGCCGAGAAATTGCATAAGGCGTTTCCAAACCAGGCCGAAACTTTGCGGAAAGCGGTTGCGGATGCGGTGGTTTATACAAAGAATTCCAGCAGCGTTTCCCATGCGACCGGCCTGACAACCTACTTCCCATACAATGCTTCGTTCAATGAGGCGCAGGGTACGTGGCCTGTTTACGCAAGCCTGTACAAAAACGTAAGCGCCATTGCCGGACACACTTCGTTCCTGACCCGTTTCTGCCAGTGCCTGATACCGGACAACCCTGCTGCCGGCCAGCATAAAAAACGGGCCGGCACAAAAGCAGCCAAAGGCGGCGTGGAGGCGGTTCTGCCTGCAGAAGATGAGGCGCAGGCCATTGAAGCAAAGTTTGTGCTGTGGCGTGAGCTGGAACCCGGCAGCGATTACTTTGTGCGCTTGCTGGTGGACAAGGATGTAGAGAGCGAGGGCGGCAAATACAATGCCAAATTCGACGGGAAGCTGATGAGTTTCCAGGATGAGTTTATCTATGTCCGCGAAAAAGACAGAAATGAAAAGACCGGAGTCGTTACCTATGATTCTCCGGCGTATCTGAATGGTATTAAAGTACGGGTGCTGATCCGCAAAGATGCCAAAAACAAGGACGGCAAGATTGTGGGCGCCCTGCGGGTGAACGGTCCGCAAGGAAGCAAGGTTTCGTCCAAAGACATTATGCAAATCAAAAAGGGCGATAAACTGCAGTTCCGTTATTGGGCGAACCTGTGGACCAAACCGGGTGATGAGGCAAAATATGCCGGGCAGCCCACACACAAATGGGTAAAAGGCAAAGAGCTTACCGTGGGCGACAGCCTGACACTGAAGAAGAAAGCGGTAGGCAAAGAACTGTATCTGGCCACATTCTGGATCAAGGAAATGAATGCGGATATGAAAATCAGCAATTACTATACGCAAAAACTGGAAATGAGAAGAAAGTAAAAGAAAGTAAAAGAAAGTAAAAGAAAGTAAAAGAAAGTAATCCCTGTCAATCAGTTCACGTAGCAGATTGGTTGACAGGGTATTTTTTACATATCCAAAATTTCGGATAATATTGCTTCATAAATCTGTTATAATTCAAAATGAAAATGATATTGCTCTTTGAAAACTGAATAACGCCTGAACTAACATGCCTGTCGCTCACTTCATAAACCTAATTTGAAATAATAAATATAATCAATCATTACAAAAAAGGAGACTTGATACCATGGAAGATCTTAACTATGAAGAAACAACGAAAAGTTTAGATGAATTATTGAGAAGCATACAGAGAGGCTATGTTAAAGACACAACAAAGGACCGGGCTCCGGTTTATTATCAGGCACCTGATTTTTCTTCTGAAAATCCGGAAAAGGACTTTGAAGAAGGAATGCGTATCATTGGATCAATTGACCTTAAAGATTGCGTCTTACACTTTGAAGATTGGCCAAAGGGTAAACGTTTGTTACTGAAGGCTGCGCACAACGGGCATGTGAAGGCCCAATTCGTGTTAGGGTGTATGTACAAGATAGGCATCAATTATTGCCCGGATTATATAATGACAGAGACTTGGTTGCAGGAAGCAATCCAAAACGGGTTGAGCGGAAAAGACCTTAACATTGCAAAAGTAAAATTACATGAGGCGCAACAACAACGCAGGGAGAGATGGATGCGGATTTGATCCTTAGGGCTGCCTGAAAATATCAGGCAGGCTTTCTCTTTGTTGATAGAGTTCTCGATAAATCTGGTAATATTGAATCTGAAATAACCTTTGATGATTATATTGACGCAATGAAAATATTTAAACAGTTACCACCAAATGAACTCGAAAAGGTTTTATACATTCGATGTGAAACGGCTGATGAAGTCATTTTAGACAACTGGAAACCTATTGCAAATTCAGGTTAAAAAAACAATTGTAGTTCATTGATAGGAGAAAGATAGCCATGAAATCAACATATACAAGGGATGTTAGTCCCGAAATGATGTCAGAGTTGAAGAATAGATCTACATTTGCAGCTTTTGTAGATTATGTAAGGGATAATGGGAATAACGATCTTGCACTATGTTTTAGAGGTAATGATTCGAAAATTGGCAAAGTTGTTATCTATAGAAATAATCATATGATATGGGAGTTGTGCATCAAAGGTGGTAAAGGTGGCATTCCTGTTGTACGAATAAACCCAAATCACGCCAGGTTTATGGATGACTGGCATTCAAGGGTTGTAAAAGAACTCATGGAATTGGGATTCAAAGGACTTAAAGGTCAGGATTATAACCAATTAAAAGAGGAGAATGGATTTGTTGTAAGACACAAGACAAAAGATGGTTATTCTTACGATGCTGTATTCTTGGAATACACCCCATCAGGTGGATATGATGAAGTAAAGAAGGTAGTCACCGCTTCATATTCACTATTGAAGGAAATGCAGGAGTCATATTTTAGCCTTGATCATGATGAAGTGTTTGAAGTGTATAATCCAAGATCTCAGGCATACAAGAAAGAAAAGCGCCCTCGGAATTATATAAAACAATATTATTTTGAGCATAATACGGATGCGGGAATTGTTGATTCTAATTCAAATTTTTATGCTAATTTTCAAAAATGTGTCGAAAAGCATGTTCAACAGGATTTATTTATGAATAATCATTGCCTTAAGGATGGACTATTCATATATGACTTGGAATTTGCGCAGCCAAGCGGTGTTCCTGGTGTAAAGGTAGGAAATAAAAATAAGCCTGACATGTTTGCGATTAGATTTGATTCGAAAGGCAAGATAGAATCTATTTGCATGATAGAAGTAAAATCAACCAGGAATGCTTTGACACAGAAAAGCGGGTTAGAAGAACATTTAATGGGAATGGAAGAATACATCCATGTAAAAAAACTTATGGTTCACAGAATTGAGGAAGCTAGAAAAATCCTTAATCAGTATCATGAACTTGGACTTTATGGTGTAGATAAAGTTTTTACGGAATCCGATTTTACAGATATAATAATGGAAATTATTTTTGTATTTTCTCATGGACTGTATTTAAACGTAAATATTCATAGGGGTGTAACAATTTGGAAAGCACTACCAGGATTTGTTGCTTATGAAAAAATGAAGTACGGTGCATATTTAGAGCATGTAAATGTAGATGTTCAGATAAAAAGGATAAAAACGACAAACATAATTTAATCCTGGAAGATTTGTATGCTGCCATAAGCAGCATGTGTTAATTCCGAAATAGTTATAGCATATAAAAAAGTTCACCTAAGTTCACTGATATATTTTAAAGCTGCTTTGCGTCTGAATTTGCGCAAGTGAATTTTTGTTTTTATGAATTCACTTACAGCTAAAAAAGTTCACTGAAATACACTGGTAGAAAAGAATAATTAAGAATCTATGAAAAAGTAAGTTTTGTTTTAAAGGAGGTTACAATTAATGAAAGACAGAGAATTTGAATTTAGAAGAAAAGATGACTACAAGGATGAGGTCATAGCTTGGATTAAATGCCTTAAAGAAAGGCATGAGGATATTCTTTTTATCCCCAATACAGACTGTATTAAAGGTTATTATAAAGGATTGGTTCTTTATGAAAAGATAACAGACAGATGTAGAAACCTTGTAAGACGCTGTTCAGATAAGCCATTGGATGAAGCTATTAAAGTGGTTGGAGAGGGGATGCCTAAGGATAGGGAGAGAAGAACTCAACAAATTATAGCTCTAAACAATATGACTTTTAATAAAAAGAGTTACTCAGTATGTGGTTTTGAAACGACCGTTTCGCAAAAAGATGTGAGAATACCTAAAAAACCAGAGATGGATTTAGTTATTATTAATCCATCAATTAAAAGTATGCTTTTAGTTGAGTACAAGTGTAAGGGTGAATCTATGTTGTATGGAGAACAAAACATAGAATGTCATTACAATGATTATAAAGCAATACTTGATTCTGCTGTTATTAAGCAAATAAAAAAAGAAATGATTAAGTCCTACATATTACTTTGTAAGATTAACGATATAAAGTATGATGAAAAGGATTTTAATGCTGACGATTATAAAGTTCAAATTGCGTTTCTTTTCGTTGATAAAGTTCTCGATAAGGATGGTAATGTAGAATCTGTAATAACCGATGATGATTATGAGCATGCAATGAACATGTTTAATAATTTACCACAAGAGGACCTCAAAGATGTTTTATACATTCGATGTGAAACGGCTGAGATAGTAAATTTAGACCAATGGAAAAATGTTAAAAACTCAGATTTAAAGAAAACAATTTGAAGTCATAATCAGTAATTGTGCTAATCTAATGGCAAAACCAATTACTGTAATTAAGAGATCTTTTTTAGTCGCATTGTCCAGAATAACGGATAATGCGATTTTTTTTATCGGATATAATCAGAAATACAAAAACAAACAACTTAAAAACGATACAAAAAGATTACTATTAACGATACAGCTAACGTATTTCTTACTTCATCTTTATGTGGTTGAAAAGAGCAGAGAACAGATTAGGAAAAATTAGTATTAGGAGCGTGTATTATGATTGGTTCGGTTAGAGGAACAGTGGCATATCAGGCGGCAGAGTATTGCCTAATTGAAACAGAAGGCGGTACGGGGTATCGTGTGTTTATGCCGGTGCCCCAAATGCGAACCCTATCCTTGGGGCAGGAGGTTCGTATTTTGACTTATACGGCGGTGCGAGAAGATGCCATTCATCTGTATGGGTTTCTGACACAGCAACATTATGATTTATTTACATTGTTATTGGGCGTAAGCGGCATAGGTCCTAAAGTTGCAATAGGCATTTTAGGAGCGGTCAGACCGGAAGATTTTTATCTGGCAGTGCAGAGCCGTGATCTGAAAATGTTGACTAATCTGCCCGGTATCGGTAAGAAGACAGCAGAACACATGGTGCTGGAACTGAAGGACAAAATCTGTACACTGAAAGGCGAAGAAAATGACAGGGACTTTGCTGCTGCAGTAAGCGGTCAGTCCGGAACGGAGACCGTCAACGAAGCGATGGCTGCATTAGTAGCGTTAGGTTATTCCAATTCGGAAATATTACCGGTGTTGCGTAAGATTCCGGACTATGGCACATTGAAGCGGGAAGAACTGATCCGTAAAGCGTTGCAAATTTTTGCCAAAAGATAAGATTTAAGAAGTAAGGGGAAAACGATATGAATTTTGATGACCGCCTGGTAACATCGGAGGTGATGGAGTCTGATGGGGAACAGTATAGTCTTCGCCCCCGGACACTGGAAGAATATATCGGACAGGACAAGGTAAAACAGAATATTTCAGTTTTTATCGAAGCAGCCCTGAGACGAAACGAGGCGCTGGATCATGTGTTGCTGTTCGGACCGCCCGGTCTGGGAAAGACCACACTAGCCAATATTATCGCCAATGAACTGCATGTGAACATGCGCGTTACTTCAGGGCCTGCCATTATGCGACAGGGAGACTTGGCTGCTATCCTCAGTACATTGTCGGAAGGGGAAGTATTGTTCATTGATGAGATTCACCGTCTTCCGAAAGCCGTGGAAGAAATCTTGTATTCAGCTATGGAGGATTACCAGCTGGACATTGTAATCGGCAAAGGGCCGGGCGCTCAGAATGTACGGCTGCCCCTGCCAAGGTTTACATTGATTGGGGCGACCACAAGGCTGGGTTCTTTGGCAGCACCATTGCGTGACCGTTTTGGCGTGCAGTGCAGGCTGGAGTTTTATCAGCCGGAGCAGTTGCGCATCATTGTAAATAAATCGGCAGAGAAATTGGCTGTGCAGATAACACCGGAAGGCGCATTGGAAATCGCCCGCCGTTCCAGAGGGACGCCCCGTGTAGCGAACCGTCTTTTGAAGCGGGTACGCGACTTTGCCCAGGTACTGGGCCAAAATGCGATTGACCAGAAGCTGGCGGACCAGGCGCTTTCCCGATTGGAAGTAGATCGCTACGGATTGGACCAGAATGACCGGCGTATTCTCAATACAATCGTCAAAAATTATGAAGGTGGACCGGTGGGAGTAGATACCATTGCTGCGGCTGTCAGTGAAGAAGCAGGTACCATTGAAGATGTGGTTGAACCGTACCTGATGCAACTGGGATTGTTGCAGCGTACACCCCGTGGACGCATTGCTACCAAGGAGACTTATCGTTATCTGGGCATTCCGTATCCGGAAAATAATGGAACAGGGCAAAAACATAATTGCAAAGGATACGCAGGATAAAGAAGAATCTACAATGCTGGCTATTTGATGGTGAAAGCGATATAATTCAATCAAGGAATAATATTAGCGCTTGGAGGAAATGTATATGAAAAATACAATACTCAAAAAAATCAGAGAGTCTTTAATTAAAGCTGGTATTGCCGAAAAATCGGCCAATAGTGTTAAATTCCCGGAAGCTATCGAAATAGAAAAAACAAAAGATAGGATTGTGATGAAGTTATCAGCTAAGGCTATTGGCATGTGTGAGAATGCAAGAAGCTACTCCAATATGCAAAGCGATGATGCTGCTTTTGAGGGATGGGCATTATTGTTATATGCTCATTATGCTAAGAGCGGGGACTGCAATACTATTGAATTAGATTTAACAAAAGACGCCTATGAACAAATAGAAAACGTTTATAAAAAAACTAAGGGAAAATATACCAATACAAGATTACATCATAATCGCTTTTTGTACAGAGCCTTGCGCTTTAGCCAGCAATATAAAGACTGGTTTGCTTTATCAATCGGGTTACAATCTTATGTTAAAAAATTTGAAATTTATTTAGGCAAACCAGGATTAGTATTTACTAACAATATACCGTGTGTTAAAAAACCGAGTAAGATAATCTCGAATGGTGATAAAATTCACGAAAATGATGTAGAAGATGTTTTTGCTGATTTAGACTGGCAAAAGAATCAAGGCGCTACGTTTTGTAAAAAATATGGCGGTAAATTGTACCGGCAATTACCGGTTTGTCTATTTGAAGGCGATAAACCGATTAATGCAAAGGCAATCTTTACCGGTAAAAAATCTGCAATTGATTTATGGTCTTGTAATAATAGAGAACTAAATGTGTTTGAGTTAAAGTACAACAATAAAATGATGGGGATTATTACAGAATTGTTCTTTTATACTAATTATATGAGAGACATGTTTTGCAGAGGCAAGGCTATTAATTTCAAATGTCAACTTCCAAAAGAAAACGAACCCCGAGGTTATGGGCAATTTGCAAAAGCATCTTTTACTAAAGTGAACGGTTATATGCTTTATGACAAAGGCAAACTTCATCAGGCAATAACCAATGAAGTTATTGATTTAATGAACAAAGCTGATTTCAGTGATGCTTCGGCTTTTACTATCACATATGGAAAAATTGAATATAAGGTTCTTGATAGGACGATTGAAGTCTGATTAACAAGAGGTTTTGAAGAGTAGTTTAAAGTCTCGTCAGATGGATTCTCGCGTCAACTGCGCCACGCTTCCAGGCTGCCTGAAAATATTGGGCAGCCTTTTCTTTGTTATAGGCAACGCCCCGGCCGTTTTCGTACAACCAGCCCAAAGCATACAGAGCGCGAGGATGGTTCTGTGTTGCTGCTTTGCTATACCAGTACACGGCTTTTTCATAATCCAGTTCTACGCCGCGGCGGTTCTGATACATCCATCCAAGCTCATACTGCGCTTCGGCATGATTTTGTAGCGCTGCTTTTTCGTACCAACAGGCTGCGGTCAGATAGTTAAGTTTTACCAGTTGGCCCCACCGGTAGAATTCGCCTAACATATATTGCGCACAGGCGTAGCCGTTGGATGCAGAAGCATGGAACCATTCCAGCGCTTTTGCATGGTCGCGGGTAACACCGTGCCCATTCTTGTAGCGCAAGGCCAACCGGTACTGCGCTTTTGCGTTGCCGCATTCAGCCAGTACCAACAGTGTTGACAATTCGTTTTCATCATTGAGAGAGATGTCATGGATCAGCGTATCCAAATCAAACAGTTCCTTTCCGCATTTTGAAACAGTATTTGTTTATAAATCATAGCACTCCTGTACTTTTGCGTTGTCCGTAATAACGGATAATGCGATTTTTTCTTTTTGCTATAATTTCACTTACAAAGAAGCATTCAGAGTAAATTTCAGTGAAACGCGATAAGGAAAAAACATGATGTACTTTAACGATGTAAATAATCTTAACGAATTGAAATCCCACTTTCGCCAGTTGGCGTTCAAACTCCATCCGGACAAAGGCGGCAATGCAAAAGAGTTCACGGCAATGCAACAAGAGTATGAAGCGGTATACCGGCAACTCAAGAAAAATGAAGAAGAAGGAAAACAAAGTAATCGCAACGCTGGCGCCGACCAACGGAGCACTATTTGGGAAGATTTGAGGCGCAAATACCATAAAGGTCCGACGACTGGGCCGAAGACTGGCCCGACAAAACGAAAAAAGGCGCATAAGCCGGACGATGACGGTTATTTTAATATCATTGAAGTACTGATTCATTTAGACGGTATCATTATTGAGCAGTGCGGCTCGTGGTTATGGCTTTCCGGTAAGACGAAAGAACACACAAAGGCTTTAAAAGATGCCGGATGTCGTCTGGCACGCAAAAAGAAGATGTGGTACTGGCGACCGGCTGATGCGGCATGTAATAACAGGCGCAAACGCGGCTACAGATCCATGGCTTATATACGTAAAAAATACGGTAGCGTAAAAATCACTGCAGAAGAAGAAATGAGATATTACTTTTAGAGGTAGGTGAACGATATGGATAAGAATAACACTCCAAAATTACAAGAAGCCATGAGAGCATATTTAAAAGGAAGCTATGAAACAGCGTTTAATATGTTTTGCGAGCTTGCCTGGGGTAATAACAGCAGAGCCATGTATTTTTTAGGTATGTTCTTTGATAACCCGAATTCGCTCTTTGGTAAAATAGAAGGTGTTAATGTTGTAAAACTCTCGAGGGAAGTGAGCGGTGCGTGGTATAAACTTGGCGCAAGCAGAGGTGATCCTTTAGCGACGTTGGTGTATATCAGGAATGAAATTATAGAAAAGAAAACTTCAATACATAAATTCAACGATTGTTTTGAAGCAGTAAAGACTATGGCCATTGAAGGTGATGTTTTTGCAATAATGGAAATGTATTATACATATCGTGACGCATCTAATTATGAGAATAAATATGCGAACTACCTTAAAAAAGATAACAAAGAAGAGTTTAAGTGGTTACGTGAAGCTGCCGAGTCGGGAAGTCCGGAGGGTATGGTAAAATTGGGTACTTGTTATGACGGCGGTTATTATGCTTATGGTGTTGTAAGTGATTATAAAGAAGCGATAAGATGGTATCAAAAAGCAGCAGAATTAAACAACAGCAGGGCGATGTATAATTTAGGCATTCTGTACAGCAACGGCCGTGGTGTTCAACAGGATCATAGCGAAGCTTTTAAGTGGTACATGAAATCTGCAGAATTAGGCGATGTTGAAGCAATGCTTAAATTGGGAGCGGCCTATGAAAATGACCTTGGCGTTGTGAAGAGTTATGGAGAAGCTTTCAAATGGTACATGAAAGCTTCTGGAACTGGTCATGGTCGTGGGGTGGAAGGACTGGCCAAGGTTGAAAGGTTGTTGGTAAATCATCTGAATGCAACACCTCAAATTTTTAACCTTTTGGGGTTTCTGAAAAATATGAAATAAGCTTGGATAGATATGATACAATAATAAAAAAGCAAGTCTCTTTGCATTAAAAAGGAGGACATAGGTTATGCACAAAGAAGCACAAACTGAAGTCTTACAAGATTTAGACTTAAGTATTGAGAATTATGTAAAAGATAACCTATCTATTTGCCGGGAAGAAAGGCAATATGCGTTGTACCTGAGTAACGTACTTAGGTATTATGGTAGTCCTGCCAAACGTGCAGGAGAAGATATGGTAGAAGTTGAGAAGATATTTAAAGCGTGTGGCTTTAAAGAAGAAGGCATTGAAAATATAGTCATAGAAAACGTGTATTACGAAGCAACTTTTATGAGGGATTTCTTTGAACGGAATAGAAGAATAGAACTTTCTAAGCAGTCTTCTAAGCATTCAAAAACGGAAGATGTTTGTTTGCAAAAAACTTTCACGCCATCTACATACATAATCAAAAATGATGATAGCAGTTTTAATCGCAAACTACTTCGTTTTTGCTGGAAAAAAGTTAAGAATGAAGAAATAGTTTTTTCTGATGTAGAAATACATGAAATGAACTATGGGCAGAACGAGATACCAGAGATATATATAGAAATTAAGAACTTAGTACAAGCAATGATGAACTCCAAGCCTGACCTTGCCGTAATATATCATTATGGTGAAAATGCTGAAAAGAAAAAGTTGCTATTTCTTGAATGCAAATTTGAGTCAAGCGAAGATAAAACTGATGGCGATAATGGTAAAAAATATTCACAAAGAGAAATACAAGGATATATAGCTGAATTTTTATGTAATATTGAGAATAAGTATTTGACTGATGTGGAAACTTCTGAAATTATGATAAAGGAAGAAGGTCAGTCAAAATTAGTACGATTTGATCGAAATGATGAGACGGCGGATAATATTAGTATTAAAAATTTGATAAAGGTAGAAAAAAGGATTTTTGAAAAACAGTGAAATTGTAAGTCCCAGAAGGAGAGCTGTCTATGTTAGCATTGGGTATTGATCCGGGCACAGCCATTTGCGGTTACGGCGTCGTGGAAATGCAAGGAGGCAGGATGAAGCCTGTATTTTACGGTTCTATACTAACCGATAAAGACTGGCGCCCAGAAGAACGGTTGCTTAAAATCCACCAAGATGTTTCGGACATTATTGGGCATTTCCAGCCGGACTTTATGTCCATAGAAAAACTGTATTTTAACCGCAATGTCAATACAGCAATCCCGGTGTCCCAGGCAAGAGGCGTTTTGCTGTTAGCCGCTGCGAAACAGAAGCTTCCTGTTTTGGAATTTACGCCCTTGCAGATTAAAGAAAACGTAACAGGATCCGGTACGGCAGATAAAAAGCAGATCATATATGTTGTGAGAAAACTCTTGGATATCCGCGAAGATATTAAGCCGGACGATACGGCTGATGCATTGGCCGCGGCCATTTGCGGATTAAAACATGCAAGGATCTTTCAATTGCAGACAAAGGGCGGGGCGCGCATCGCAGATATTCTGGAAGCGCAGCGTAATCCGTTGAGTAAAAGATAAACATATTTATTTCTTTGGGAGATGTTTAGTAATGAGTGATAAAGCGTTTAAAAATGAGATTGATATAATAAAGGGATTTATAAAGGATACCAGTACGGTAATAATGGGCCCTGACATAGGGGATTCCAGTAAAGGCACTTTTAATAGTAAGTTACGTGTTTATTCACATGGTGGAAGAATACTTGACCTGGCAACAAGGGCCAGAACAATAATTAAATTTTTCCCCGAAGGGAATTATTCCTATCCTGAAGAGTTTAAAGAAAAGAAAAATTATAAAGATTTGAATAAGAAAGATATTGAAGACGCAATCCAAATTGCCAAAAACAGGGCTGAAGGAACCTCTGAGGATGACAAGAAGTATAAAGAACGTGAGGTCGAAACAACTATTGCCTATAATAACCGTTCGTGTAATAGTGCAAAGGCTATTATAATTGATATGGAATTTACTTGTCCGAAGGCATGGATTGGTAAAAAATGTAATTCAAAAACAGGAAAACCGGACCTTATCGTATATGATATGGAAACAAATAGCTTTGGTTTGATTGAGTTAAAAGTTAATAATAAAAGTACCGATAATATAGTAAAGCATTTTGAAAACTATTATGATATGTTGTTTGGCGATACAGAAAAGATAAAAAATGAATTTAAGAGAAAAATGGAATACTTGATGCATTATGATTTAATACCTAATGTTTCTGAAAAAGACTTAAAAAAAGCTTTGAATAACGATATGTGGGCTGCGTTTTTGTTCGTGGGTGGTGTTGAAGGAACTAGTAGAAAGCTATTAAATAATGGAAAGCAAGCCTTTGAAAAAAAGTACAAAATAAAAAATAGTGAATTTGGATATCAACACTGTCAGAATGCTGCTGGTATTACGTTAACACGAAAGGCGTTTTTTAAGAGTGAGATATAAAGCTGGACGATATAGCTGACGTGCTGGCCGCTGCCATTTGTGGTTTAAAACGTGCAAGGATCTTTCAATTGCAGACAAAGGGCGGGGTGCGTATTGCAGATATTCTGGAAGCGCAGCGTAATCCGTTGAGTAAAAGGTGAATATTATCTTTTTGAAGAGAGGTGAGGCTATGAACAAGGAACAAATAACAAAATTACAGGACGTAATCAAGACGATTAACGCAAAGATTCTGGAAGCACACAGTAAATATATATTTTGGTGTCCAAAAGATATGGACCGTGAACACAAAAAACAAGGATATACGTTCTATGCATATGGTGGCAGGGTTTTAGACTTATATTTTTTGAATGGTGTGATGAACTATTCCGTTTGGAAGAAGGATTATAAGAATTATTCGGAAGAGATTAACAAAATAAGAGAAGTACTAATTAATAACTCTGGTACTGCCAACGAAAGAATAGCAAGATTAACGTCCATCAGCACAGAAGATTGGGAGAAAGTATTAACTGCATTTGAAAATTGGGCATCATTTATAGAAGATGACAAAAAAACACATTTTGAACGTATGAGGGAAACTGCTATTGCTAATAATAACCAGGCCTTTACGAATGGAAACATTAAAATAATCGAGATAGAATCTCGAAATGCTATTGGTAAAAAGCCAGATTTAATTGGGGTTCGAAGAGAAAAAGATAATATAATTCTAAGTTATATTGAATATAAATGTACAACAGCTGCAATGACTGGGACGCAAAGTCCTGTTGAGCATTATAAAGATATGAGAAAACACTATAAAGATAGAACTCCTGCTATTTTTGAAAGTTATTTTGAAAGAAGTTGTTGGGAAAACAATGATCACGCAAAGCCCTATGATGCGTTTGATTTAAAGAAAGCAACAAAAGAAATTGTTTTTCTGTTTTCACATATATCTGATGAAAACAATGAATCCAATAAGTCTCAAGAATTGACTGTGCAGGATGTGCTTACTGGCATTAAAGCAATCAAAACTGAAATGGGTAGAAGCAATGATGATGTTAAGATTATGTTTATTAAAGACGAGTGTGAAAGATTAAAAACTGATAATAAACACATGATGACAGTCCAAGATGCAATTAAGTGGCTTGAGGCCAAAAAGGTTCGCTAAATTAATCACAATACCCCAGAACGCCAATATCAGTGTTCTGGGGTATTTTTATAGGCAGGGTTGAGATGTTCTCTCGTTATTTGAAAGTGTATACGCAGAAAAGTAACAGAAGCTATAACGCAATTTCGCGATCGTAAGCGTAACTGTCACGATACACGGTTTCAGGTGCAATATCAATCTCACCGTTATTCCATGTAATCACGCCATGGAACAACACAGGATTAGTAAATACTTCATCTTTTAGCAAAGGCGTAAAAGCTGGGCCTTGTAGTGTTGTTGCGTCAAATAATCGTTGCTCACCTGTAGAAAACGTAATCAGTAACATGCGGCCGCGTAAAGGTTTTACGTCTGTAACTTTTATATTCTCTTTTAATTCCCCTGCATAACAAATATCATCTTTAATGTACACGCGTTGTCACCTTCTCTCATTACATAGGTGGTATTTTTTCAAAATGCTCGCCTTTTACAGCCAAATTCCATGCTTTATAAGCTTCTTCTTCATGATATGCCAGCCAACCAGTAACGATTTTGAACTGCTTACGTGGTAACGCGCCGGCTAACAACTCGCCATCAATTCCAATGGCTGCTTCAAAATCACCATAGTAAACATGAATATGTGGCTTATTATGCTGGCTTGTATCATGGAACAGCATGTAAATGACCATTCCTCCGAAACGACTTAATTCTGGCATAGTATTTCTCCAATCAATCATTACAATTTGTAAGGTTATTATATCATATGTTTCAGAACTTTTAAATGTTATAGGGGTCATCTTTACCTGAATCCGATGCTTGGCTTTTCCACCCTATAGTTCTGCGCGCTTTCCACTGCTAAATCATCAGCTACCAGTGTAATCAAATCTTTGCGGTGCAAAGGTTGGGAAGGGGAATCTGTTCCTTCACTTAAATGAATAAGCCGGGCGGATTGCTTCATGATGCTTTGTTCCAGTAGATTTCGGGCAAAGCGTCCGTTGCCGAAATCCGCATGGGTTACAGCTTCTGCAAATAAATCATGGGCTTTTTCTAAAAACCGTTTGCTACAGGTGTACCCCTGTTCTTTCATCATGAGAGCAAATATTTCTGTCATTTCTTCCGCGTTATAATCGGGAAAGTTCAGGTGAAAAGCGATACGGCTGCGCAGGCCTTCGTTAGATTGTAAGAAGTCTTCCATGGGTTCCGGGTAACCGGCAAAGATTACAATTACGTCATCCCGGTGGTTTTCCATTTCCTGCACAATGGTGTTGATGGCTTCCGGCCCAAACTTGTCATCGCTGTTCAGCGCATAGGCTTCGTCGATGAAAAGCACACCGCCCTGGGCCTGTTTGAATTTTTCTTTGACAATGATGGCTGTCCATCCCACGTATTTGCCGACCAGGTCACTGCGGCCACATTCTATGAATTCACCGATGGACAAAAGGCCCCGGTCTTTTAATATGCCTGCCAGCAGTCGGGCGCAGGTAGTTTTGGCGCTGCCAGGATTCCCGGTGAACAGCATGTGCAGGCTTTTCTTTTGGCTTATTAATCCTGCTCCCTGCCGCATTTTTTTAATTTGAAAATCAGCCAGTATTGTATCTATGATTTGCTTGATTTTTTTCAGGCCTACCATGTTCTGCAATTTTGCGTAGTTGTCCGTCGTTTCGTTTGACTTCGATTTTTCCTGGAGACAACCGTGATAAGCGGTATAAACAAGGTCTTGCAAGGCATGGCTGTACCAGGAATTAAAATCGTAGGTCACGCTTTCGGCAGTGTAGTGTTCCTGTTCTGTTAAAATGTTTTCCCAGTCTTTGGGAACAAAGTCTTTAACATTGCTTTCTTCCAACAAATGCGCCAGGAATTTCAGGGCAGTTGCCCGGTCTTTTATCTGTTCTATAAACTGTAAAAAGGAAAGCCCCGTGCTTTCTGATGCAGAATACTTCTGCAATATTCCTTGTTGTGGGTTTTCCAATAGTACAAACAACGTTTTCTGATGATATTTTTCCATAAGCCGGAAGAACCGTTTCAGGACTTCCTCATCTGTTTTTTCTGAGATTGCGTTGAGAAAGGCAGGACGCCGCCGTATTCTCGTATTACTGTCATTATCGGTGAAGTCGATTACCAGCATGGTGCCGTTTGCCAGTCTGCAAACGGTTTCCAGTTCATCCCATTTATCTTCGTCGTTTTGCAGATCCAGTTTATAAAAGGATACAGTTGTGATACGGCGTCCCAGCAGGCGTCCGTTTTCCAGCAATGCCTGTGACAGCAGGCTGAGCAGCTTTTTGGCGGTTTTGCTGGCGGTGAAACAAAAATCATAATGTATCGGGATGCCATAAAACTTTTTTGGATTTTTGTCAGAATAGATGCGTTCAATTTCTTCGCGGAAAGAATCATCTGCAAAGCTGTTCCGGGCCTGATGCAACACTTCGCTGAAACCATACACGCTTTGCTTCTGAATTGATTCTCGGCCTTCTGTTCCCGTGATGATGTTACGTTCATAACGAAAGTAATTGTCCAGCAGGTTCCATGTGGGGGCGTACACATCCGCCAGATAGCGTTTGCGCTCTGCGGCTTTGTGCTGTTTTACAATTTCGAAAATGGTAGTTTCTTCCCACTGCAAGTCTGCATCGTCCGCAGTTCCTGCTAATACCTGCTTAAAGGTAGCAAGCAAGGAAATGGCGGATTCTTTATTATCTGTTCCGAAGTAAACAGTTGCCTGTCCTCTGGTCGGTTCGTATTCCGACATAAAGCACAAGGTGGTTCGATAACTTACGGCGTCATACAATTTTTCGTTCCAGATGCTGGCGCTGGTTTTGCTCCAATGTTTGGAGAGGGCTGCCGGGTAATTATTGTTTTCCGCGTTACAAAAGGTTCCTGCTTTTTCTTCTTCTGATTTCCAATGAATGTTCGCTTTGTAAAATAGCATGATTGTTCCTCCTTGCTCGGTGTCATTATTATTCTGTGACAGATTATAGCAAAGTCAACAAAAACAATTATCCTAAATTTCGGATGATAGTTAGCTCGTTTTGTGTTACAATAGCAGTGAAATGAAAACGCAAAACAATACAACACACGATTGCACAGGAGGAAACAAATTTATGGAAATCATCATTCATCGTGGTACTCATCAGATTGGCGGCTGCGTTACGGAAATAAAAACAGAAGAAGCGCGTATTGTCATTGACATGGGTACGCCGTTGCCTGGCAGCAAAACAGAAAATGAGCTGGGCGTAGCCGAGGAAGAGATCATTGCGTTACCCGGCGTCACGGTTCCCGTTGCGATGGACGGCGAAGCGGATAAAAATGAAAATGCACAGATGATTAAGTCTCAGCCTTGTGATGCTGTATTCATTACGCATTATCATGGGGATCATATTGGCAGGATTGACGCGTTGCTGCCGGAGATACCGTTATATATGGGAGAGGCTGCCGGAAATATTTATAGTATTTACTGCAAGCGCATTGACCAGACGGAAAAAATGAGACGGCTGCATGATGCACATTTTTATAAACCCGGTCAGCCGATACAGATTAAAGATATTACGGTGACGCCGCTGCTGACATCTCACAGTGCGCTGGACGCTTACATGCTGCTCATTGAAGCAGAAGGAAAAACTGTATTGCATACCGGCGATTTTTCCTTGCATGGGATTGAAGGGAAGAAGTGGCTTGCTGGCATAACGAAATGTCTGGCGAATAATAATATCCCTTCCATTGATTACCTAATCTGCGAAGGAACTATGCTTCCTGACCAGAAACGTACCAGTCCTACGGAGATGGACGTGATTGGACAGATTGATGCGCTGATGAAAAAGTACAAAAAGGTATTTGTGCTGTGTTCTAGTACTCATATCGACCGCATTGCGGCGTTCTATCATCACCGGAATTACCATGCACCGATGGTAAGCGACCTGTATCAGAATATTATTTTGCAATATGTGACTAATACCTATGGTAAGTCGGATTATTTTTACCGCATTCCTTACGCATACACCTATTCTACAAAGAATAAAAAGTTGCAGGACCTGATGGAAAAGTTTGGCTTTGTTGCCCTGATCCGTCCCAATTACTGGAGCAAGTGGATGCTGGAGCACTACTACGATGAAAAGGACAGTGCCATCGTATATTCCATGTGGAGCGGGTATTTGAAAGAAGGCCCGGCAAAAAATGAATATCTCTGTGATTTTCTGAAACCGTATAAGATTACTGCGTTTATCCATGCGGGCGGTCATGCGCTGCCGGAAGAAATCAAAGAGTTTGTAGATGTTGTCAACCCGGCGCACGTTATTCCCATTCATACGGAGCATCCGGACGCCATGCGGGAACTGTTGCCGGAACGGGAGATAGTGTTGCTGGAAGATAAGGATGTATTGCAGATTTAATTTTTATAAATTTTTTTGCTGTGAAACGACAGATGTACTGAAAAGAGGAAAACGGAATGACAGGCAAAAAGCAAAATGCAAAAACTTCGGAAAAGAAAAACGTTGGGAATGATAAGTTGCGCCTGCTGGCTGTGTTAAAAATTATGCAGCGCACCGATGAGGATCACCCCCTTACCAAAAACCAGATTATGAACAAGGTGGTGGAGCAGGGGATTGAGGTCAGCAATAGCAAAACCATTGCTGCGGATCTGGCCACGCTGAAAGACGCAGGTTATGATATTGTGACAAATTACAGCGGCAGCTTCATGACCGACGGACAGATTTTCCAGAATTACGAATTAAAAATTTTGGCAGATAACATTGCCAACGCACGTTATCTGCCCCTGGAAGAAAGTGAATTTATCATTGAACGCCTGCGGGAGATGGCAACAGAATCCGGCGATGAGATGATTGCCGTCACCACTGTGATGGATCCGAAGATGAAAAGCAAAGATATTACGATGAAATATAAGCTGGACACCCTGTTCCGTTGCATTCAGAAAAAGAAAAAAGTGAAGTTCCGCTACAAAAAGCCGGGTGGGGAACGTGCCGTGAATTACGAAGTGAGTCCTTATGCATTATCTTTGTATGAAGAGGAATATTATCTGACCGCTGCCTTTGCTGCGGGAAAGAGTTACAGCAATACTCCGTTCAGTTTTAAGGTGAGCCGCATGGAGAGGGTGGAAGAAACGGACGAATCTGCCCGCAAGATTGGTGAAATAAAAGTTCTGTCAGATGGCGGTGGTTTTGCGGATATACAGACGTATAGACGCGTGATGATGAATATGTGGAGCGGCATCCAGCCAAGAGAAATTATGATAAGGGTGGAACATGTTCTGGCAGACAGCAAGCTGGTGCTGAGCGCAGAAAGGGTGAAGGAAAATGGTGATGGCTCGTTAACTGTTTACATAAAATCCATTGTGAACACCGGGCTTTATCAGACGCTGGCCCGCTACGGTGACAGCGTGGAAATTTTAAAACCTGAAGAGGCACGGAAGGGGTATGTAGAGTATTTGAAAAGAATGTTGGATGTGTATGAGAAAGAGGAATAATTAAAATTAGTTTTTGATAAAGAAATAGGTTAGTAGTAATGGCATGAAAGTGTCAAGGTCATCTGGTAATTCATATTCTGATATCTGGAAAATTGTTGAAGAAAAGTCAACGGCGGAATAGAACTGAAGTAAAAACATTGTGAGCGTTTTTGCGCAGTCTTTCCCGCCGTTGCTTTTCATTTATATAGTAACAATATTTTCTTATTAAAATTGACGAATACTGTGTAGAGTTGTATAATTTAATAGTTACAGCAATATTCGGGATTATTCCATAAAATATAATTACAAAGCAATGTACCAAAAAAGCAAAAATAATTTATGGGTTACTTAAACCCGGGAGGTTATAAATATGATGGAAGAAAAATATGCTCCCCATGCCATAGAAAAGAAATGGCAGCAGTACTGGGAAGAGCACGACACCTTTAAACGCGAGATTGATACGGCCAAACCCAAGTCCTATGTATTGGAGATGTTCCCGTATCCCTCCGGCAATCTGCATATGGGCCACGTGCGCAACTATTCCATTGGCGATGTGGTCGCCCGTTTCCGCACCATGCGGGGCTTTAATGTATTGCACCCCATGGGCTTTGACTCCTTTGGCATGCCGGCTGAAAATGCGGCCATCGAGCATGGGATTCCTCCCAAGAAATGGACGCTGGAAAATATTGAAAACATGACCCGCCAGTTAAAACAGCTGGGTCTTTCCTACGACTGGAACCGGGAAGCCATTACCTGTAAGCCTGATTATTACAAATGGACGGAATGGTTCTTCGAACTGTTCTACAAGCGCGGCCTGGCGGTGAAGAAGAATTCTTCCGTAAACTGGTGCGACCATTGCAACACGGTGCTGGCCAACGAGCAGGTAGAAGACGGAAAATGCTGGCGCTGCAAGCATGAAGTGCACAAGAAACAGCTGAGCCAGTGGTTCTTCAAGATTACCGATTACGCGGACGAGCTGCTGAAGGATCTGGAAAAGATTCCCGGCTGGCCGGAACGCGTTAAGGTGATGCAGGAAAACTGGATCGGCCGCAGTGAAGGTCTGGAATTCAGCTTTGACGTACCGGCGCTGAACGAAAAGCTGCCGGTTTACACCACCCGTCCGGATACGATCCAGGGCGTTACCTTTGTGGTGGTTCCGCCGGAGCATCCCATTGTGGAAAAAATGCTGCAGGGCAATCCCCGTGAGGCGGAGCTGCGTGAGTTCTGCGATAAAGTACGCAACACCAGCGATATCGAGCGTACCTCAAGCACCAGTGAAAAGCTGGGCATGTACACGGGCTTTGACTGCGTGCATCCCCTGACAGGGCACAAGGTACAGATTTGGATCACCAACTACGTACTGTTTGATTACGGTACCGGCGCGGTTATGGGCGTGCCCACCCATGATTCCCGTGACTGGCAGTTTGCTACCAAATATAATATTCCCAAGATTCTGGTTATCCAGCCCAAGGATAAAGAACTGAAGCTGGAAGATATGACGGATGCCTATGAAGAAGACGGCATCATGGTAAACAGCGGCAAGTTCGATGGCATGACCAACATCGAAGCCATGTCCGCCGTCAGCGATGAGATTGAACGCATCGGCGCAGGCAAACGCCGCGTTAACTACCGTCTCCGCGACTGGCTGATTTCCCGTCAGCGTTACTGGGGCGCACCCATTCCTATCATTTACTGCCCCAACTGCGGCGAAGTGCTGGTACCGGAAGAAGATCTGCCTGTGCTGCTGCCGGAAGACGTAAAGTTTGATGCAGGCGCTAAGTCCCCGCTGGCTACCAGCGAGAGCTTCCTGCATTGCAAGTGCCCGAAATGCGGCGCGGACGCTACCCGTGAGACGGACACCATGGACACCTTCCTGTGTTCTTCCTGGTACTTCCTGCGTTACACCGACCCGAAGAATGACAAGGCTCCCTTTGCCAAGGAAGCCAACGCTTACTGGGGCCCGGTTGACCAGTACATCGGCGGTATCGAACACGCCATCCTCCATCTGCTGTACTCCCGCTTCTTCCTGAAAGTGCTGCGGGACGCCGGTATGGTGGATTACGACGAACCCTTTACCAACCTGCTGACCCAGGGCATGGTAATCAAAGACGGGGCCAAGATGAGCAAATCCCTGGGCAACGTGGTTTCCCCGGAAGAGATTCTGGAAAAATACGGTGCCGACACCGCCCGCCTCTTCATTCTGTTCGCCGCTCCTCCGGAACGCGAGCTGGAGTGGAGCGACCAGGGCGTGGAAGGCAGCTTCCGTTTCATTAACCGCGTATGGCGTATCATCTGGCATTACAAAGATGTTGTGGCGCAGAAAGTTGCTTCCTATGACGCTGCGGGTCTGGACGAAGCGGATAAGGAATTGCGCCGTGCTCTGAATGCTTCTATTAAAAAAGTAACTGAAGACGTTGAGCAACGTTTCAACTTCAACACTGCCATCAGCTCTCTCATGGAACTGGTGAATGCCATGTATGCCTATAAAGACGCCAAGGCGGAATACAACGCAGGCCTGGTTTACGAAACCGTAAAGGACCTGCTGCTGTTGCTGGCTCCTTTTGTGCCTCATGTTACGGAAGAGCTGTGGCATGGCGTAATCGATGAGAACACCAGCGTTCACGATCAGTCCTGGCCGGCTTTCGATGAATCGGCGCTGAAAGTTGACAATGTGGAAATTGTTCTGCAGATCAACGGCAAAGTGCGGGGCCGTCTGGTAGTTCCGTCCGAAGCGTCCAAAGAAGAACTGGAAAAAGTTGCCCTGGCCGATGAGCGGATCAAATCCCTGATCGGTGACGGAACTGTACGCAAGGTAATTGCGGTGCCAGGCAGACTGGTAAATATTGTGGTAAAATAGTTTTAAGGAGACGCTGATTAAATGAGTTTGTGCGCTGACCGGTGCTTTTTGTGACTGACTGCGTCAGTGTCTCTTCCGTAAATTAAAAATGAATAAGGGAGATGCTGGTCGTGCAGCGTCTCCCTGTAAATTTTTGCAGACCTGTAGCCGTTCTGCAGGCCTGCACACTTTTGTTCTTTACCGATCCTGTTGATGACCGAAAACAGCAGTCGGTTCCCCGGCGATACTATTGCGCGGAGCCGAAGACCCTTTTCATTGTGAGCAGGATGGGTAAAGGGAAAAAGAGGCACGTAATGTTTTGGAATAGAATTATCGCAAATAAATTAAGACGAATAGATTTTTTTTTGTATATCGGAAACGGTATGCTTGGAAGAAATCTGTTCGTCTTTTTGTTTTAGGAAATGTAGTAAGTAGTTTCGGAAAAGAAATAAGCAAAACATCGGAAATGATTACGCTATTTCGTTGAGCGTTGACAGGGCAACCCGGAAGGGTCCCAGTTTGACGACACCGAGCAACGCGAACAGAGTGAGCGTGCGCAGTGAGGAAGTGGGAGGCGGGTTGCCCTTCAACGCAACTTCGAGTTTCGAAGCCACAGGCGAATGAATCCATGGAATAGTAATCGTGTACGGTTTTACGATTTCTTTTCCTAAAATTAATCATCATTTTTCTTTAGAAAGGATGGGATTGCAATGGAAAAACGAACCCTGCAGAAATTAGGCCTTCTTTGTGCCAGTGTCGCCTTATGCAGCGCGGCTTCCTGGTGGAGCGGTAACGAAGAAGCAGACCAACAGGTGAAAAAGTTGGCGGAGCAGCCTGTGGCGGAACAGGCGCAGGAAATAAAAATCACAGTGTGTGTCAGCGGCGCAGTGGCCAAGCCGGGACTTTACGAAGTGACAAAAGGCAGCCGGGCGCAGCAGGTCATCGAACTGGCCGGCGGCGTAACGGAGGAAGCGGACATGGACAGGGTAAACCTGGCCCAGTTATGCAAAGACGGCGGACACATCAAAGTTCCGAGACTGTCAAAGGCGAGGCTGAAACAGAAAATGCAGGAACGAAAATCTGCAAAGGCAGACGTTATTTCCGGGGAAATAACGGGGGACGGGCACTATGATAATGCTGCGCAAAATCATTCTCAAAAGAGGGCGCAAGAAAAATGGGAAACTGCGGATGGCAGCCAATCTGCGGCAACAGGATGGCCTGAAATGCGACCTGACGGAAACAGACGTGAAGAGAAAACCGAAAGTAACGCTGCCAATGCGGTTCTTGTGCATCTGAATTCAGCTACCGAAACAGAACTGATACAACTTCCCGGAGTGGGAAATGCCACGGCACGCCGGATCCTTGCTTTCAGAAATCAGCACGGGTTTCAACGTATTGAAGATATTATGCAGGTGCCCGGCATCGGCCCGGCGAAATTCGCCAGGATGAAACGCTGTCTGGCGCTGTAAGTATCTGTCTTTTAGTGCATTTTTTAAGATGCTTTAGTTTATGGATTTTAAGAAAGAGGGAAATGTAGATTTGTTTATCAAGTGGTTGTGCCTTCTGTTCTTTTGTTATTGCGCAGGCGATTTGCTCGGGTTTTACGAGCGGTCACATCTTTTTCAGTTGTCACTCTCTACGGTTTTCGCGGCATGCGTGCTGTACTGCCTGGTGCAAATCCGGCGGGGCGGCAAAGCGGCGTTACTGGACAGGGACAACATACACCGTCTGGCCTGCGTGTTGTTTTCTCTTGTCGTATTTATAGGCGGGTTCATGGCCGCGGACGGAAAGATAAAAATGCAGAAAAACTGGCAGGGATTGACGGGGAAACAGCTGATTCTGCAGGGCGCCGTAGAACCGGACAGCATACGCAGAAAGGAACAGGGAATCAGCGCTGTGTTTGCGGCAGAGTGGCCGCTGCACGGTAAGGTGAGGATTTTTGTGAAAACCGATTCCAAAAATGCTGACCTGACCGTGCGGAAGCTGCTGTCTGGAAAAAACCGGATAGGGGGCGTATTGAAGGAACCGGTTTTTCTGCGAAACCCGGGAACGTACGACGGCTATCATTTTAATAAATTAAAAGGAATTTATGGAAACATAACGGTTTCGCCCTCTCAGTTACAGGAATCGGGAGAACCGCTCCCGCTGCGGTTCCGGTTTACGGCTCTTGCTCAGAAGGTGAGGGAAAACGCTATGGCGCAGCTGCACACCGGCACGGGGGCCATCCTGCCGGGTATGGTGCTGGGCGGGTATCAGGGCGTGGATCCGGACGAGGCGGACGTGTTCCGGGACAACGGCATAGCGCACCTGCTGGCTGTATCCGGCACCCATGTGGCGGTACTGGCACTGATACTACAGGCGTTGCTGCGTCCGGCCGGGAAAAAGGGAACCGTATTTGTTCAGCTGTTTTTAGTATTGTATGCATTGCTCTGCGGTCTGCAGCCGGCGGTTCTGCGCGCCGTAGCCATGGCCTGTGTGCTGCTCTGGGGCCGCAGTCAAAAACTGAAAGCGGACAGCGTCCGTTTATTATTGCTGACCGCCTGGGCTCTGCTGCTGGCAAATCCCTTCTGGCTGTTTGACATCAGCTTTCAGCTTTCCTTCGTGACTACGGCGGGATTGCTGCTGGCAGGACCGAAAGTGACCGCATACATTCCTCAGAATCTTCCGGACTGGCTGAGGACAGTGCTGGGCGTGACGCTGACGGCACAGATATTTTCTTTTCCGTTTTCCGTGTATTACTTTCACCGGGTCTCCCTGATCGGGCTGGCCAGCAATCTGCTTTTGCTTCCGGCGCTGGAACTGGCCGTGCTGTTATTTCTGACAGGGCTCTGTTTTTTATTTTTGGCATCTGTCGGCAGCATGCTTTGCGGTCTTCTCTTTCCTTTTGCCGGCGACATACAGCAGGGCAACGGTATCTTTGCTGTTATCGGCAGCGTACCCTTTGCTGCCGCGGAACGCCTGCTGCAGGGTGCGGTTGCAGCGGGAAAACTGCTGGCTGATTTACCCTTTGCAACCTTGGATGTTGCCGCGTGGCACAAGGTGCAGTATTTCTGCTACACAGGGTTTATAGCTGCCTTTTTTGATTTGGGTCCGCTCAGTCGTTTGTCCTCCCGGCAGAGAAAATTCTGCCTTGGGACTATGGTTTGCATCTTTCTTCTGATCAATCTTGTGCGTTATCTTTTGCCTCAGGATTTAACGGTTAACTTTATCGATGTGGGGCAAGGCGATGCCGCTCTGATCCGAACACCAGAGGGAAAGAATATTTTAATCGATACGGGCGGCCTGCAGGGGGATGCAGATATTTCCCGCATGGTGCTGCTGCCGTATCTTCGTTACCTGGGCGTAAAACAGATCGATGTGCTTTGCCTGAGCCATGGCGACCACGACCATGCCGGGGGTGCCGTCGGTGTAGCGGGCCGGCTGCCTGTAAAAAATGTGTTTTTGGGTGCCGGTGCGGAAACATCCGCGGACGTGCAGGCGCTGCTGAGGGTTGTGGAACATAAAGCAAACGTGTACAGACTGCAAAAAGGCGAACAGTGGAATGTGGGAGACTGCGAAATAGTAGTTGCGTCTGCATCTGCAAAAACATCTTCCGCTTCCAAAGTATCTGAGACCAATGCTTCTTCGTTAGTCCTGCAGCTGTTTTGTCAGGGACATTCCCTTGTGTTTACCGGTGACGTGGATATGGAAACGGAAGAAAACGCCATGCCATTGCTGCGTCCGGCCGATGTGCTGAAAGTCAGTCATCACGGATCGGAAACTTCTTCGTCTCCGCATTTCCTTGCACACATCCGGCCCCGCTGCGGAGTAATCTCCTGCGGAAAACACAACCGGTACGGTCATCCGGCACAGGATACACTGGAACGTTTGACCGCCCGGCATATCATCCCCCTGCGGACAGATCAGCTGGGCGCGGTCAAGATCGTTTTTGGCAAAGACAAGCTGCGCTGGTACAGCTACCGCTACCACGAAAACCAATTTTAATTCAGCAAGGTTCATGATATAATAAAAAATAATTTGTTTTGTATATTAAACTGAAAAATCAGCTTTTCGGAGAAATTATTGCCATGAAACCAAAATCCTCCGGCCTGGCCCCGGACGTGTTTATCAAACAAATTGAAAACGGCAACATCCCCACGGTGGTCTGCATCGTGGGGGAAGAACCCTATTACCGGGATCTGGTCCGCCGCACCCTGCTGGATGCCATCTTTACGGACACGCCAGCCGACAGCCGCGATATTTCTGTATTCGAAGAAAAAACGGACATGAAAAAGCTTGACACGCTGATCAACACCTATCCGTTTTTCAGCGGCAGGACGGTCATTTTCATTACGGATAAGGAACTGTTAAACCCCAAGGCGGAGACGGAAGGGAAAAAACCAAAATCCGGCGGGAAAGGGAAAGCGAAAGAGAAAGCAAAGGAAACGAGCCTTTCGAAGCAGGAGCAGTTCCAGAACCTGCTGGGCGATGTACCGGATTTTTGTACGGTGATCCTGCAGGCGGAAAAGATGGACGGGCGGCAGAAGTTCACCAAGTTTTTGCAGAAGGAAACGGTGTTTGTGGACTGTTCCCCTGTGGACTCCCGGTATCTGCCGGCCTGGCTGGCCCGGCAGGCGGAACAGCGGGGCGGGCGCCTGGACAGGGGCGCGGTGCAGCGCATCCAGGAATACCTGGCAACTGTGGACAATCCGCCTTTGCAGCTGCTGGCGGCGGAAGTGGAAAAGATCGCCGTGTATGCAGGAGACCGGAAGAACTGGACCGCGGCGGATGTGGATATGCTGTTTTCCGCGTTGCCGGAAATCGGCGTGTTTGCCCTGAATAATGCCATCACGGCCAAAAATACGGTGCTGGCGCTGCAGCTGCTGGCAGAGGAACAAAAGAAAAATACATATTTGCCTTTGCTGGCGGCCAAGCTGCTGACCCATCTTCGCAGCATCCTGATGGTAAAAGAAGGGGAAAGGCTGGGGCGTTCTGCCAGCCAGATTGCGGCGGAATCCCACAAGGCGCCTTTCCTGATCAGCATGTGGCAGAAGGAAGGAACAAAATTTACGGAGGCCCGTCTGCGGAACGGAATCCAGGCACTGGACACGCTGGTGGAAGAAATCAGTCTGGGCGGACGGCAGTACGACCGCCTGGAAGAAATCATTGCCATATTGTGTGCGTAATGTAAGCCTTCTTGTGTGGCAAGCGCAGCGTGTTCTTGCCGGAAAACTGATTTTAGCACCAGTTGCGATATTTGAAACAGTTTAGACCGGCATAAAAATGTATACATTTCGTTACAGCTTGCTTTTATAGACATTTAAGAACGGATTTGTTAAAATAAAGAATAATGTTAAAATTTCTGTTCTTTACAGAGAGCATAAAAGGAGGGGAAACGGCCCGGTGCCGGAATATTATGGGGAAAAGTGAATTGCTTTATGTCATTAAACCTTCACAGCAGACAAAAGAAACCTTACTGCAGTTATTAGCCGATCATAAAGAGGTGCAGTTTGTTTCTCTGATGGGCGTGGACCTGGCAGGAAATGATACGGACGAAAAGATTCCTGTCAATATCTTTCTGCATGACATCGACAAGTTCCTGACCGGCAGCGCGGCCCAGACCGACGGCTCTTCCGTGGTGCTGCCCGGTATCGCCACCCTGAACGATGCCCGTGTGGACATGGAAGTGGATAAAGATGTAAACTGGTACGTGGATTATAACTACGAACACTTTGATGAAAAGGGGCGCATGGTAGGCACTCTGCGTATGCCCTGCTTCCTGACCCATAACGGGGAGTACGTGGACTCCCGTTCCCTTTTGAAAAAATCCCTGCGGTATGTGGAAGACGAGCTGCTGGCGCTGCTGAAAAAGTATCCGCATATGCCGGGGCTGGAAAATATCGATGTCAATGAAATTGCCCACTTGATTTTCACGACGGCCACCGAATTGGAATTCTGGGTAAAATCCCCCCGGGAAAATTCTCCCATTGAAGCATTGTCCTCCTCCCAGGTCATGCAGGAAATGTACTGGCAGCGCACTCGCGGCAATGTGCGCACGGCGCTGGAGCAGACCATTGAAATGCTGGAGCTGTACGGACTGGAGCCGGAGATGGGACATAAGGAATGCGGCGGCGTCAAAGGACAGATTGATTCCTCCGGTCATATGACCCATATCAATGAACAGCTGGAAGTGGACTGGAAATACAACGTGGGCCTGCAGACGGCGGACAATGAAATTCTGGCCCGCATTATCGTCAAGGAAGTTTTCCGGCAGAACGGCCTGGACATTTCCTTCCAGGCAAAACCGATCCCCGGCGTGGCGGGCAGCGGCGAGCATACCCATGTGGGCATTGCGGCCAAACTGAAAAATGGAAAAGTCGTGAACCTGTTTGCCCCGGCCGATATGCATAAGGATTTCCTGTCTGCTGTGGGGTACGGCGCCATCATGGGCATCATGAAAAATTATGAAGCCATCAATCCGTTCATCTCCGCCACCACCGATGCGTTCAACCGACTGAAACCGGGCTTTGAAGCGCCGGTCTGCATTGTGACGTCCCTGGGTCTTGCCCCGGACATTCCTTCCCGCAACCGGACCATTCTGGCCGGTCTGATCCGGGATCTGGACAACCCGCTGGCAACCCGTATCGAGATGCGTTCCCCGAATCCGTACACCAACACCTATATCGCCATCGCAGCGTTCTATCTGGCGGCCCTGGACGGCATCAAGGCCTGTGCGGCAAGCAAGAAAACGCTGGCGCAGCTGGAAAAGGAAATTTCCAAAAAGGCCGGCCAGAAAGGGTTTTATCTGGAAAAAGACAGGGAATACCGCACCGAAGAAGATGTGTTTGAAGATTTTACGGCGGAAGAGCGCAGCAAACTCTTTGGCGAACCGCCTGCTACCGTGTGGGAAAATATCCGGAACTGGGAAAAATTCCCGGCCAAGAAAAAAGTGATCATGGAAGGCGGTATCTTTGATGAAGCCGTGCTCCGTTCCTTCGCGGAAGGCGCCATGATCCGCTGGAAGACGGAACTGCTGAACCGGCTGATCCCCGAAGTCCGTGCGGATGTAATCGCGGCGAAAAAGCTTCATGACGCAAATACCGGAACCGCCTTCGACAATGCCATCTGGAAAAAGATTCAGGCCGTACGGAATAAACTGGCTAAAGATTCCGCAAAGGAAGACTGCATTTTTACAGAAATCAAAAAAGCGATAGAGGCCGGTGATCATGATGCGGTATCTGCCAAATTCCTGGAGATGCAGAAACTGAAAGAAAGTCTCTACGCGTTATATCACGATTACAAACAGAATATTATTGACTGATGACAGCCTTGCGGGGAACCGGGCGCAGGATTTTGAGCCGGCTTTTTCCTGAAAAATTGGCTGAAAAACCTGTTTGTATTGTGAACTTTGTGAAATTTTCTTCAGAGACTTGTTGTCTTATAAGTAGACTTGTGGTAAAATACAACAAGTATTGACCGGATATTTTGTTTTAAAAAGGTTTTATTTGAAAAATATAGATACCGTATTTAGGAGGATCGCAATGAATTTTGGATTTACGGAAGAACAGCTCGAATTGCAGGAAATGGTGCGCGAGTTTGTTGAAAAGGAAATTACCCCTATTGCAGGTGAGATGGACGCGGAAAATGCAACCCGTCCGGAACTGTTTAAAATGGCTGCTGATATGGGGCTGCTGAATGTAATTGTTCCTGAAGAATACGGTGGATTGGGCCTGGACAGTGTTACGGTTGCCATGATGTATGAAGAACTGGGCAAAGGCTGTGCCGGCGTGGCCACTTCCATGGCTGCCAACGCTTTGGCTACGGCTCCGGTTCTGATTGCCGGTACGGACGAACAGAAACGCATGTGGTGCGATATCCTGAACGAAGGCGGCCTGGCTGCCTTTGCGCTGACGGAACCCGGCGCCGGTTCGGATGCCGGCGGTGTTTCTACCCGCGCTGTCCATGATAAGGAAAAGAAAACCTACACGCTGAACGGGACGAAAGCCTTTATTACCAACGGCGGTATTGCGGACATTTACCTGATTTTTGCCAATACCCGTAAGGATGGCGGCATCCGCGGCCTGACCGCGTTTATCGTTCCGAAGGGAACCCCCGGCTTCAAGGTTGGCCGTAAAGAAGATAAGATGGGCATCCGTCCTTCCAATACCTGTGAGCTGATTCTGGATAACGTGGTGATTCCGGAAAGCAACCGTGTGGGCCGTGAAGGCCAGGGCTTCCGCATCGCCATGCAGACACTGGATTCCGCCCGTCCGTTTGTGGGCGCGGTTTCCGTAGGTCTGGCTCAGGCGGCCCTGGATGTGGCGGTTGCGTATGCGAAAGAACGGAAACAGTTCGGTCAGCCCATCGCGTCCTTTGAAATGGTGCAGGAAATGGTGGCGGACATGGCCATGAAAGTTGACGCGGCCCGCCTGCTGGTGTACCGTGCCTGCGCGATGCGTGACGAAGGCGTTGTGTTTACCAAAGAAGCTGCCATGGCGAAGTGCTTTGCAGCGGATACTGCCATGGAAGTTACGACCAACGCGGTGCAGATTATGGGCGGTTACGGCTATTCCAAAGAAAATCCGGCTGAAAAACGTATGCGTGATGCCAAGATCATGCAGATTTATGAAGGCACCAACCAGATCCAGCGTCTGGTTATTGCCAATAAGGTTATGTATTAATGATGTATTGCTGCCCCGTTGCCTGCTGACAGGCAGCGGGGTTTTTGTTATAATAGTACTGTATATGGGTTTGCTGCAGAAAATGGTTGGCAGTAATTTCTGAACAGACTTCCTGGGAGCGGTTATGATTTTATTATGGGTATCGCTGTTGGTGGTGTTTCTGGACCGGATCACCAAGATGGCGGTGGTTTCAAAAATGACGGAAGGGGACAGCATTCCGGTTTTTGAAAATATTTTTCACGTAACGTATGTTTTGAATCCGGGGGCAGCGTTTGGCATGCTGCCGCATAACAGGATGTTTTTCCTGGCAATCGGTGTGGCAGCTGTAATCGCAATCTGGTGGATGCGGAAGGATATTCTGGCGGAAGGCTGGCGGACACGGATCGGGACGGCGCTGTTTCTGGGAGGTACCCTGGGAAACCTGTGGGACAGGGTTCAGACCGGGTTGGTCATCGATTTTTTTGATTTTCGTATCTGGCCGGTGTTTAATGTTGCGGATATTGCCATATGCGTAGGGGTAGGACTGATTTTATGGGGCATGCTACAGAACGGATTTCTGGAAAATTAAATGAAACAGAGGCTCCGGCTGCTGCCATTGTCTGGAATGACGCCGGAGAGGAGCCGGACCTTGCAGCGCAGGACATGGAAGAAGATATACGTACGGTGACGGCGGATACCGCCGATTCCGGGAAACGGGCTGATGTATTTTTTGCGGATATGCTGGAGAGCACCCGTTCTCATGTCCAGATTTTGTTGAACGAAGGGCGCGTCTGTAAAGGAAGCAAGCTGATCAAGCCGAATTATAAAGTTAAAGCGGGAGATGTATTTCAGGTCGTATTGCCCAGGCCGGTTCCGCTGGAGGCGGAGCCGGAAAACATTCCGCTGGATATCATCTATGAAGATGAAGATGTGATCGTGCTCAATAAACCCCGGGGCATGGTGGTGCATCCGGCGCCGGGGCATAATACGGGCACGCTGGTCAATGCGCTGCTGTTTCACTGTAAGAACCTGTCGGGCATCAACGGGGTGATCCGCCCCGGCATCGTGCACCGGCTGGATAAGGATACCAGCGGCATCATGATCGTTGCCAAAAATGACGAAGCCCATGTTTCTCTTTCCAAACAGATTCAGGATAAAACGGCAAGGCGGACCTATCTGTGCATCGTCCGTGGCAATGTGAAAGCGGACAACGGACTGATTGAAACCCGGATGGACAGGGATAGAAATGACCGGAAACGGATGGCTGTAGTGACGGAAGGCGGTCGTGAGGCAATTACAGGATATGAAGTGTTGGAGCGATTTGGCCGTTTTACGGTGGTCCGTTGCAGTTTAAAGACCGGACGGACCCATCAGATCCGCCTGCATATGGAATGCCTGGGCTATCCGCTGGTAGGGGATCCCAAATATTCTCCCATGAAAACGCCGTTTTCCATAAAGGGGCAGGCTCTGCATTCCCAGACACTGGATTTTATTCATCCGCGGACCGGGAAACCGATGCATTTTGAAGCGCCTTTACCGGAAGATATGCGGATAATCATGACCCGTCTGCACAACGGGCAGTTTTGACCGGCAGGTTCGCATAGCTCACTTTGGGTTGCTGCAGGAAAAGTTTTGTAAAAAAGCAGCATTTTTTGCAGAAAATGACTATGAAAAGACAAAAATTTAGTTTAATATAAATACGAGGTGGAAACGATGAAGAATATTATTAAAAAAACTTCGATTATGGATGCGGACGGCATCCGTCGCGCGCTGATCCGCATCGCCCATGAAATTACGGAAAAGAACAGGGGTGTGGAAAATGTGGCCCTGGTGGGCATCCGTACTCGGGGCGTTCCGCTGGCTGCAAGGATTGCCGAGGAGATTCAGAAAATTGAAAACGTAGAGGTTCCGGTAGGTTCCCTCGATATTACGCTGTATCGGGATGACCTGACCACCATGGGGTATAACCCGGTGATCCACGGAACGGAAATCGATTTTGATGTTACCGGGAAACATATTGTCCTGGTGGACGACGTGCTGTATACCGGGCGCACAATCCGTGCCGCGCTGGACGCCATTATTGACATGGGACGGCCGAATTCGATCCAGCTGGCTGTCCTCATTGACCGCGGACACAGGGAACTGCCGATCCGTGCCGATTATGCAGGTAAAAATGTTCCGACTTCCCGTCGTGAGACCATTGAAGTGGCGCTGCAGGAAGAAGGGAAAGAGGATGAAGTGATTTTGGGAGAAATTGCGGAATAAATCCGTGTATCTTCCGTTTATGATGTAAAAAGAAGCCGCGTTTGTGTTATAATGTATGTTAAAGATAATAGGAACTAAGCAACTTTTATCAACAAAGTTTTAACAAGTTTAATGATTTGGGAGGTTTTCTCATGAAAAAAGTTTCTCTGCTGCTGGTTAGTTTATTGACTGTCTTTGTAACTTCGCTGACTATGGTGGCATACGCTGCGCCCAGTGATGAAAATCCGTATAAAAACCATTATACGAAAGAGGCCCAGGCGATTCGCAAGCAGGGTACGGCCAAAATTGTTTTTCAGTTTATGACACGGGACAATGTGCCCATGCCGGGCGTCATCATGCTGTATAATACCACAAAAGAAAAAGGCCAGGAAGCGGTTGCCGATGAAAAAGGCATGATCCAGTTTGATGTGAAAACTTCCGAACTGTATTATGTCCATCACGTAATTTATAACAGAAATATATTACCGATCCAGGGCGGCGCCATGGTCAACAATATTGACAAGCTGGATATCCGCAAGGGCACCGTTTTGTGGAACGTAATTGTAAAATACGGCGAACAGGCTTTTATGAGTTACCGCGGAAACTGATATACGAATCGGACGAGGATAGAAATAATAAGAGCCGGGCATGGCTGCCCGGCTCTGTTGTCTTATATGCGGGAATGTAAAAAATAAAATTACAGTGATTTCGGTTTCATCAGCAATTTGCCAAACCGTTTGGTCATATTGCGCATCTGGGTGATCTTGCGGGATTTGTTTCGGTGCCGCGGTTTCATATCGGCTTTTTTGCCGAAGTCTCCCCGGTCCACATAGGTCAGTTTCATTTTATCGGGTGCAAGGAAACTGCAAAGCTCCCGAACCATCTTTTCCGGATCGGCCTCTTCATTGCAGGAAAAACCGTCGATGGCCACAAACCCTTTTTCGTAATTCACATGTAAGATAATATGACCGGCCTTGCAAATACTGTAAATGCCGTACTCGGTCTCGTTTTCCTGTTCTGTGCGTATGCTTTGCACCTGCATATGATTTTCTTTTGCACGTTCTTCCAGAATGTGTGTTAACGCTTCCTGAGCCAGTGAGTCTTCCGCGCAGCCGTAGAGGTCTGCGGCAACCAATAATCCTGTTTTCAAAATTTGATCTCCTTTTTAAAACTGTCGGCAGGGATAGGACTGCCCGTTCTGTGTTTTAGAACTTTTAAATAATTTTTTCATGTGCATTCATTATAACAGAGGCCGGCACAGTTGTCAAAAGCAGGACTACAGGTAAAGCCGGATAGCAGAGATTGTGTTATAATAGAACAAAACAAAGAATTAAGGAAACTCATTTAATCAGCGTCTCCTTAATGCAGAGGTATTGCATGGATACAATTGAAGGAACTGTGGAATCCATAGTATTCCAAAGCGATAATAAACAATTTTGCGTCTTTCGGATCCGGAGCGCTGCCCTGGGTATGGTAACGGCGGTCTACAGGGGGCCGGCCCCTTTTATGGGGGAAACGGTGCAGGCTTCCGGCAGCTGGACACAGCACGCGCGTTTCGGCCGCCAGTTTACGCTGGCGGGCTATCGGTCGGTTAAGCCGGGTTCGGCGGAGGGCGTGGAACGTTTTTTGGACAGCGGAGCCGTCAAGGGGATAGGCAAAGCGATGGCGTCCCGTATCGTGGAACATTTTGGCAGGGATACGCTGGAGATATTGGGAAAGTCGCCGGAACGTCTGGCGGAGGTTTCCGGCATCGGCGCCAAAAAAGCAAAAAGCATCGGAGAGGCCTATCATGCTATTTCTGATTTACGGGAGCTTATGCTTTTTCTGGAAGAAAATGGGGTAAGCGGCCATTATGCCGCTAAGCTGCAGCTGGCCTATGGCGACACGGCGATCACCCGGATCAAAGCGGACCCGTATCGCCTGATTATGGACATTGACGGAATCGGGTTTAAAACAGTGGACCGGATCGGTCTGTCGCTGGGGTTTGAACCCTCCTCGCAAGAACGGGTCCGTGCAGGCATCGGCTATGCGCTGACGCAGGCGGCATCCGGCGGGCATACCTGCGTGCCGGAAGAGGAACTGCTGCGGTATACAGGGCAGATTTTGCAGGTTGAGTATGTGGATGTGGAAACGGTTTTTCAAACCATGATTGCCAATAATCTCCTTCGGACGGAAGATTGGGGCGGGCATCGGTTCATCTATCCGGAATACCTGTACCGGGCAGAAACCGGTACCGCCCGTATGCTTCGGGCCTTGCGCGATTATCCGGACAGCCTGGGGAGAGTAAACGTGGAACGGGTCATCGCGGAATGGGAAGCGGAGGCCGGGATTGAACTGGCGGATGCCCAGAAGGAGGCAATCCGTTCCTCCTTAAAGTACGGCGTCTTTGCCCTGACCGGAGGCCCCGGCACAGGCAAGACCACGATTATCAAAGGCATTCTTTCTGTATTGAAGCGGGCAGGCTGCACGGTTTTGCTGGCAGCGCCCACCGGAAGGGCTGCCCGGCGCCTGGAAATGGCTGCGGGGGACAAAGCCCAGACCGTACACCGTCTGCTGGAATATACAGTAACGGGAGAATTCGGCAGGAATTCGGATGAACTGCTGGAAGCCCAGGCTGTCATCGTGGATGAGGCTTCCATGCTGGATATTACGCTGTTATATCATTTGCTGGAAGCACTGCCTATGGGCTGCCGCCTGATCCTGGTGGGCGACGTGGATCAGCTGCCGTCCGTGGGGCCCGGATCCGTGCTGAAGGATATCATCCAATGCGGTAAGATGCCGGTGGTCCGTCTGCATGAGGTGTTCCGGCAGGCGGAAATCAGTCCGATTGTGCGGAATGCGCACCGCATCAACCGCGGTATGATGCCGGAGTGTGTGCCGGAGAGTGATTTTTCCATGACAGAGTTTGCGGATGAGGAATTGGCTGCGGATTATATAACAAATCTGTATGCCGGGGAAGCGGAAGCCGAAGGGTGGCAGGCTTTACAAATTTTGTCTCCCATGCATAAAGGCCCCTGCGGCGTGCAGAATCTGAACCGGCTGCTTCAGGCCCGTGTCAATCCACCATCTCCCGCAAAAGAGGAGATACAGCAGCCCGGCGGTACGGTTCTCCGTCTGGGAGATAAGGTGATGCAGATCCGTAATAATTATGAAAAGGACGTGTATAACGGGGATATCGGCCAGATTGTAACGATTGCGGGGAAAATGGTGAGAGTCTGCTATCCGGACCGGGCGGACGGCGAATGTGTGACCTATGAGGAAGGCGAAACGGATGAACTGCAGCTGGCGTATGCCATGAGCGTGCATAAATCCCAGGGAAGCGAATACTCCCGCGTTGTGCTGGCCCTGGTGCCGGGGCATTATATCATGCTGCAGCGGAACCTGCTGTATACGGCCGTGACGCGGGCCAGGGAAAGAGTGGAACTGGTAGGGACAAAAGCAGCGCTGCAGACGGCGGTTGCCAATGACCGCACCCGTCGCCGGTACTCCCTGTTAAAAGAACGGCTGCAGGAAAGCGGCGATTTGTAGAATTCCGTTTCCGTTTTATGTGAAGAAACAGACGAAGCCCGGCCGGCGGTATCCGTGTGGTGTGAGGCTGACGGCTGGAGTGTGTTTGATGTGAGGCTGACGACCGAAGTGTGCGTTTGCCGGAAGGAGGGAGAGCAGACTGTTTTTACAGTTACTGAAAGAATTAGTGTTTCCGCGCTGCTGTGCAGGCTGCGGAGTGGAAATCGAAGCGGGCTTCCTGTGCCGTGACTGCAGGCAGGGACTGTTGCAGATGAAAGCATTTCCAACCATAGATGTGTTGGACGGCGGACTATTCTTTTTTGCCTATGAGAACCGGATAAAGGAAGCGATTCACAGAATTAAATTTGGCGGGGAAAAAGATGTAACGGTTTTGTTATCGGAAGAAACGGAAATTATACTGGCGGAACCTGAGATACATGCCGCGATTACAAAATTTTTTGCCAATGCAGGAATGTTTCGCACTTGTGCAGAAAATATCAGTACAGATAAAACATCACGGCGGACAGTTGACCGGAATGCTGTCTGCGTTGCCCAAAAGGATATATGGTTGTGGAGCGGGATACCGACTGACCCGGGCCGGTTGCGGCAGCGGGGTTTTGATATCCCGTCGGTGCTGTTTTCCCAAAGAGCACAGGAATTTGGAGGAAGATGGGCGCCGCTCTTATGCCGTACCCGGAAAACGTTGCCGATGTTCGGTCTGTCTCCGGAAGAACGGAGACGGAACCTGCAGGATTGTTTTGCGGTGACAGGGAATGTCCGTGGTAAATCTGTCATGCTGGTGGATGACATCTTTACGACGGGCGCCACGTTTTCCGCGGCGGCATCTGTATTGAAAGAAGCAGGCGCGGTGACGGTGACCGGCCTTGCGTTTTGCGGTTCGATTGAAAATCTACGCTAATATTTTATTACATCTAAAACTTGTATAAATTGTGTTTGTACGGCATAGAATGGAAGCACCGAAGAATTAAGACTTAGATGTTACAAACTACTAAATTAAATATTTAAAACGTATTGGAGGGAGAGAGGATGAAGTTGACTGGCTGTATCGGAATCAGGGAAGGATTCCAGTTTCAGTATCAGAACCTGGTCGGAGAGGGCCGGGTTACGGAAGAGGCGCTGCAGGCTCTGCAACCTGCCATGGAGCAGGCTGTAAAAGCGGTGCGGGCCATTCGCAGCGAAGGTTTTTCCAAAGCGCATCTGTCCAAGGACGGGACGCCGGAACATGTTTATTTTCCCCGTCAGGCTTATCTTGCAGAAGGAAATCCGAATGACGAAGCCTCGGTAAAGCGTCTGGAAGCGTTGGGCGCTGCCTGGAAAGATTCCGTAGATGCGGCGGTGTTTATCGGCATCGGCGGGTCATATTTAGGGGACAAGGTGATTTTTGATCTGGCGGCCAAACCCTATTGGAACCAGTTGCCGAAAAAAGAACGCAACGGGTATCCGCAGATTTATTTTGCCGGCAATAATGTGGACGGCGTGGCCCTGCAGGGCCTGCTGCGCCAGCTGACCCTGCAGGCGCAGCATGTAAAGCATCCGCTTCATATCCAGCTGGTGCCGATTTCCAAATCGGGTACCACCATGGAGCCGCTGACCAGTTTCGCTGCGTTGCTGAACTACATGAAAGCACATCCGGAATGGTTTACCGTTGATGTGACGGCTGTTACCGGTCTGGACGCGAAAGAGTCCCTGCTGTACCGACTGGCACAGGAAAATAACTGGCCGGCTTACAGTATTCCGGAAGGAATCGGCGGGCGGTTCTGTATCTTAAGCAATCCGGGCCTCTTAATGTGCGCCGCACTGGGCTATGATATCCGTGCTTTACTGGATGGCGCCCGGGAAATGTCCGAACTATGCCTTGCCACCGAAGGTACGGATAATCCTGCTTTGCTGAATGCGTCCCTGAAATATCTGGCAGCAGAAAAACTGGGAGCGGATATTGAAGTGCTGATGGGCTACGGCGATACCCTGCAATGCCTGGGCGCATGGTATGTGCAGCTGCTGGCAGAGTCGCTGGGCAAACGGCTGGACAGGAACGGCAAAACAGCCTTCTATGGCAGGACACCCGTGGTAGCCGTCGGCACCACCGATATGCATTCCATGACCCAGCAGCATCAGGACGGAAAACGCAATAAGGTGATCCAGTTCCTGGAAGTCGCCAAACCGGCGGAAACGATTGTGGTAAATAATCCGTTCCCCAAAGAAAAGGCCTTTGCTTTATACGCAGGCAAGGAAATGAATGTACTGCTGCAGGCCGCCCTGAAAGCTAATGAAACGGCCCTGACGGAAGACGGCAGGCTGAACGCCCGGTATATTCTGCCGGAACTGGCGCCGCGTTACGTCGGACAGCTGCTGATGTTCCTGATGTACAGCATTGCGTACGAAGGGGAACTGGCAGACGTGGACGCCTACGATCAGCCCGGCGTGGAAGCCTATAAACGCATTATGAAAGCGGAACTGGCAAAAGCGTAAAATAAAGAGAAAGAACTTAATGCACAAGCTTTATTGAAAAAATAAGTTGAAATAATAAATTAAAAATTAGCAGCGGGAAAGACTTTGCAAAACCGTGCCCGTTTGCTATTTCATGGACTTATTCGCCTGTGGCTTCGAAACTCGTGGCTTCGCCCCTCAGACAGTCTCGCCACGGCCGGCTCATTTCGTCTCATGAAATTACGCAAACGCTCCCGATGTTTTGCGAAGTTCTTCCCCGCTGCTGCTTTTATATTTGCTATTTCTGTAACATTTAATATAGTTTTGGGAAGAGTTTGTGAAATTATAATAATGGCTCTTGCGTAAAGTCAAAAAGTCAAATATAATAACCATATAACACTCTACGGTCAATTTGGCAATAATATTTTAATATTTGGATGAAAAAGATATCTTTTTTGATTCCTGTGTCAGAACGGAAACAGACAGTAAGAACAGAAAGCAGGTAGAATTATGAAAAACATGGCAGACGCAATAGAAAGCTTTATTGTAGGACAGCTACTGGCAGCGAGCAAGAATACGGTACTGGTGCAGCGCAACGAACTGGCGGACCGGTTATCCTGTGCGCCGTCCCAGATCAGCTATGTATTGAGCACCCGCTTTACCCCGGAAAAGGGGTATCTCGTGGAGTCCCGCCGGGGCAGCGGGGGATTTATCCGTATCGTCAGGATATTGCCTGTGGAAGAACAGCAGGAAGAACCGACCGTGGATGAAATCCTACATTACTGGCATGAAAACCGCATGCTGACCGACAGGGAATTTGAACTGCTGCATTACCTGATGGGCATTATGGATATTCCGGAAAGGGAAAAACGCCAGATTCTCCGTCAGGCAGTAAAACGCATGGTAGACGCCAGCTGATTGAACTATAAAGGAGACGAAGTAACCAGTGTTTCCTTAAAGAAAGAACAGGGAGTTTTGGGCCGGCAACAGGTTATTTCCGGCAGGGAGGATACAATGTTATGTGAACGTTGCGGCAAACGGGAAGCCACAGTAAATGTGGTTTGTGTTATCAACGATACCCGGGTCAGCAAATGGCTTTGCGAGTCCTGCGCCAAAGAGTTCGCGGCGGAAGGCGTGATGGCCGGGCAAAAAGGGGAAAATGCCCGTAACATATTAGAAGAGTTTTTTAAACCGCTGCGCAGGCTGGCGGAAAAGAATTACCACGCAGAACAGAACCAGAAGGATCATTTTTATACAGATCTGGCAGAAAAGATTCTGGTTGCCGCGCGCCGGACCGCTGTCCAGCGCCAGCAGGAAGAAATTGGTACAGAACATATTTTGTGGGCGATGCTGCAGGAACCGGAGAGCCAGGCTGCACATCTGCTGCTGCGGTGCGGCGTGGATAAATACACCCTGTTAGGGGAACTGGAAACCTGGATGGGAAAAACCGTGGAAGGCGCTAACCCGGCTTCCTATACAAAAGAAGCGGCTGCGGCCCTGCAGTATGCGAAATCCTTTTCGGATGCGGACGGCCTGTACCTGATCAGTTCCGGGCATATCCTGCTGGGGCTGCTGGCAGAAGAAGGCTGCGTCGCTTCCCGGGTCCTGGCGCGTTTTACGATTGATATGAACCGGGTGCAGGTCATGATGCACGAAGAATTTATCCAGACACATGCCCTGCCTGAAAAAAACAAATTTAAATCCCAGGCCAAAAAAGAAAAAGCGGAAGCGGAGCTGCAGAAAGCTTTGAAACTGCTGAACGGATTCGGGCGGAACCTGAACGAACTGGCTGCCCAGGATAAACTGGACCCGATGCTGGGCCGGGAAAAGGAATTGGAACATGTGATGCGGATTCTTTGCCGGCGTACGAAAAACAATCCGGTCCTGATCGGTGAGTCCGGTGTGGGAAAAACCGCCATTGCAGAGGGACTGGCTCAGCGGATCGCAAACGGGGAAGTCCCTGAGTTTCTGTCAGACAAGATCATTTTTTCCCTGGAACTGGGCTATGTGGTTGCAGGAGCCAAGTATCGGGGCGAACTGGAAGAACGTCTGCGGAATATTATTGAAGCTGTCAAGCATTGCCCCAGAATCATTCTGTTTATGGATGAGCTGCAGATGCTGATGAACGGCGGAGACGGTACCATGAATATCGCAAATATTATCAAACCGGCGCTGGCCAGAGGGGAACTTCACGTAATCGGAGCCACCACGCTGGAAGATTACCGTAAAAGCGTGGAAAAAGATGCGGCGCTGGAGCGGCGGTTCCAACCGGTCCGTGTGGATGCGCCGGATACAGAGGCGGCCCTGAAAATTTTGAAGCGCCTGAGCGGACGTTATGAAAGGTACCATCATGTACAGGTAACAGAAGAAGCGCTGGAAGCGGCGGTCAAATTGTCGGACCGTTATCTTACAGACCGGAACCTGCCGGATAAGGCGATTGATATCCTGGACGAAGCCTGTGCTTCTGTCAGACTGCACAGCAGTAAGGATTACTCGGGACAGATGGGGGATCCGGTAGTCGATGCTGACACGGTTCGCCATATTATCTCCCAGTGGACCAACATTCCGCTGACCCGGCTGAATGCAGCGGAATCCAGCAGTCTGCTGCAGCTGGAGAATGCGCTGCACGAACGTATCGTGGGGCAGAATGCAGCGGTAAAAGGTGTGGCCCAGGCGGTACGGCGTGCCCGGGCCGGACTGAAAGACCCCCGCAGACCGGTAGGCTCTTTCCTGTTCCTGGGACCTACCGGTGTGGGCAAAACCGAACTGGCCAAAGCGCTGGCAGAAAATCTGTTCGGGGACGAGAGGGCTTTGCTGCGCTTTGATATGAGCGAATATATGGAAAAGCATACGGCCTCCCGTCTGATTGGCGCGCCTCCCGGTTATGTGGGGTACGAGGAAGGCGGCCGCCTGACTTCCGCAGTGAAACGGCGTCCCTATTCGATTATTCTGCTGGATGAAATTGAAAAAGCCCATCCTGATATTTTCAACCTGCTGCTGCAGATCATGGAAGACGGACGGCTGACTGACGGGCAGGGCGTGACGGTGGATTTCCGGAACTGTGTCATTCTGATGACCAGCAATGCCTGCGCCGAAATGATGAGCGACCGGCGGAGTCTTGGCTTTGCGGCGGATGCAGACACCGCTGTGGCAAACCAGAAACAGAATATTCTGCAGGGGATCAAAGATATTTTCCGTCCGGAATTTTTGAACCGGCTGGATGAGATTATAGTATTTGATCCGCTGGGTAAAAAAGAGCTGGCGCAGATCGTGGATAAAATGCTGGAGGAATTGCAGAAGCGGCTGCAGGATACTGGCATGAGCCTGCGCATGACGGCGGCTGCCAGAGATAAACTGCTGCAGACGGGAATGGACGTCCGGTATGGGGCCCGTCCGTTGCGGCGCGCTTTGCAAAAGGAAATTGAGGATAAGCTGGCAGACCTGTACCTGGAAGGGACCTTTTCCGCCGGGGATCATATTCTGATCGACGTATTGAGCGGAGATTTCAGTTTTTCCCGTCTGAAGGAGGCCGATACGGAAAACATGGTACCGGTGCAAGAGGAGCAGAATTATGGCTAAAGCAAAAGCGAAAGTAAGCTATGTCTGCCAGAATTGCGGGTATGTGACAGCTTCCTGGCTGGGCAAATGCCCGGAATGCGGAACCTGGAATTCCTTCGCCGAACAGTTTGAAACCAAGGTGAAAGAACAGGGGTATGTCCATTTTAATGAAAGCAGTAAACCTAAGACGGTTAGCAGTGTGGCAGCAAAACCGGTGCGCCGTATGGAAACCGGGATCCATGAATTTGACAGGGTGCTGGGCGGGGGAATTGTTCCCGGCAGTCTGATTTTGCTGAGCGGAGACCCCGGGATCGGGAAATCAACGATTCTTTTGGACGCGGCGATGCGTTTCAGTCAGAAGCAGATAAAAGTCTTATATGTATCGGGAGAAGAATCGGAAGAACAGACCGCCATGCGGGCCAACCGTCTGGGAAGCTGCACGGATTCACTGTTGATCATGACCGCGTCGGAAATTGGTAATATCCTCTTGCAGGCTGAGCATGAAAAGCCGGGGCTGCTTGTGATCGATTCCATTCAGACGATGTATACCGGTGATCTGGAAACGGCGGCCGGCAGCGTGGGGCAGGTCCGTGAGTGTACGGCCCGGCTGCTGAAATATGCCAAAACTTCCGGAACGGCGGTGCTGATTATCGGACACATGACAAAAGACGGAAATATTGCCGGTCCCCGCTTGTTGGAACATATGGTGGACGTTGTTTTGCAGTTTGAAGGCGACCGCAGTTATGCGTACCGTGTGCTGCGCGCGCTGAAAAACCGGTTTGGTTCCACGGAAGAGTGCGGTATTTTTTCCATGGAGCAGGGCGGCCTGACAGAAGTTCCCAATCCGGCAGGGCTGTTTCTGGAATCGAGGGAACAGGAGGTGCCCGGCGCAGTAATTGGAGGCTGTCTGGAAGGAAACCGTCCTGTCATGGTAGAATTCCAGGCATTGGCTGCCCGCACTCCGTACGGTATGCCCCGCAGGACGGCCGTGGGATTTGACTATAACCGGGTCAATATGCTGATTGCCGTATTGGAACGGAGAATGGGCCTTGATTTTGGAACCTATGACGCCTATGTCAATGTGGTAGGCGGTATCAGGGTCAATGAACCGGCTGCCGATCTGCCTGTACTGATGGCGCTGTTTTCCAGTTACCGGAACCGCGCGGTTGTTGCCGGAACCATGATTTTCGGAGAAGTGGGCCTTACGGGTGAAGTGCGGCGCGTACCGGCCATGGAACGCCGTATCATGGATGCAGGCAAGCTGGGCTTTGAACGGTTTGTAGTGCCTGATGCCAAACTGCGTCTGCCGGCAGATTTTAACGGAAAGGTTATCAGGGTAAAAACGGTGGAAGAGGCGATCCATGCAGTGTTTGGATAATTTTTAGTCGATCAGAGAAAATATAGTTGACAGCATACATACACTGTTGTATAATAAAAAACTTTGACGGCTGTTAAAAATCATGCTATAATATATATGTATTCAATATGCTTTGCTATAGTAAAGTATTTATAGCATTTTCCGGTGTTCTGTGTGGAGGTTGCCAATGTTCGCAGTTGGTGACAAGGTAGTATATCCGATGCATGGCGCAGGGCAGATAGAAGCCATTGAAGAGCGGGTGTACGATGAACAGCTAACTCAATATGTAGTTCTTTCCATGTTTTTAGGCAATATGAAAGTGCGTATTCCGGTATGCAATCTGGAAAAGGTTGGGTTACGTCCGATTATTCCTCAAAAAAAGATGAAAGAAATCAAAAAGGTGCTGGCGACAGAAGTGGTCAACAATCTGAAAAGTATTACCTGGAACCGCCGCTTTACCATTTATATTGATAAAATGAAAAGCGGAGATGTCCTGGACCTGGCGGAAGTGATCAGTATTCTGGCCAGGCAGGATAAGCAGAAACGTCTTTCCACGGGGGAACGGCGGCTGTTGGGAAACGCGAGACAGATCCTTGCCAGTGAAATTATGATCGTAAAAAACAGCAGTATTGAATCGGCTGAAAAGTGGATTGATAATTCGTTAAACATAGCCTGACTGATTTTCATTAAGATGGAAATGTTGCATGGTTGGTGGAAGGCAGTGCCAGAATTTATGTTCTGGCATTTATTTTTTTGCGAAAAACATCTTTTGACACTGTTATAAAATCTAAATCCCATCTTTGACAGTTGCGAGGAGAAAAAAGTCTCACAAACGGCTTGGTTAAGCTGTTCGTGAGACTTTATTAACATATAAAGTTTGTGGTTATTTTTGCTTTTTCTTTGTCATGTTTAATATT
>Ga0256405_10002024_pt1 | contig 49929 bp, 47 predicted proteins | sample RumenRJG_02DNA_FD_189096 | JGI IMG/M metagenome (GOLD analysis project Ga0256405, IMG submission 189096) | Bovine rumen microbial communities from Lethbridge, Alberta, Canada - RJG_02 | ecosystem: Host-associated > Mammals > Digestive system > Stomach > Rumen | place: Canada: Alberta...
TCCTGGCAGTCGAGCGGCGGCGGTGCCGCAATAAAATGTCGCGAAAAAAATATATCTTCGCGACATCAACGTAAACCGATATCAGGACTTCTATGTCCTAACTACTTATTGTTCAACATCGGTAAACATATATCAGGACTAGACATTCCGCCCCCTGCCGGGAACCGGCACCGCCCGGCGGGCGAGGAGACCCCCTGTGGGTCGAGGTCGCCGCAGCTCGCCGGAGCGGTACGCCCCTTCGGGGCTATCCCTCCCACTCACGGAGCCGCCGCTCCTCGTTTCCGAGCGGCGGCGTTGCCGCTGACAGCAGCCGCCGGACCCCGTATCCTCCGGCGGCGTCCTCCATATGCCCCCATTGACTAATTGCACTCGCAAAAACGCCCAAAAGTGCAAGTGCAACCCGCTCTCAGCACCACTGCTCTCGCAAAAACGCCCCAAATCGCGAGTGCAACTCGCTCTAAGCACCACTGCACTCGCAAAAACGCTCCAAATCGCGAGTGCAACCCACTCCCAAGAGCCACTGCACTGACAAAATCGCCCGAAAATGCGAGTGCAACCCGCTCCCAGAGCCACTGCACTGACAAAATCGCCCAAAAATGCGAGTGCAACCCACCCAGCGCCATTGCACTCGCAAAAACGCCCCAAATCGCGAGTGCAACCCACTCCCAGCGCCACTGCACTTGCAAAAACGCCCCAAATCGCGAGTGCAACTCGCTCTCAGCACCACTGCACTCGCAAAAACGCCCGAAATTGCAAGTGCAACCCACTCCCATGATCTGCACCCCAAAAGTTGGACACAAAGACAAGGTAGATGAAAAAGAATGAGAACTACCCTAAGTATGTCCAAGCCATGCACCTGTTGGATGCGGGCCGCTCACTGAATTACATTCAGGAACATCTTAAGATGGGTCGCTCGTCAATCAAGTTAGCTCGCCAACGCTATCTGGTTGGCGGCGAGCTCGCACTCCTTCAGCCTTTCCATCAGGTTCAACTGAGTGTGGAGAGAAAACTCGAGATCGTGCGGGAAGTTGATGAAAAGCGATTAACTTTGCCAGAAGTGGCCCTAAAGCATATGATTGTGCCTTGTACGCTACGGCGTTGGGTGAAGGCATATCATCAGTTCGGAGAGTCCGGACTTGCCAGGAAGGTCTCTTCAAACGGCATGAAAAAGAAAAGGCAAAGGACAGAAGCGGAGATGGACGAGCTTGAGATGCTCCGCAAGCGGAATGAGTATCTCGAAGCCGAGAACGCCCTGTTAAAAAAAGTCAAAGCCTTAGTCGAAGAAAGGGAAGCCCGTCTACGCGCGATTGGGCAGAAGCCATCCAAGGACTAAGGCCTGATCACAAGCTTGACATCCTACTGGAGGTCAAGGGGATGGCCCGATCCACGTTCTACTACAACCACGGACCGAAGCCCGACAAATGGGCAGTCGAGAGGCGGCGCGTTGCGGAACTGTACCACCAAAACAAGGGTCGATACGGCTACCGCCGCTTAACGATGGCTATGAGGAATGAAGGGTATGTCATCAACGGCAAGACGGTTCGCAAGCTGATGGCGGAGGCCGGCATCAAGTGTGAGGTAAGGATGAAGAAGTACAAGTCTTATAAGGGAGAAGTCGGGAAGATAGCCCCGAACCTGCTCGGAAGGGACTTCAAAGCTGATGCCCCACATAAGAAGATGGTAACTGACGTCACTGAGTTCCACTTGTTCGGATCAAAGATATACTTGTCGCCAGTCCTGGACTTATACAATAGCGAATTGATCTTCTACACGATCTACCGTCATCCGGTTCTGGACATGGTTAAAGACATGATAAAAGGAACCCTATCGGTTATCGGTAGCGACACAAACGCGATCCTTCATTCGGATCAGGGCTTCCATTATCAACACGAGGACTATCAGAAGTTATTGAAAAACAATCACATAATCCAAAGCATGTCACGGAAAGGGAACTGTCTGGACAACGCTGTGATGGAAAACTTCTTTGGTCTTTTGAAGTCCGAGTTGTTATATTTGCGTAAGTTCGAATCGCTTGAGCAGTTCCTCGAAGAACTGGAAGACTATCTTGAATACTACAATACGGTTCGAATCAAAGCAAAACTAAACGGAATGAGTCCGGTGCAATACCGAACTCAAAACCATAGATCTAGTTATTAACCAGTCCAACAAAAGGGGCGCACTTCACCCAGAACCTCTGCACTAACAATAACAGCCCAAAGTGCAAGTGCAATTGCTTCGGGGATGGTCTAGTACCTAGAGTCCATTGTTAATTACCCCGAGCAGTGAACTTTTTTCAGGACGATACAAGGTGCCGATTCCGTAGTTTGTTGATCCTGAGCGATTTATAAAAGACCATTATGCAAAACGGCACGATGGACTTTTCGAACTGCATGATTATCAATAATAATCAAAACACACGTATGGTCCCGCAGAAAAACCGGCCCGCACAAAAGTGCAGACCGGTTTATCAGTTTAAGGATGGCGGGCAGGACCCTGGCCGGCAAATCCGCCGGGCCGCAGAAGCGGAAGCGGATATGGATGGATGCGATATCAGTCGTGCCCGACGACGGCGCTGAGCTGCTCGTCGAGCCGGGAAAGAATCGCCTCGGAACGGGCGGTGTCACCGGCTCCGTCATACACCTCCGCGAGGTACTGGACCATCTGGTAGGCATATTCGAAGTCCTGGCGGGCATAGTCATAGAAGTCCAGGAAGAACTGGGAAGATTTCAAGAGTTCCTCCTCGAACTTGTCGCCAAGGGCGCGGGCCTTCTCCGGCTGGCCGGCCTGGTAGTACAGGTCGATCAGGTCGATGACACGCAGGTCGTTCGCGGCGAATCCGATGCAGATTGTCTCCAGCGGGTAGGTCTCCACCGGCACGCTTTCCATGCACTTGTCCAGCACGGTGACGGCACGGGTCGTATCCGCAGCCTCCAGGCACTTGCGAGCAACATGGGCGAAGAGTTCGCGCTGCGGCGCCACGCCGAGGAAGGTATAGAGATTCTGGTAATCCACATAGTAATCGGTCCGCTTCAGGGCGTCCCAGCTGTACGTGTTCATCAGGCGGTCATAGAGTTCGTTAAGTTGAACCTTGCCGACACCCTTGCTGCTCGAGATGGAATTCTTGAGCGGGACCAGGCGGGCGGAAAGGCCTTCGTACATCAAGTACTCCTTCAGGCCGATGTTGATGTCGCCGCCCTGGCTGAGCATGCTGATCGGACGGTCCCACTGGTAATTGGACAGCAGGTCGAGCATGAACAGTTCCGGTTTCGTAATCATGTCCTTCCCCTTCGGAAGGGTGATGACGATCTCGTCGAGGATCTGGTCGGCATATTCCGGACCGAGGATGCCGTATTTCAGGACATTCTCCTTGTTGACGGGAATGCTGATCTTGCGGGAGCAGATATAGTCCACCTCGCGGCCGCTCTGCAGCGGAAGTTTCAGCTGCGGGTGCCGGAAGACGGCCATGACGTCGGCGATCGGAAGGACCTGCTCGCGGGTGTCATAGACATAGACCGCTTCGTTGGTACCGTACAGATACTGGCTCTGGGGAACGCTGAGCGGCAGCGGCTTCGAGTCGTTGATCGCGACCTTCATCTGGCCGATGTACCAGTCGGTTCCGAGCAGCGAGGTATTGACGATCCGCACGTCCGGACGCACCTCTTCCACTTCCTGGGCATACCACAGCGGGAAGGTATCGTTGTCGCCGTGGGTGATCAGCAAGCCCTGCGGACCGACGGACTCGAGATAGTTGCGGGCCATCTCGACAGCCGTGCGGCGGTTGCTTCGGTCGTGGTCGTCCCAGTTCTGCGCGGCCATGAGGGTAGGTACGCAGAGGCAGGCAGCCGTGACGACGGCGGCGACGGCCGTTTCGCTGCGGCGACCGGTCTTGCCGGTGATCCATTCGTAGAGGGCGATGACGGCGAGGCCGATCCAGATGGAGAACATGTAGAAGGATCCGGCATAGGCGTAATCGCGTTCACGGACCTGGAACGGCGGCTGGTTGAGGTACATCACGATGGCGATGCCGGTCATGAAGAACATCAGGAACGTCAGCCAGCAGCCGCGCTTGTCGCGGTCGAACTGGAAGAACAGGCCCAGCAGGCCGAGCAGGAGCGGCAGGAAGAAATAATGGTTCTTGCCCTTGTTCTGCGCGAGGATGCCCGGCGCGTCGGACTGGTCGCCCAGACGGATCTGGTCCAGGAACTTGATGCCGGACTCCCAGTTGCCGTAGAACAGTTCGCCGGGACTCGGGCTGTGGACATCGTTCTGGCGTCCTACGAAATTCCACATGAAATAGCGCCAGTACATCCAGTTGAGCTGGTAGTCGAAGAAATATTTCAGGTTCGTGCCGAACGTCGGTTTCAAGTGCTCGGATCCGGCCACGGCGTGGCCTTTTCCGTTCATGTAACCCGCATAGAACTCTTCGTAACGGCCGTCCGGGCTGCTCATCCACATGCGCGGGAACAGCATCTTGCCGGAAGCCAGGTAGCGGCCTTCCAGCGGACCGTCCACCTTGATGTATTTGCCGTCGAGGAGGGTCCAGTACCGGGGCTGGTAGATCTCGTACGGGGCGTCGAAATACTGCCCGTACACGAGCGGGGCGCTGCCGTACTGCTCACGGTTGAGGTAACGGACCAGCGAGAAGGCGTTGTCGGGCTGGTTTTCGTTGGTCGGGGTCTGGACGCTGGAGCGGATGATGACGACGCTGAAGATCGAGAAACCGGTCACGATGGTCGTCAGGCACAGCAGGGCCGTGTTCCAGAAAACCTTTCCTTTGTCCAGGGTCTTGAACAGGCCCCAGAAGCACAGGGCGAGCACGGCGACCAGGAAGAAGGCGGCGCCGCTGTTGACCGGCAGGTGCAGGACATTGACGAAGAAAAGGTCGAAGTAGGCGGCCAGTTTCGGCAGGTACGGGATCAGGATGAAGAACAGGATGCCCACAATCGCCGCCGAAAGCAGCAGGATACCGGCCAGTTCCTTGAAACTGTACTTCCCGTCTTCTTTTTTCCGGTAATAATACAGGAAAACGATGGCCGGAATGGCCAGGAGGTTCAGCAGATGGACGCCGATGGAAAGGCCCATGAGGAAGGAAATCAGTACGATCCAGCGGTTGGCATGCGGCTGGTCCGCCTGCTCGTACCACTTCGTCATGGCCCAGAAGACCATGGCCGTGAACAGCGAGGACATGGCATAGACCTCGCCCTCAACGGCGGAGAACCAGAAGGTGTCGGAGAAGCAATAGGCCAGGGCACCCACAGCGCCGCTGCCGAAGATGGCGACGGCCTGGGCGGTCGAATAGCGGCCTTCCGCATCCGCCTTGGTCAGCCGCTTGGCGAAGAAGACGACGGTCAGATACAGGAAGAAGATCGTCAGGGCGGAGCAGACGGCGCTCATGGCATTGACGGCCACGGCGGCATGTTCCGGACCCGTGAACATGGTAAAGTACCGGGCGATCAGCTGGAAAACCGGGTTTCCCGGCGGGTGGCCGACTTCCAGCTTATAGGAAGATGCGATGAATTCGCCGCAGTCCCAGAAGGATGCCGTCGGCTCGATGGTCGCCAGATAGGTCACGGCGGAGATGAGCAGCACCGCCAGCGACACGATCCGGTTCCAGAAATTGAACTTCTTGGGTTCCATATCTCTCATTCAGTTTTTCATGATCATAATCTGCAAATTTACGACAGATTCGCTATCTTTGCAAAAATAGTACCCCTCTGATGGCAGAAAATGATTGGAAAAAACGCCTCGGCGTCGTCTACTCGACCAACCCGGACTTCCAGTACCGGGAGGAAGAGCCGGCTGCAGCCGTCCTGACGCCGGAACCGTCGAAACAGCGGCTCATCGTGAGCCTGGACCGGCGGAACCGCGGCGGCAAGCAGGTGACGCTCGTCACCGGTTTCACGGGAACGGAAGAGGACCTGAAGGAACTCGGCAAAGCCCTGAAAGTCAAATGCGGCGTCGGCGGATCGGCCAAGGACGGCGAGATCACGGTCCAGGGCGACCTGCGCGACAAGGTGACCGCCCTCCTCCACGACATGGGGTACGTCAAGGCCAAACGCGGAAACTGACATGCCGGATCCCTTCACCGTCGATACCATCCAGGTCCGTCCTGCCTCGGATGCCTTTCCAGGCAGCATCCTGCTGGCGCCGTCCGAACCGGGCGGCACGCTGGCCCATGTCGTGTCGGACTGGGGGGATTCTCCGGTCAACGGCATCCTGATCGTCGCCTTCACCCTGCTGACCGTCCTCTACCTCCGGCGGCTCGTCGGCATCCTGCCCTACCTGACCAAGGGGCTCTGGCGCTGGAAGGAGATCCTCAACCTCGAAGCCAGCATGCGCCTCTCCCGCGACCGGAGCGCTTTCGCCCTGGTCATGGTTGTCCCCTTCTGCCTGGTCGTTTCCCGCTTCGACCTGTTCCCGGTCCGCTGGCCGGACCTGCCCGATCCGGGCTACAAGACCCTGCTCATTGTCGGCGTCTTCGCCGTCTACGCCCTGCTGCGCCGGTTTGCGGCCCGGCTGGCCATGCCGCGGCGCATCAGCCACGACACCTACCGGATCGCCAGCAACTGCGGATACAATTTTTTCATCGTCATGACCCTCCTCATGGTCGCAACAGCCGGAATCTGCTCGGTCGCCGGGGTGGAAAATGACCTGATCCGGAAGATTCTCCTGTATGAAATGGCGGTCATTTTTACGCTTTTCATGATCCGCCGAACACAAATTCTGTCAAATGCTTGCAATCAATTCACAGCATTTTTGTATCTTTGCGGGCTCGAAATCCTACCGGCCGGATTGCTGGTGGTTTCGGCACTAGTTTTTTAGACAGGATTTATGAGTGTAAGCAAGATTTTGGTATCGCAGCCGGTCCCGATGAACATGACCCCCTACGATGCTGTGAAAGAGAAATTCGGCGTAGAAATCGACTTCCGTCCGTTCTATCTGATCGAACCCCTGACGTCCCGGGAATTCCGCGCACAGCGGTTGAACATCCTCGATTATACGGCTATCGTCTTCTCCGCAAGACATACCATCGACGCCTTCTTCCACCTTTGCGAAGAGCTTCGCGTCAAGGTCCCCGAGACCATGAAATATTTCTGCACCACCGAGGCGGTCGCCATGTACCTCCAGAAACACATCGTCTTCCGCAAGCGGAAGATTTTCTATGGCAACGGCACGCCGCAGTCCGTGGTCGACCTGATCGGCCCGAAACACAAGGCGGAGAAATTCCTCATCACCACCTCCGGCTCCAGCAACAACGAAGCCATCACCCGGCTTTTCGAGGCTGCGAAACTGGATTACACCACCGCCGTCTTCGTCAAGAGCGTCCCGCAGGATCTCAAGGACGTGGACCTGGCATCCTATGGCCTCATCGCCGTCTACAACCCGGCAGACCTCGTCTCGCTGAAGGAGAATTTCCCGGACTACCAGCCGGGACAGACCCGCTTCATCACGTTCGGACGCCAGATCGCCAAGGCCGCTGAAGAAGCCGGCCTGCCCGTGGCGATCAACGCCCCGACGCCCGAGGTGCCGTCCGTCGCCAAAGCCATCGAGGTCAGCCTCGAGGCGGACAAGTAATGGACGCCGGGCTTCCCAAAAAAGAACGCATCTGCGGCAAGTCGGCCATCGGCCGGCTCCTTGCCGGCGGCCGCTACGGCTTCGCCGGATCCCTCAAATACTGCTGGCTCGCACCCAACGGGGAATCCGTGAGCCGGGTCATGGTCTCCGTATCCAAACGGCTGTTCAAGCGGGCCGTCAAGCGGAACCTGCTCAAACGACGCCTGCGCGAGGCCTACCGGACCCGCAAGGGCCTGCTTCCCGCCGGAGTCGATCTCATGCTGGTCTACAACACCCGGGAAATCCTTTCCACCCAGGAACTGTCCGTTCTCGTCGAACGGGCGCTGCTGGACATCGCCGGACACATCGTGACCCCGCCTGTCCCGGAGAAGACCGATGCGTAAGTTCACCGATACCCTCCGGAAGGTCGCCATCAGCCCTTTCGTCCTGCTGATCCGGTTCTACCAGGTCTGCATCTCGCCGCTGAAACCGCCGAGCTGCCGGTTTACGCCGACCTGCTCACAGTATGCGCTCGAAGCCTTCCGCCGGCACGGCCCGTTCAAAGGCTTCTACCTGGCGGCCAAGCGCATCCTGCGCTGCCACCCGTGGGGCGGGCACGGCTATGATCCCGTCCCCGAAAAATTCCACTTCTAGATCCCGTCACCGATCAGATCGGAGCTCCGGGTTTCCGCGGCCTGCCTCCCGCTGAGCGGACGGCCGTCCAGGTCGTACAGGACGCGTTTTTCGTAATCGGAATCGATGTCGCATTCGAACAGGTTCGCCGAAGGCATTTCCACATCCTCGAAAACAGCCGGCAGGATGATCCGGCCCGTCCGTCCGTCCAGGACGCCGATCCCGTCGCCGACCCGGAAACTGAAATAGCCTGACAGACGCCCGTATTCCTCTTCGTCATCCTCGTAACGGAGCGATACCATCGAGTCGATGACGAACGGTTCCAGCACCTTCCCGTCGAAAGTGACCAGCTTCTTGACGGCATCTTTCGTCAGATAGGCCGCCCGCTTTCCGTCCGGATGGAGACGGACCTCATCGTACTCCGGCGGGAAGATGTACTGCATCGTGTTGTCCATCAGCCCGACCTTCCCGTCCAGCGAAACGGTGTACAGGGAATCGGAGAGGGGACGCGCCCAATCGTATTGCGGCGCGACGAGCCACCGGCCTGACGGATCGATGGCCCCGACCTTCCGGTCCTCGTCCGGGATCCAGCAGACGCCGCCCCGGAAGACGTAGTCGACGCCGGTTTTGTACGGGAAAGCCGGCGGAATGGCCCAGGTGCCGTCCGGACGGAGGAACCCGACCCGGCCGTCCTCGCCGACGACGGCGCCGAGGCCCTCCGAAAAGACCCATGCATGGGCATAGGAGGCTTCCTGAACGACCTCGCCCGTATGGATATTAAAGAATCCGCGCAGTTCTTTTTCATGGCGGCCTTTCCCGACACGCCGGCAGAATACGGCGATGGAATCCCGTTCCGGGATGTCGGAGACCCACCGCCACTTCGGGGAGACCGGGTCCTTGGTTTCCCAGTCGATCAGCCGGACCTCGTCACCATTCAGGTATTTGAGTCCGATCTTTTCGCTCAGCCGGTAATACTCCGCCTCCTGTTCACGGGCCCATGCCCGGAAGCGGAGCGTGTTGCGTACCTGCCGGAACGTGCAGACCAGGCAGAAGCACGCGAAAAGCAGCACGGCAAGGGGCCAGATGAGGTCCCATGCCCTCGCGAGCGCCGAACGCTTCTTCGGCGGCTCGTTCATTTCAAGTTCATTTTCATTCATATTGCTGATAAGGTTTTGATTGGAGGCGGGCCCATCCCGCCTCTCCTGATAGCAAGAGAGGCCGTTTCGGTTCAATTCTATCCGGATAACGGTCGTTTTTTTGGGGGACGGGCCGGGAAAAGCGGCGACTCAGAGCGCTGTCAGGTTGCCGTAATTGAACAGGGTCAGTTCGCTGCGCGCATGGTCCATCTCCCGCAGATACGACACGATCTTCGGGAAAGGAATCCCGGCGTTCAGCAGGAAGCGCAGTCGTCCGGCGAACCGGCAGTTCTCCAGGTCCAGTTCATCGCGGTCCGTGTGGATGCCCCAGGCCTGCGCTTCTTCCAGCTCGGAGATGAACATGCCGGTGAACAGGCCGTGCAGGCCCTCCCGACGGGCGAACTCGTCGGCATGGCACCAGATTCCGACCAGCGGATGCTGCCGCAGGCAGTAAACATGGGAATGGTCCAGCAGAAGGCGGAAGCCGTCGTCGACGCGGGCGAACAGGCCGCGGTCGTTTCCATGGCCCAGCAGGAGGATCATTTCGCCAGGCGGCCGGCGGTAGAGCAGGCTGCGCAGGCGGGCCTTCCCCAGAGAGGGATCCGACAGGAGGGTCAGGCCGGGGGTTTCTTTGTAAAGCCGGGCGAGGAACGCCGTCGTCGCGTCGGCCGGATGCAGGGCGAGCATGGCTACAGGCCCGCCTGGCGGTCCAGGGGTGATTGAAGAAGGAACGTTTTCATGGTTTTCATTTTTGGTCCTAGAGAGAGCCGGACCATGAAAACGCTTATCAAGGAAACTAGCGGATGGATGCAAGAAGATGCTCCGCCGCCGCATGGATTGCGGCCTGAATCGCCGGACCGGCGTATTCGTCAATCGGGGACAGGACACCCGCCTCCGTCAGCATGTGACCCGCCTCCCGGTAGGCCCGGTAAAAACCGGGATGGGAATACAATTGGCGCAGGCAATCCTCGATCTTCTTTCTCTGGGCATGGATCCGCATCCAACCCAGGGCGGACGAAATAGGTAACTGCAACAAAGGCCGGTCTTCGAACATTTCCGCAAAGATGCCGGCATAACGTCTGACGGACGCATCGAATCCGATCCGTCCCATCTGCATCAGTTCCGGCAGCAGCGAAGACGACAGAACTTTGAACATCAACGCAGTATCCGGCACATCCATTCCCGCCCTTTCGAAGAGGGATTCTCTATAAAAGGCGAAACACAACCGGTCCGCCTCGCCCAGCATCGCGATGATAGGGTTTTTCCTGTCCATAATCACATCCTGTTAAATTGGTACCGCATGCACTCTTCCAACACCTGGCCCATCCACAGGAAGACCGGTGCGACCTGCTCCTCCGGTCCGGACAGGAGGTACAGGCGGCGACGGCCGGCCGCATCCGTTTCCGCAATCCGGATGTCCCGGAAAGCGATCCGGTAAGCCCGGATATCCTGGTCCTTGCCGACATGGGCCGGAAGATAATACTCTACCCGTTCGATGACGCCCAGCAGGCCGTTGTTCTTCAAGGCATCCCTGACATTACTGCGCAGCCTGCGGAAACCTTCGGCGATCTCGTCGTCGGTCTTCCTCTTGTTATTCGGATAATCCACCTCCTTGTCCCCCCGGTACCGCTCCCGGATCCGGCGCAGAAGGCGGACTTCATTGATTTCTCCTTGCATCTCCTCGAACTGCCGGATGTCATCCTCATAGACACTCCACCAGAGCACGAACAGATAATCCGCGATGGATGCCTTGAAGGAGACCGTGACATCCTCTCCACTCCGGGCTTTCAAGAAGGTCAGCGTGCCGTTGTCCGGATCGATGACCAGCGCGGGATTGAATTTCCGGACCCGCTCCCCGGCCAGCCGGGCGATCAGGGACTGGTACAGGTCGAAATGCCGCAGCCTTCCGGTCGGCTGGGGCCGGACGACATAGCCGGATGCACCCACGGCGTCCGTATAGCCCTGGAAGAATTCCTTGACCGTACCGATAATGGAACTGATGCCGTCCCCGACGACCGGCAGGTACAGGAAATTGTAATACTTGACCTGTACGGAGCCGGAATCTGTCGGATCCGCCGTCACCATGGAATCGCTGAGCTTGATCAGGAAGGCCGTCGTATCGTGATCCGCGGCCACGTCATCCTCCCGCCCGGAGAAGAGCATCTCGGAGAACCGGGACGTCGTGAACTTGCGGCTCTCGTCCCGGTGGCCGAACGAGGCGATCGCGGATTCGACATACTCCCGGGGAACATGGCTGAAGAAAAAGGAGAACTGTTCCAGTTCCCGGATCAGGTCCGGATCCGTACCGAAGTCTTTGCGGAGCTGGGGAATGAAGACGAAATCGTAGCCGAAGCAGTAGAACAGCAGGACCAGTTCGTCCAGGTGGCGGAAAATCTTGTCCGACATGTTCCGGATCCGTTCCCGAAGGTCCTCGTCGCAGAGCTGCTTGTCGGGATGGATGAACGTCGCCTTCCGGCCGTCGAACTTCAGCCGGTCGGCTCGTACCGAGAAGATCCGGCAGTCCACGGACGTCTTCCCTTCCTGCGGGACCAGCGCCGACTTCAGGCCTTCCAGCAACACTCCCTCTTCCGGAGAATAGGAGCCGTCCGCCCGGGCGATGGATTCCAGATCCTGCAGCAGCCGGGTTCGGACGTCCGGATCCAGGTTGCCGATACGGTCGACCGCCTTCTCCAGCGTCAGGGTCTGCGCCTGGAGGACGGTGCGGTTTGTAATGCCGTATACCTCACCAAGCAACGCATTGAGGCACTGCATTTTACGGACGCCCGTAACGGTTTCCGCGTTACAGAGTTCCGCAATGACCGCCGCAATGGCTTCTTTTTGTCTGAGGGTAAACTTCATAATCTGACGGGCTGGCTCGGTCCTGCTTTCTAACAAAGATACGATTCCGCAGGGAAAAAACCAAGCGGACCGGATCGGACGTCCGAAAAAAGGAAACGGGCGATGCTTCCGGCTAATTTTGCTATCGGATAAAAAGACGAAAGAATCATGAAAAACGCTTCCCCACTCTCAGACCGGCAGACCGTCGAACGGCTGCTCAGCGGCGATGCCGCTTTCGCAGAGGTGTTTTTCAAAAACACCTGCAGACCCCTCCTTTCCGGCCTCAACCGGAGGATCTTCATGGGAAAACTGAACACGGACCACATGGCGGAATGCCTCCATTTCTACTTGAAACAGCACGACTGGCACCGGCTGCGGACCTTCCGGGGTGAGACGACCCTGTACGGCTGGCTCCGGATCACCGCCCGCCATCTGTTCTATGACAACCGGCACGAGTACCTGTCCGAACTGACCAAGCCCCGGCGCGGCGAGCCCGTCCGGGAAGTCGACGAATCGGAAATGGGGCAGGGCCCCATCGTCGAAACGACGGGCAGGATCATCATCCGTGTCGACATCCGCAACGCGCTTTCCTCGCTGAAAAACGACAAGGAACGCTATGTTATCCAGACGCTGATCCTGGAAGACAAGGACCGCAAAAGCGTGGCCGCCTCCCTGGGCGTCACGCCCGGCTACCTGGACATCATCCGGAACCGCGCCCTCAAGAAAATGAGAACCCTGTTGACAGACTGACACCATGCAAGCAATGATGAACCCTTCTCCGTCCGTCCGCTACATCCTGGGGATGGACCTGGGCGCCGCCGAATGCGCCGGCGCCGTCTCTGAACTCCGGCCGGGACTCTACGGCCAGCGCCACAAGAAACCGGAAGACATCCGCCTCTGCGGAAACAGCCATGTCCTCCCGTCTGCCTACGCCATCGTCGGCGGCACCATGTACATCGGCCACTCCGCCCTCCGCCATATCCACGAAGCCTCCTCCTTCCGGATTTCCTTCAAGCACAAGCCGACGGAAATGACGGAGGAAGACCGGGCCGCCTTCGCCCGCTTCATGCACCACGCCTACCAGTTGATGGTCTCCGGCAGCGGCGTGCTGGTCCCGGGCAACCACCAGGTCGCCCTGAGCTGCCCTTCCGGTTGGACGGAAGAAGACAAGTCCCTGTACAAGGACATGGCCCGTGACGCCGGCATCCCGCTGCTCGGCATCTGGCCGGAATCCCGGGTCGGTTTCTTCAGCAACCTCCAGAACCAGCCGGAAGAAAACCGCCTGGCCATGCAGGAAGGATGCATCCGGTGCGACTACGGCTCCCATTCCGCCGATTACTGCTACCACAACGCGACCTTGCCGCAGCCGGTCCGGGATTCCGGAACCCAGCTCGGCGCCCAGAACCTGGACCTGGCGCTCTTCCATTATATCCTGGCCCAGGAGCGGAACGCACCCATCCGCGGACTCCTGCAGGATCCGGCGTTCGACGGGCTGAAAGACGTGCTGATCTTCGTGTGCCGGATGGCCAAGGAAGAGTTTTTCAGCAACGGCATGGAAAATCCGCTCCGCTGCAGCTATGTCCTCGAAGACATCTTCGCGGCGGACGACCCGCGGGCGGACCTCCGGTTCGTCTGCAACAGCCGGTGCGGCGGAGCGGCGGAAGACATCTTGAAACTCTGCCGCGGCGGCCTGGCCGCCTTCGGGCTCCATGCCGATCCGGATCCGCGCTTTCCGGATGCCGACTGGGACGCCGTCAACCAGGGCTACTTCCCAGCCCTGGCCCGTGATCTCCGGCATTTTACCGGCGACACCGTCCGGGACATGCCCGTCCGCCTCCTGATCCTGTCCGGCGGCGCCTCCGCCATGTTCCTCAGCGCCCGCGGCCAGGAACTGTTCGCGGACGAGATCCTCCCCGCCGCCTTCCCCGACCGGGACATCCGCGTTGCGTTCGACACCCGTCCCTCAACCTCCGTATCCCGCGGCGTCTGCTCCCTGGCCAATGCCTGTGCGAAAGCGGCCGGCATTCCCGGCGTCCAGGACAGCCTGAAGGAAACCCTGCGGCAGGTCCGCGATTTCCACCTGGCCATGATCCATCCCGAACGCCGCAGCAGCCTGACTTTCACCGAGCCGGCCCGGATTTACCTACGCACGGCCCTGCGCACCGACCCGACTTTCCGGGAGGTGTCCGACCGGTTGGGACTGTCCCAGCTGAAAGAAGCCGTATGGGCCGACCAGCCTCTCCACGCCGTCGCAACGCCGGCCGTCCAGGAAGAATTCCAGACACTCCTGACCCGGGGACTTCCGTCCCTTCCCGCTCCGGAGAGCAGGATCGCACAAGTCATCACCGACATCGTCCTTCCGCTGGAAGCAAAAACGGTCCTGGGCTTTTCGGGCCATAACCTGGCCCAGTTGCAAGACGCCATTTCGGAGCAGATCAACGCCCACAACGAAGAAATCCGGCAAACGGCTTTTGACAAAAGCCTGGAAATCGTCTCCCGGCACCTGCAAATCGGACAGGCTTGTTCCCTCGAGGTGATCCGCCTGTATTCCGCCGACCTTTGCTACGACTTCGGCCTGGATCCCGGACAACTCGAAAAGAAGATCGACGGTCCCGCTATCGACCAGATCCTGAAGCACTTCGGCGTATTCGAAAAAATGGAGAAAGTCCTGAACGCCATTGTCGTCTCCGTGCTCGGCCTCCTCCACCTGGCATGGACCGTCGTATCCAATATCTTCCTGGTCGGCATCCCGTTCCTGCTCTCGTATTTCCGGTACCAGTTCACGAAAGGAGAAGCCTATCCGTCCCTGTCCTGGCTGGAATGGCGGATGCGGTTCCTCGACCATGTCGATGCCGCCAAGATTCCGCTGCCCGAACCCGTCCTGCAACTGATGAAAACGAAATTCACCGCATCGCTCGACGAAAACCGCAAGGAGATGGAACGGACGCTCCGGGAGAAAATCGAAAAGACCGGCTTCAAGGAAGGTCTGTACCAATGCATCACGGAAGCCTCGGAAGACTGCCAGACCCATTATTTCAACAAATACAACGCCCTCTTGTCATGAACCCGAATCCCTCTTTTGAACCGCAGACCCGCCTGATGCTGGCGACTGCCATGGCCGAATCCGTCAACTTCATGCTGCGACGGGATTATCTGGATCTGCTCTCGGCCGTTCCGGCCTGCGGCGAGGGCTTCTCCGTCCTGCCCGGACCGGCCTGCCCCGACGCCCCTGTCTGGATTGAAATCCGGCAGGTCGGGGTCCCCGCCCGGGACGCCCGGTCTTTCTGCGCGGATGCCATGCAGAAACTGCTGCGCTACTGCTCCCACCAGCAGCGGGTCTACTTCCTGGCTTATTTTGAAGAAAACCGGTTCCGGCTGTTCATGGGCATCCGGCTCCGTGCCGACGGACCCGTCTCCGCCCGCCGGTTCCTCTGCGACCTGAAAGCATTTTCCGCTTCCGTCTGGGACGGCCTGGCCTGCACCGAAGCCAAGACCCGGGATCCGCTGCAAGGGTTCCTGGACCGCAACGGATTCGAGAAGGCCGTCGCCGTGACCGGCATACCGGCCGACGGCGAGACGGCATCCGTCGACAGTCTTTTCGCAGGCATGCGGGGAAAGGAGGTTGCCTATCTGGTCTGCGCCGAACCGCTGTCCCTGGCGGACATGGACCGGTCCCTGTTCGCCATCCGGGAGGCGGAGGGGCAGATGGAGTCGATCCGGACCATGAACCTGCAAACGGGACGGACCCTCTCCGCCACCCACGCCGACGGCGTCACCTGGTCCCGGTCGCGAAGCCGGAAAGACTTTGAAAAGGTCCGGCAAGGGGTCTTGGGCTTCCTAGAACGGGACCTGGGATTCAAGCCGGCCGCTTCCTACGGCAAGGCGCTGGCGGTCGGCGGGCTTGCGCTGGGAGCGATGGCGCTGGGAGCGACGGAGCTGGCACAGACGCCTGTCCTCCTCGGCGGGGCGGGCCTGGCGGCCGGCCTGTTGCTCGATACCGTTTCGGAGCAGGAGGGCGGCAGCGCTTCGGACACCTTCGGGGTGAGTGCGGCGGAGAGCCTCAGCGGCTCGATTGTCAACAAACACGCCGACCACTGCGTCCGCAAACTGGAGAAGGCCGCCCAGCGGCTGGAAGCCGGGCAGTCCGCGGGGATGTGGAGCACGACCGTATGCCTTCTTGGGGAAAGCCGGTCCGTGGACACGGTATCGCGACAACTGCAAGCCCTCGTCTGCGGGAAAGAAAGCACCCAGGAGCCGATCCGGCTGCACGACGTCACCGCGGCCTTCGAGCGCATCGGAGGGCCGGACCTGGAGAGGATGCCGCGGCTGCATGTTTCCTCCTCCGGCGAGGTGCTGGGAGACCCGTTCGGACGGGGCGGCGCGGAAGTGGCGACGCTCCTCACGACGACGGAACTGGAGATGTATTTCCACCTCCCGGCCAAGGCGGTCGACGGCATCCGCACGGTCCCCGTGACTCCGGAAGTCAGTCTCCGTCCGCCGGAGGCGGCCGGTCCCGCCCTCCGGCTCGGCAAACTCCTCAGCGGCGGCGTTTCCACCGGCATGGACTGTCCGCTCGGCATCGACGCCCTGGCCCGCCACGCGCTGGTCTGCGGCATCAACGGCAGCGGCAAGACCAATACCATCCTCGGCATCCTTTCCGCCCTGCAGGACCGCGGCATCCCGTTCCTTGTCATCGAACCGGTCAAGTCCGAATACGCCGACTGGGCGCTCCGCTACAATGCCTGCCATCCCGAACGGGAACGGATCCGGGTCTTCATGCCGGGCCGGGAGAGCTATTCCGCTCCGGCCGGTCCCGACGGTACGCGGCAGGGCAGGACGCTGACCGACCGGCTCCGGTTCAATCCCTTCGAGGCTTTCGAGCCGGACTACGCCTGCCCGGACAACCGCGCCTGTCGGACCGAATCCCATATCAGCCTGGTCAAGACCCTGTTCAGCCTCGCCTTCCCGATGCAGGACATCCTTCCCACCGTGCTGGAACTGCTGATCACCCACCTTTTCGACCAGGCTGCGGAAGAGGGCCGGACCCCGACCCTGGCCGACATGCAAAGTGCCCTGACGGAGGGCTTCGTCGAGAAACTCGGCTATGACATGCGCAACACCCTGGTCATCAAAGGCGCCCTCAAAACCCGGCTGAACAGCCTCCGGCACGGATGGCGGGCGGATTTGCTCGACAGCCCGGCCGACTTGCATACGGATTGGGACGATTTCTTCTCGCACCCGGTGGTGCTCAACCTTTCCGCCGTCACCGATGACGGCGACAAGGCCCTGATCACCGGGCTGGCCGCCCTGTTCCTGTCGGAATACTGGCAGGCCCGCTCGGAAAGGCCGGATTTTTCCTACAGCAGCGACAGCCTTTCGCACCTGCTGGTCGTCGAAGAGGCGCACCGGGTCATGGCAGCCGGTGCCGATCCGGATTCCGGACCGGGCCGGGTCGCCCGCTTCTTTGCCAATTTCCTGAAGGAAATGCGCGCCTATGGAGAGGGGCTGATGGTCGTCGACCAGGTCCCCGGCCGCCTGCTCGGAGACGCCATCGACAACACCAACCTCAAGCTGGTCCACCGGATCGTATCCGGGACGGACCACGATGCCCTGGCCCGGGCCATGGGCCTGTCGGAAGGGCAGAAAGCGCTTCTGCCGCGGCTGGGCACCGGCCAGTGCCTCGTCTCCGGACTGGGCTGCACCCGGATCGGCGAAACGGTCGAAAACGATGTCTACTGGTGCCTGGTCGACAAAAACAAGGACGCATGATAAGTTCTGCGCCGCAACGACACTCTCTAAAAACAAAAAGCCATGTTTGAAGATTTTGAAATGATGGATGAGGTCGCCGTCCTCGAGGCGCCCGTCGACAAGATCCAATGGACCGAAATCGGTGAAACCCTGTGCGGATTCGAGGAACTCCGCCTCGACCGGTGGAACGAACTGTCGCTGACCGAGCGGCTCGATGTGCTCCAGCGCATTGAAAACGAAGCCGCCCGGATCGCCCACCGTCCGGCCTGCGCCGTCAAGGCGGACTGGCTCCCCGAAACGACCAACGGCCATTTCATCGCCGGTGACGGCATTACCCTCAACTATTCCCGCCTGCATGAATCCACCGGATCGCAGCAGGCGCTCGACCAACTGCTCGAGACCCTCCTGCACGAAGGCCGGCACGCCTATCAGCATTACAACATTTCCACCTGCGTGATCCACTCCTCCCCCGCCCAAGTCCGCCAATGGGCGGAGAACTGGGCCCAGTATTTCGATGGCAACAGCATCGAATGGGGCGGGCGGCACATTCCGTCGCCGTTCCTCCGGGAGACGGAGTACCGGCTCTACTACCTCCAGCCCCTGGAGACCGATGCCCGGCAGTTTGCCGCCGAGGCCGTCGACTACTTTTTCGCCAACCGGTAAAAGGGGATGGACCATCGCTGTCCATCCCCTTCGGGTTTCCTGACGATTCTCAGGCCGGCAACGGCAAAGCTCTCAGCCGGGCGCGGAGTTTCCTGTACATGGGGACGGCTCCGCGGACCTGGCGGATCCAGCCGACTTTTCCGCAGACGCTGCGGTACTCCGCGGGAGTAAATCCGACGGTCTCCATCCGGTGGATCTGCGCCCGGAGGTCCTTGATCCACTTGCGCGAGACGTTGACCTTCCGGCAGACCGTCAGCCCGGTCACTTCCTGGCGGGATCCCCGCTTCTGCAGGCGGGTCTTCTTCTCATTGATCCGGAAACCTTCCTCCCGGATGACCGTCTCCATCAGGCTCCGGAAATCGCCCCGCGGGCCGAATGCGTTGTACTGCGCACTGAAGGTCATGTCATCCGCATACCGCGTGTAATCCAGGCTGAACTCCGCCGCCAGTCCGGCCAGCCTCAGATCCAGCATCATGCAGGAGATGTTGGAGAGCAGCGGGGACGTCGGCGCGCCCTGCGGCAGGATCTCCCGGCCGTCGTCGCCGGGGACGGTGCAGATCTCGCTGAGAAACCGGGCCGTGCGCCGGTCGAAACCGGCTCTTTCCAACCCCCGGGCCACCATCTGTTTCGTGATGCTCGGAAAGAAATCTTTCAGGTCCAGGTTGAAGACGTAGTTCTTGCCGACATGCGGCTCGGCGCCCGAGACGACGGAGCGTCCGGAGGTAAATCCGTGGACATAACTGTGTTTCGGCTCCCAATACAGCGACAACAGGCTGTTGACCGTCGTCAGGATGTCTTTCAGGTCTCCGGTCGGCGCCATGATCGTCCGGACCCCGCCGCTCTTCTTGGGGATCTCAAAACGGCGGTAAGCCGCCGTCCGGCGGGCCGGATGGCGGAATTTCCGAATGGATCCAGTCCCCGGCAGCAAGGTCCGCCGGCAGACGGCCGGCAGGGCCAGCATGATGGACATGCAGAGTTCGTCCGGCGTTCCGACAGGCAGTGATTCCGGTCCGAGGTTGTACAGGAAAGCGTTCATGATCTCGTCTGGTTTGGTGAATATCCATGAAAAACGCTCGGGCCGGCCGGGACTTCTGAAGCCGAGCTTGCTCGGCCCGCAGACGGCATTCCGCCGTCTGCGCCTGGGTGATGACATTGTATCGGGACCTAGGAACTCCCGACATCCGCCGATGGCAGCGGACAATTGGTTTCAAATCCGATCCGGTCGTCGCCCGGGCGTTTTCATCCCCTAGAGAGGGCGGCTCCCCCGGATTTCTTATCCCGGTTACCCTTCTTTTTGGTCGCGGACAACCCGGAAACCGAGCCGGCAGATCAACGCCAGCGTCTTCAGCGCCGTCCTGCGGTCGTACTCCTTTTCGGATTCCGGCAGTTCCTCATACGGGATCAGGCAGGGATGGGTTTTCAACCGGTCGTCGCGCTGCGGTCCCAGGACCCAGCCTTCCTGCAGTCTTCCCTGCATCCATTCTTCATGTACTCCGGCGGCCAGGGCTTCCACCAGTTCCGGAGCGAATTTGTTCGTATTGTCCATCCGTTTTCCGTTTATCGGTTGCAACTATTGAAGAGGCATTTCCGCTTCCCATCTATCCGGCCCATCATTTTTCCCGGGAAAAGGATAGATAAGAACCCGAACCTCCTCCCTGTTAACAGACAAAGATAGCAACAACGCAACAAATTTTAAAAAACCATGAACGACCAGCGCTATTTTACCTTAATCTGGCATGCCGTCTACTCCGACGAGCGCCGTGTCAAGTACACGGCATCGTTCCGCACGGAAGACGACGCGATGAAAGCATTCCGGATGCTTGTCGACGGCGGGCAGGAAGCCGCATTCTGGAAAGACGCCATCTATACGAATACGGACACCTGTTTCCGCGCCCGGACCGCAGACGGGCGCCACTGCACCATCCAGCTCGTCACCGTCGACTATGACAACCCGGATTCCTCCCTGAAGAATACGGGGCCGCTCGCCTTCAGCCCGGGCAGCGTCCGCTGTACGGACAAAGCCTTCCCGGGGCGCTTTTACATTCCTGCCGTCTACCGCGGCGCACCGGTCATGGCGATCGAGGACAACGGGTTCCGCGGCTGCGACCGCGCCCTCGGATTCATCCTTCCCGCCAGCATCCGGACCATCGGCAAACATGCCTTCGAAGGATGCTCGAACGTTTCGATCCTGGGCATCCCCTACGGGGTCCGCCGCATCGAACAGGGCGCCTTCAAGAATTGCCGCAACCTGAGCGTCGTGCGCATCCCCGACACGGTCGAATACATCGGCCCGGACGCCTTCAAGGGCTGCTTGAATCTCCAGACGGTCATCCTTCCCGCCAAGAAACTGGAGACGATCGAGAAGGGGACGTTTGAGAACTGCAAGCGGCTCACTTCCCTCCGGATCCCGGCCTGTGTGAAAAAGGTCAAGAGCGGCGCCTTCAAGGGCTGCGATGCGCTCGAGAACATCCATGCGGAAAGCGAAGCGACGAAGTTCGCCTTTACTGCAAAGTAAAAAAGCCCCCGGCCGTCCGGAATCATTCGAACGATCTCCGTCCAGACAGAACCGAATAGCTGCGTTTAATAATTACAATTGCTTATCAGCCATGTTGATTGACTACAAAAACCACCGGATCTTTGCATTTTCCGATACCCATGGGATGTACCGTCGCCTCCGCGTTCCGGAGGAGACGGACATCCTCATTTGTGCCGGAGATGCCTGCGAAGGATTCCAGCCGGAAGGACTCCGGGATTTCTTTGATTGGTACGCCGAACTTCCGGCCAGACTCCGGATCTTCGTCCCAGGGAACCATGACAGGGTTTTCCAATTCGACCCGGTACAAGCCAGGGCCATGATACCGCAAAGGATTACGCTCCTGGAGAACGACAGCACCCTTTACCATGGAATCCTCTTCTATGGTATCGGTACCGTTCCGGCCGCACCTCCTCCGGAAGGCGTCGATTTCCTGATTTCGCATTACCCGGCCTTCGGCCATCTCGACAGAGGAACCGGAGACAGGAGCCTGTATCGGACCGTCACAGAGCTTCGTCCCCGATACCACATTTTCGGGCATGTCCACGAAGACGGACTGAAGAAAGAGGAGATGCTTTATACCACTTATCTTAATGTTTCCTATTTCGAGGCGTTGCGCCGGATAGATTTCCCGACAGACGGGCTCTATTATCCATGAAAGCAAGAAAGTCAAACCCATAAAACCATAAGATCATGGAGACCCTTTACGACAAAGCCCTGTCTTGGCTGGAGGACAATGCCACCAATACCTGCGTTCTCAAAGAAGGCCGCATAATCGGTGCCACCATCAATGATACACCGGTCTGCTGCTACTTTTCTCCCGATGACGATGGATACTTTTCCATCCATTTCCAGCCGATCTCCGGCAAGCTGTTTTCAGACGTGGATCCCAAACTCCTCGCCAATCGCATCACGCATGTGCACAAATGCATCAAATGCTATATCGAAAACAATGGAGACATTGCGCTTACCGTTGAAGTTCTCTGCTGTCCCGACCCGGATCTGGACGTCATCTTCCCGCGTTCGGTAACAATGTTGCTTTTTGCCGCCAAAAACCTCCTCAAGGCCAAGGACATGACGCCTTTCCTGCAATGTCTGAACAGCCGCCGCGCCGGCTAGAACTTACGGCATGATTTCCTTTATTGACAATAAAAAAGTTCAACCTTATCATCATACAGTCATGGAAACCCTTTACACCCAAGTCCAGTCCTGGTTGGAAGACAATGATCTTCATCCCGAAGTCCTCGCAAAGGACCAGATTCTCCGTTGCAAAATCTCGGGTTTAACGATCGGCTACTGCTTCAATCCGAAAGACAAGGAATGTTTTTCCGTCGTTATCGCTGGCATCATGGATACGCAGAAACTGGGAGAAGAGACGGTTTACAACATCGCCAATCAGACCAACGCTTTGAAGAAGGCGGTCAAAAGCTTCATTGACGGTGATGGCGATCTTTCCCTCTCCATAGAAATCCTGTCCGGCCCGGACCCGGATCTGGATGCCATCCTCCCCCGCGCCCATAAAATGCTGCTCGCGGCGTGCCTCTACACTCGCGGCCTGGCCATGGTCCACGAACTTACGGGCAATCCCCGTTCTGCCGGAACCGAATAACCCCACAATACGTTCTTGATTTCTTTTGCCGTCTGCCGGAACGACGATCTGTCGTTCCGGCAGTTTTTCAACGTCGGGTCTAAAAATCCATCTCGGCATATTTTTCGCGGATCGCCTGCTGCTTGTCCTGGTAACGCATCTCGATATCCGCCAGCTTGTACGATTCCCGATACAGGATATCGTACAGTTTGTAAAGCTGTTCCTCGTTCATCAGGGTATACAAGTCGAACCATTCCTGCTTTTCGGTCTGCGTAGAAATGGAACGGGAATTGAGCAGCAGATAGACCAGGCAAGGATCGTTCTCCAGCATTTGTCCAGGAACCTGGAACGTCCCGTCTCCCAACATCCCCTTCACTTTTTCAGCGCATGGATCCTGGTACCGCGCCGCCCATTCTTTCAGTTCGGAAAGAGAAGGTGCCGACGACGAGAAAAGAATTCCGTCCAACTCGTACTGTCCTTCTGCGACCCGCACCAGTTTCATGCCGTTATACATCACGGTATCGACAGGATTCTTGACCGTCGTTCCTGCAACAGCCGCAGAATCCTCCCGGTCGGTGACGGGAGCGGACTCCGTCGATACATTGACCCGATTCTCCAAGTAACGGATGTTGGAAATAACCTTCAACGCTTCGGATAAAGAATCAGATTTGGCCTTCAACGCGCTGTTTGTCTGATTCAGCCGCTGATTCAACCGCGCTTCTTCTTCCTGCTGGGAGAACAGATCGCCATTCAGTTTCGCCATCTGGACCGAATCGGCCTGAATGCGGTTGAACTGGTCCTGCATCTGCGCAAGGCTCGACTCGAGTTGCTCGGTCGTCTTTTTCAGCGCAACGGTTTTTTCTTCATTGCTGCGATACAGACGCATGAAAAACAACGCGGCCATAACGCCCAGGGCAGCCAGGGTCAAAGATCCCAGCGAAATCAGGAAACTCCGGCGTCTCTCCCGCTTTTCCTTCAACGTCTGCAGCGGGCCGCAGAAGGAATCGTGGATCAGTTCGATGCGCTCTCCGCCGGAAGATGAGAAGGTCCGCCGCAGGATCCGCTTCGACCCCGCAAACAGATCGCCCCCGTTGGGGACATGCTTGAAGAAATCGCTCTTGGGAATGGAATTCCGGCGGCCGGTACTGTCTACCAGGTTGCCTTCGATATAGGCTTTCTCACGACGGGTAAGTCCCGCCGTCGCCTCGTTGTAGAAGCGTTCGAACGGATTTCCCTTGATAAACTTCTCTACCTGGGACAAGGTGATGTACGGAGCTCCGGTTTTCCTGAAATCGTCGAAAACCCGGCTGCAGACCAGAGACAGGATGATGACGCTGACCATGCCGTCATCCTCATTCCGCGCCATGCCGATCAGTTTGGAGACGATCCGGTCCTGTTCCTCCGGTTGGAAAAGGCCGGCGCCCGGCACCAGGATCACATCCCGGGCCGCCTTGTCGGAGAGGTTGCGCAGCCGGTAGCGGCATTGCTTCATTTCCAGCAGGTAGTTGCTGTCGATGCTGTCTTCCAGACGGTACAGATCGTCTTCCCGGATCGTAACCATGAACCGGAAGTTGAAATCATACGAGTAGGGGACTCCGTCCACTTCGAGGTCGCTCAGGGCATGGTTCTCGTCCATCATGAAATGGATCTGCCGCAGCAAAGCCTCCGCATCCGCCCTGCGGTCGCGGAATACTTCCTCGAACTGGTCGAAGATGAGGACGAGGAAAACGACCTGCCCGTCCTGGTCCAGGAACTGCGTCCGTGCGAAATACCGCCACAGATATTCCTCCGCCCGTTCATCTTCCAGCAGCGGCACGACCGCGCGGGTACGAAGGGAGCCTTTCTCCTGGAACGCCCGTTCGATCCGGGCGATGATGCATTGCTGGAAACTGATGTCCCGGGCTTCGACCCCCAGCCGGATGCTGAGAGGGAAATAATGGAGTTTCCGGAGTTTCGGGAATACGCCGGCATTGATCATGGACGTCTTTCCGGTTCCGCTCTTGCCATACAGGGTGACGAAGATATTGTTGTCGATCAGCCGCGCAACATCATAACTGTCGTTGTCCCGCCCGCAGAATTTCAGGTGGACATCCGTCGTTTCGGGATCCTGGTAGGATGACAGTCCCGGCCAGGGATTCTGATAATCATTGATAGCCATATCCCTCCCTCCTAACGCAATACATGATCCAGTTCCTCCAGCAGATGCGGGAAACCCTCTTTCTCCATCAGGTTGACCCCCGAAAGAGTGCCCATCATTTCTTCATAGATGCCCGTATGGTATGCTTTCCTGAATCATAGCCGTTGACAGCCAGCGGGATGATCCTGGCCGATCCCAACTGCCGGGCGATCTTCCATTCCTTGTTGTAATAATGGTCCGTCTCCCCGGCGGAAAGATCGGCGGCGACATGGGGCGTCAGGACCGTCAGCACCACCTCCGACGACAGGATTGCGCGCTCGATCTCGCGGTCATAGTCGTCCCCGCCATGCATGGACCGGTTGTCAAACCATACATTGTACCCTCTCCTCCGCAACTGGAAGAACAACTGGGCCGCTATCGGGAAATCCTTGCTGCAGTACGACAGGAAGACACCGCCCTTGTTGCGGTTGGATACGACCAGCCGGCGGAGGGACAGATCCTGCGAAGACAGGAGTTCCGTGATTTCGGACATGAAGGCCCGCGCATCCGGGTGCCTGAAAATCCGCACGCGGTTCAGGAAACGGTCCAGGTTCTCATCGGACCGGTCGTTCCGGTCCAGCATGAAGGCGACCTGTCCCCCTTCGAACTGGCTGATCTCCCGCCGCAACGTATACCAGAAGAAACGGAAGTACCAGTCGTCGTATTTGCAACCCAGCGCCAGCAGTTTCCGGTTCCGGACCAGCGAGACGATGGGGTCATCTTTCGGCATGAGAATCCACTTTTCGATGATCTGGATGGCGTCGTCGTCCGTCCGGACATACTTCCGGGCTTCGTTCTTTTCCGCCTTGCCGAACAGATAAAAGAGCGTCGGTTCCTGGTACCGGGCGTCGCCGCGGTACGTCAGCAGCGCATTCCGCCACGCATCCATGGCTTTTTTGTCATCGATGTTGACGACCCGGAGCCGGTCTCCCCATACGGAGCGCATCAGGGTCTCCAGATAACCGTCGACCGTCGTGGTCAGGACAATCGGGAACAGCCGGGTCTCCAGCAGGGAGCGCAGTTCCGGGGCCATGTCGCGCAAGTCGAAAGAGAAATCCTCTTCCGAATTCAGCAGGTTCCGGACCGGGTCCACGCCGGACGCTGCATCGGCCGCCAGTTCGTTGAAGTCCTTGTACTCTTTCCTCAGGCTGGCGTTGATCGCCCGCAGGATATAACGGTTGACGTCCCCCGTCGGCTCGACGGCCTTGTCCATGATGACCTCATTCCCGATGACCAGCACGTAATCCGTATTGAACACATCTTCGATGAACTGGTCCTTGACAAACGAGACCTCCTGAAGCTGCGAAATGCGGTCCCTGGTATTTTCTCCTGGCTTGAATCCCATGCGCGTAAATGATAATCCTAGATGAAACGGAAATCTTCCCAGGTCAGTTCCCGTCCGCAATTCGGACAGAAATGGAAGTTGGGCTCGATCGCACAACCGCACTTCGTGCATTTGTGCATTTCGTTTACATTGACGAGACGATATCCCAGACGCTTCATGAACCGGATGGTGCCGAGGACCATCATCCGATCCTTATCCTTATCCTCCTCGGACAACATGGCGTAGGGCAGCAGGAAATGGCTGAATTTTCCGTCCGCCTCACTCCCGTCCGGTTTGAGAGGCGCATAGACATACCCTGCGGCGAATTTGTCGACCGCCCAGATATCATGTGCATTTTCGCAAATCAGTTCCGTTGTCTCCAGCAGGCTGTCGTTCAACTGGACGGAACTCGTGTCGATCGGCTGCGGGTTGTACTCCTCCCTGTACTTCTTCCTCCGGGCCGTCACCATGTAATGGTTCGATTCGTTCCAGGCCGCCAGGAATACTTCCAGATCGTACTCCTTGGCCGAATCCTCTTCCGCCGGATTGAACAAGGTAGCGATGCCTTTGTCCAGCGAGATGCCCAGGACGACGACAGCGTGGTTGGGCGTGTCTTCCAGGGAGAAATCGTCCGACAGGACATCCAGTCCTCCTCCTTTCAGGACATCACCGTTGACGACGACGATGACATGGAGGGAATCCAGGGCCTCGATCAGGTCCTCCAGCGTCTTGCCATAACTCCGGTTGACCAGGAATCCTTCATTTTCCAACAACTTTCCCATGTTGTACAAAGGCGTTCCCTGATCCCGGAGCCAGTAATTCTTCCGCGATTCACCGGAAAGGGCCTGCAGATCTTTCTCCACGCCTTCTTTCTTCAGAATAAATGACTCGCACTGGAAGTCGCAAAGGTTGCTGCCATCGTCCGCCGCAAAACTGGAGGCGGGAATGAAACTGCCGTATTCATCATGCTGCTCGTTGTCGTATTCCATCCGGATGTTGGAAATGATGTACCGTTCCACTTCCGGATCAAGGGCGACATAATTCATCAGCTCCAAAGTCTCTTCTTCCGTTATACGGTCATCCAGATAACGGTCGATTAGTTCTTTTATTCGCTTTTCCATATTATCGTACTATCTTTCTTTACTGTTAACAACCTCTTTATAAATCCTTTCGACCAACTTGTCGATCATCTTGTCCTTAACTTGTGCCTGAATGCGGTAAATGCGCTCAGCCAGTTCCTGCTTGACCGCAAACTGCGGACTGACCACCTTCTCCCTGCCGTCCGCAAAACGCAGCAGGACCTCTCCGCATTTCGATGCGGCGAGAGACTCAATCGATTCTTTACCGATAAAGAAACGGCGCATCAGGTCGGCCCCCGGATAATCGCCGTCCGAGAGATAGGGGTCCAGCATGGAAAGGATGACCGGATCGCCCTGCAGGCGGTCCAGGATCTTGCGAAGGGTACCGATCCCCTTCATCTCCTTTCTTACCGCTTCCTCCCGCAACGCTGCGTCTTTCGCCGCCTTTTCTTTTTTCCAATCCTCCTGCAGGAGACGCTGGTCTTCCTCGGTTTCCTGAGGAGATCTTCCGGCATTTTCCTTCCATTCTTCTACCGCTTTCAGGAATGTCGACAGAATGCCGGCCTCGTCTTTCGTCAGGCGCTGCGTCTTGTTGAGCAGGACATTCTCGAGCAGGGATATCTCCTTTTTTTGCCTTTCCGGATCCGGGAGGCGTTTCTTGCCATACAGGAAACAGACGACATCCTTGTACTTATTGAACAACTGTATGTACCGCTCCCGCATCAGGGGAGCTCCGATCGCCAACGCTGCCAGTTTCGCACGACGACGGTGGTTCTGCCCCTGCTCTTTGCTCAGATTATATTTGTCGAACAGTGCCTGCGTCTGCGGGTTGTTCTGTATGAGATTGTCGGCGAATTCCGCACGCATGGCCAGGAGCATCTCCCGCTCTTCCTCCTTCAAGCCCCTGTCGATCTTCTCCATTTCCTCAGTCTGCCACGCTTTCTCTACCGGAAGCACGTCCGGAACCGCTTCCGCATCGCTCTCCTTGGCCGCAGGGCCGCCTGGCGCGGGGAACTCCCATCCGTCCACGACCTGGTCATCCCGCAGTTGCTTTTCAATCTCCTCCATCGACTGGATCCGGATTCTCTCCCCGAGCGCATTTCCCTTGGGCAAGAGATTGATGCCCAGGGCTTGTTCCACTTCCGTTAAAAAGGGGCGTTTGTTACTCGCGTTATAGGCGCTCGTACGGACATAAGAGAACAGGGAACCAGCCCCGCGCAGTGCTTCGTAATTGTTTTTTTCGAAAGACTGGTTCAGCTCCGTCAGCAGCATGCGGACCACGGTCTGTTTCTGATCCCGGCCCAGGGATCCGAACCAGGGACTCAGGAAAACGACATTGTTGACCGCTTTCACGAGTTCCGACTCGTCGCTGCCGAAAAGGAAAGCCAGGGCTTTGTTGTACTCCCGCTCTTTTTCCGGATGAGCGAGACAATCCAATAAAAGTCTGGTTCTGTAATTCATGGAAGACAATTTCTACAAATATAATGAATTAATGGTTTTATCCGCACGCTTTCTCCCTCTTTTTCAAGGGGAAACCCACTGTTTTTCTCTCATTCCCATGCTTCCCATCGTCGGTCCGCCGCGGAATCCGTTCTCTGTTGCCGGGGCCGGGAGGGCCGCCCGGCCGGTCATAGTAAGGAGCGCGGTCTCCGACGGGGATTGACAAGGGCCTCATAACCGGCAATGATCCTTCTGCTCCGCAATAAATCCTGTGTTTTCTTCGTTTCCATGTCTCTGCGTGTTTTAATGGTTTTCGGGGCCGTTCCTGGTGCGGGAATCTCTCCGCCTTCCGGCCTTCACTGACAATAGAGGACGGTTCTTCCCTTTTCTATCCGGCAATATGAAAAAAAATGTATCTTTGTGACATGGGCTATTCATCGGGGACTTTCAAATACTTTGCTTTCATCTGCTACAAGAGCGAAGACCTGGAGTGGGCCGAATGGCTGCATCAGGAACTGGAACTGTATCAGTTCCCGTCCGCCGTCGCCGGAACCCATCCGGAACTCCCCGACCGGATCAGCCCCGTTTTCCATGATACCACGGACCTGACCGGGAATCTCTCCGATAGGATTCATGAAGCGTTGGATGAATCACGGTTCCTGATCGTCATCTGTTCTCCCCGGGCCACGAACAGCCAATGGATCGCCGAGGAGATCACGACTTTCATTGAAGAAGGAAGGCACAACGCCATCATTCCGTTCATCGTGGAAGGGACGCCCTATGCACGCAATCCCCGCCGGGAATGCTTTCCCAAGCCGCTGCGGGACCTGAAAGGGGACAAGAGCAGGGAACAGGTCGGCATCAAGATCGCCGACAAGGGAGAACAAGCTGCCGCCATCAAAGTCGTCACCCGGCTCTTTCCGGAAAGCGGATTGGATTTCCGGCAACTGTGGGATTGCCACCAGGAAATGCTGGAGAAACGAGACCGGGCCCTCCACTCCAGCATCAGCCGGTTCTGTGCCGAAAAAGCGATCCAGCTCTGCCGGGAAGGGGATCATCTGGCAGCCCGGAGAATCGTCCTCGAGACCCTGCCGAAAGACCTGAAGCGGCCGGACCGGACCTATACGCCGGAGGCGGAGCGGGCGCTCCGTCTGGCGTCCATGAACCGATCCCAGATCATCCGGCAGTTCCCTTTACCGGAATGGGTCTTCCGCCTTTGGCAGACTACCCCTCCCACGGATATTTCCACAACCGACAGCCCGAAAATCAAGGTAACCTTCGGAGACCATGGCAAGATCCGGATCGGCAGGAAACGCCTGGTCTACGGACGGTTTACATGCGCCGCTTTCAGCCAAGACGGCGAATACCTGCTGACCGGCGACAAGGAGGGAGCCGTCCAACTCTGGCGGCCGCGGCAGAACCCATGGCCCAAACTGCTGTGCAGGCATAATGCCCCGCTGCTGGCCGTATCCTTTGAGGAAAACGACGAGGCAGCCGTCTCCATCCCGTCGAAAGGAGAAGTCCGGATCTCGCCGCTGAGACGGGATGCGGACGCGAAGTCTTATCCGCTGCCGACGGATATCGTCCATGCTGCGGCCAACCGCCACGAACAAGCCCTGATGATCGACATCCAGGGCAGAATCCGGTTCCTCGGGCTCCGGTCCGGAATCTCTTTTTACATCCGGAGCATCCGTCCCGAACTCGTTACCCATATCGCAACGTCTGACCGGACCCGGCCGAGTGTCTTCGCCGTGTTCTGCCAGGACACGACCGTCCGCGTCATCGATATCGGCCAGCCCTATTTCGTCCCCGACAGCATCCGGCTCGGACAGTACGCTTCCTTCTCTCCGGACGGAAGCATGATCATCAGCACCCACTACGGAGACTTGCAGTTCCGGTCGGCCGATGACGGTCGTTTGCTCGGGCATCTCCGGGCTACGAATACGGGCTATGTCCGTTCCTTCCATTTCTTTCCGGACGGGCATACGGCCTATACGGTGCACTCGGACGGGAACGCGGCGTTATGGACCATCCGTGAGAAGGGAATCGCCTGGGAAAAAATCCAGGAGGGTCCTCTCGTGAATCGCCCCGATGAGGTCTTGCAGGTCCGGGACCTGCCGAACCCGGACGGCATCCATTCCGCCTCCGTTACCGACGGAAATTTCATCCGGATCCGCAACAGGAAAACGGATGCGGTCATTGCGGAAATGGAATGCCCGATGGGAGACATCCTCCATCTGGCTTTCAACCCGGCGGGAGACCAGATCCTGGCCGTGGTCCGGGACAAAGGCTATGCGCTGTACGCATTTCCGCCTTTGCAGGAACTGATGGACCGGCTCCGCAGCCAGATCCTACCCCTGTCCCGGCAAGAAAGAGAGCAGTATTACCTGGATCAATAATCCGAAAGGATATCCCTTTCTTTTCTGTCTTGATGCCGGGTCTGCCACAACTTTTTTTCCAAGACCATAGCCTTCGGATCCCCATATCCGCGCACCTGCCGGATCCAATGGATTTTCCCCTGGACACTGCGCCAGCCCTCCTTGGTACACCCGTCCTTGCGCATCCGGTGGATCTCCGCCCGCAGATTCTTGATCCAGCGGCGCGGGATATTGGCCTTTTCATTGACCACGACCCCGGTAACTTCCTGCCGGGCACCTTTCTTCATCAGGTGCGTCTTGGCATCATTCATCGTGAACCCCTCTTCCTCAATGATCTTTTTCAGCAATTCCCGGAAGATCTCCCCTTCTTTGTAGACATTGTACTGGCTGCTGAAGGACAGGTCGTCGGCATAGCGGGTATAGGTCACGCCAAAACTGGAGGCGAGCCCGGAAATCCGTTCGTCGAGACGGGCACAAACGATGTTGGACAGGACCGGAGAGGTCGGCGCTCCCTGCGGCAACACGTCAGGAAGGCCCCGGGACCGGCCTCCGGGAATCGTGCAGAGATCGGCAACGAACCGGGCTGTCTGGAAAGGAATGCCGATCCGTCGCAAGCTTTCCGTCACCATCCGGGCCGTTATGCTCGGAAAGAAATCCTTGAGATCGATATTGAATACATAGTTTTTCCCGACATGCTGCCGGGCGCCGGAAACGACGGACCGTCCCGGGGAAAAGCCATGGACGGGAGCGGGAACTTCAAAATAAAGGAGCAAGGCCAGATTCAACGCCCTGAGGATGGTTTTCAATTCGCGGTCCGGCGCCTGGATGGCCCGGAAACCGCCCCTTTTCTTGGGGATCTCGAAAACATGGTATGCCCGGACACGGTTGGCGCGTTTCCGGTATTTCAGGATGGCCTCTTCGTCAAAGGAGCCGGCATTCGCCTGCACCGCGGGAATCAGCTGCAGCAGGGTCCAGCAAAGTCCTTCCGGAGAATCCATCCGGACAAACAGTTCCCAGCGGGCGCGCAATTCTTCCATTCGAGTCATATTCCTGAATACCGAGTCATGTACCTGAGTAAAAAGACGGAGGGGAGCCGGAACTTCTACGTTTCAATCGAAATACGTTTCGGTTGAAACGGTGGACGCCAGGACGAACGGAGTGAGCGCCTGGCGCGTTCAAAAAGACATTGTATCGGGACCTAGGAACCCCGACATCCGCCGATGGCAGCGGACAAAATTCAAGTGGTTCCCGGCACCCCTGTCCGTCTGAGGTCAAAGATAAGAAATATTCCGGTTACTTGGTCCGGAAAACGGGGCGGATCGTGCCCCAGGCGTTGCGGGGCATCGTGGAGACCCGCGCGTCATGGTTGTCGAAAGAGAGGCAGCAGGCGCCGCCATTCCAGCCCAGAGGGGCCCACTTGCTGTCATAATTGCAGGTCAGGTAGCGGCCTTCCGTTCCCTGGCCGCGGTGATGGGCCTTCTCATGGTTGACGATGAGATAGTAGCGCTGGTGGGTCGTCATCTCGATGGCATCATACTTCGCTTCGATCTTCTCCCCCTCCTGATGTCCAGCATCGCCATACCAGCCGCCGGCGGGCAGATAGATATGGTTGCCATTCATGCGGCTCATGACCTTGTAACCGCCGCCGCACTCCTTCGCAACCGGCTGCCAGTAGCAGCATTCGTCCAGTTCCCGGAAATCATCCGCGGACGGGATGCAATGGACATAGGGGCCCAGCGCCTTGAAAAGCTCCGGCAGCGGATAATACTGGACATTATATTCGCTGGCGACCACGTTGAAGTAACGGCTCGCATCGGGAGCCTGCAGACCATAGAGGGTGTTGAAATTCGCGAAGAGACCGGGGGCCGTCTCCTTCTCTGCTCCGATGTTGCGGGAGGCCCAGAGGGTTCCGCTCGGCAAACCCAGGTCAACCATCTTGACCGGCTTCCAAATCAGTTCTTTTTTCTTTTCCATGATGCACTCTGTTTAAAGGTTTACGGTTCAGGCATTGAAGTTCTGCCTCGACGTAAACAGAGGCGCCCTTCGCCCCAATCTATCCGTAGATCATGAAAAAAGAGGCCGGTTTCCGGCCGGGCCCTATCGTCCCGCGACAAGGCCCGGGATATCTTCGGGCGGAAGGTAGTCGATCCGAACGATCCGGTTGGCGGACAGCGCCCCGTTCCGGTCGTTGTAGACCGCCACGCCGCGCTCCAAGTTGCAGGCTGCCGTATTGTGCACGCCCAGAATGCTTTGGGACTGGTCGGCCGTCATGCCCAACGCAATCCGGAGCGGGATGTTGTCCAGCAGGGACCGGGGAATGCCGGCCCCCAGCGTCTGGGTGCTGGCTATCAGGTGGATGCCATATTTGCGGCCGATCCGGACCACCTTCCGGACCAGGACGTTGTCGACATATTCCGTCGTCCGGGCCTTCCCGGACCAGGCGACATGGCATTCGTCCACGATGCAGACGATCCGCGGAAGACGCCGGCCCGTCTTCCGGGCATAGTCTTTCAGGTCCGTCGCATTCACGCTGCGCAGCAGCTCCTCCCGCTCCGTCAGCATTCCCTCAACTGTCCGGACCGCCTCGACGGCCACTTCCGGATCGGTGGTGCAGCAGATGGTTTTCACATGCGGACAGTCCGCGAATTCCTGCATGCCGGTTCCGGCGCAGTTGATCAGTACGAAATTCAGTTCTTCCGGGCTGTAACGCGCGATCCCGCGCGCGATGATCACATTCAGCAGATTCGTCTTTCCCTTGCCGGACTGGCCGGCAATGAAGCCATGGTTGGCCTCCGAATCGAGCCCGAAGGTCAGGGCATGCTCCGCACCGTCCGAAACGCCGATCGGAATCCGGAGACCGTCCAAGACATCGGCACCGACCGCCCTGCGGGAACGGCCGGCGATCTTGCTGCAGAGCGCGTCCAGGGACGGCGATATCTCCTCCAGGGTTTCCAGACGCATCGGGGAGAGCTGGTTGTAGAAAATATCCGCCGAAGAAGAACGGACATGGCAGAGGCCGTCCGCCCGCGCATCGATCACGACCATCTTGGAAAGGATCTCATTCAACAGCTGGCACTGTGAAGCACTGCCCAGGCTCTGGCGGCTGAAGGTTATCAGGAAAAGGGTCCCGGTCTCCCACGCCACGTTCATCATGGCCCGGATCTTGGCCAGGTCACTCTGGATGCAGGATGGGAAATCACCGAACACGACGATCCGGTAAGGCTGGATGTTCCCGGACAGCACATTGTATTCATCGATCGAACCATACCGGGTCCGGCACTCCGTCACGATGGCCATCGTCCGGGAGAACAAGGCATCGATGCCTTCGCGCACCGCTTCCGGCGCGCAGACAGGACTGGTCCCCGAGCGGGTCAGGTGGACGAAGTCCATCCCCAGCTGCTCGGGATCGAAGACCTTGATCTCGCAATAGCGGGGGTCCATGCGGGCCTGCATGTCCAGGACGATTTTCTCGACGGCCGCATTGACCCGGTCCCTGCCGCAACCGTCGTGACAGAAGGCGAAGCCGCGGATCTGTCCGGAGGGGAAGAGGCCGGGACATTTCGCCGCAGGCAGGTATCCGGCCGGATAATAGTCCGGCCGGCTCACCGACAATGTCGTTCCGGAGACCGGATAATAATCCATCGAGAGGATGGCCTGGCATTCCTGCCGTTCCCGTTTCAGACGGGCCATTTCGGCATTCAGCATTTCATTCCAAGTGTCCATGTCGTTTCTTCTTTTAACTGTTACCTTTTATTTCAGACGTTCGAGGGCATTCTTTGCCTCCAGATAGTATTCCTCATAAATGACGCCGATCGCCATCGTGTCCAGACAGCCTATTGTAAAACAGATCCATCCGAACGTCCGCCAGCCCGAATAACGCCAGGAGGCCAGTCCGATGATCCAGAAAAGCAGGCAGAAAACGAAGACGGCGACGGCGACAAACAACGCCAGGGTGGCATCGTCTTTCTTGATCTTCAGAGAATTCTTCCGATTTTGCAATTCAAGTTCCCTGCGACGGACCGCTTCCGCCATCAGCGCCTGCTGTTTCATGCGGCGCTGCGCCTCCTCCTGGCGGCGACGCTCCTCCGCGACCTGCTGCAGGCGTATTGCCTCTGCCTCGCGACGGCGACGCTCCGCTTCCTCTGCCTGACGGCGGCGCTCCGCTTCTGCGGCCGCCTGCCGACGACGCTCCGCTTCTTCCGCCTGACGGCGGCGCTCTGCCTCTTCCGCCTGACGGCGGCGCTCCGCCTCCTCTGCCTGACGACGGCGCTCCGCCTCCTCCGCCTGACGGCGGCGCTCCGCCTCCTCTGCCTGACGACGGCGCTCCGCCTCCTCCGCCTGACGGCGGCGCCTTGCTTCTTCTGCCTGACGGCGGCGTTCTGCCGCTACCGCTTGTCGACGGCGCTCCGCCGCTGCCGCCGCGACATCCTGGATCAGCTTCGACCCTTGGGAAAGGGCTCCGGAAATGGCTCCGGAAGACATCGTCTCACGGCAATACGTCTTCAGCGCATCGCGGCGCTGCCGATGCTCCGGCTCCTCCATCACCGTGGCATCGAGGGTCTGCAGCATCGATGCGAGCAACCGGAGTTCATGGGGAAGCGACCCGATGATCTCCTCTGCCAAGGAATAATTCCGCTGACGAATCAGGTCAGCCACCTCTTTCCCGATTCCCCGGTACTGCTCAAAATAGCCGACGGCGCCGGACAGTTTGCCGCGCAGGCTTTCGATTTGAAGGCGTTCCGCCTCGAGGCCCGCCAGGCGGGCCTCTCCGGCTTTCCGCTGCAGGACAAAGTCATAATAGCCCTGTCCCGCCTGATTCTCAGTCGGTCCCATCTTACTCCACCTCCTCCAATTGCGATACCCAGCTGCGGCACTTGGACAGCGTCTCTTCCAGCTGTTCCTTGAGATCCTGGTAACGGCTTTTCTGTTCCTCATGGAATTCCGTCAGCGTCTCCAGGAAACTCTCGGAGATGCCTTCCTCCTCCAACTGCTCCAGCGCCTGCGCCTCGGATGCCATCAGTTCATCCAATTCCTCGGACTTCCCGTTCAAAAACTGAATGTACTCTTCCAGCAATTCAATCTGGCCTTCGATTCCTCTTCTCATGACTGTTTGGTTTTTAAGGTTCATACTTGTTCCCGCTGACTGTGTCGGAACAGGGGCGGGCGCCCGGCTCCGCTGTTTTGCCTGCTCGTGCAGGCGCTCGGCATGTCCCTGCCAGTAACCGGCTTTGTATCCGTCGGCATAAGTTTCCAGCGGGATATTGCTCCCGGGATGGAAAACCAGCGGCATGGAAAGCCCCATCCTGACGTAAGACGGTTTGCGGCCGGCCCGGCCGGCCGCGTATCCGTCCCGCTGGCCCCGCGGATACTCATTGGGGTTGAGCCAGTCCCCCAGAAGCTTCCAGATCTCGGCCATATCCGTCATACATGACGGAGGACGCGGTCTACCATGCCGTATTCCACTGCCTCCTGTGCTGTCATCCAATAGTTGCGGTCCGCATTTTCAAACACGCGCTCATAGGGCTGGCCGCTGTGATCCGCGATGATGGTATAGAGTTCTTCCCGGATCTTCTCGATCTCTTTCGCCTCGATCAGGATATCCGAGGCCTGGCCACGGACCCCGCCCAGCGGCTGGTGGATCATCACGCGGGCATGCGGCAGGATCGTGCGCTTGCCCGGTGCACCGGCGCACAGAAGGACGGAACCCATCGAAGCCGCCAGGCCCGTGCAGGTCGTCGCAACGTCCGGACGAACCAGCTGCATGGTATCATAGATCCCGAGTCCGGCGGTCACGCTGCCGCCGGGAGAATTGATGTACATCTGGATATCGCGCTCCGGATAAGCGGACGCCAGGTAGAGGATCTGCGCCTGGATGATGTTCGCGACATCATCGTCGATGGGTCCGGGGATGAAGATGATCCCGTCCATCTGCAGACGGCTGAAGACATCCATCGAGATGGCATGGAGATGCCGCTCCTCGATGATGGAAGGATTGAGGTAGGTGTTCTTGTACTGGTGCAGTGCGAGGCTGCCGATTCCCCTGTCCTTGACAGCGAATCGTTCGAAATCATTCTGATACAACATGGCTTGTCATGATTATTTGTTCTTGTTCGACAGTAATGTCCGTCACCGAACCCGGCAGTGCCTCGCCCCGGAGGACGCGCTCGACAAACGGATCGGCGATGTATTTCTTGACGGCGCGGTTGATCGGGCGGGCGCCCATGGCGGGATCGGCATCCTTTTCCGCCAGCAACTCCGCGACACCCTCTCCGATATGCACCTCATACCCTTTCTCCGCGAATTTCAGGCACTGCTCGTCGAGTTTCATCCGGGCGATGCGCACCAGCTCTTCGCGGCCGAGCCGGTTGAAGTTCACGACACCGTCCAGGCGGTTGATGAACTCCGGGGCGAAAAGACGCCGGACCGCTTTGCGGATCGCCGATTCGGCATCTTCGCTACCGGCTTGTTCGTAACCGATCCGGCTGGAGGCCCGTTCGGCTTCACGCACGCCGGCATTCGAGGTCATGATGATGATCGTGTTCTTGAAATCGACGGTCACGCCCTGTCCGTCGGTCATGCGTCCGTCATCCAGAACCTGGAGAAAGGCGTTGAAGACGTCCGGATGCGCTTTCTCGACCTCGTCCAGCAGGATCACGCAATAAGAGTGGCGGCGCACCGCCTCGGTCAGCTGGCCGCGGTTCTCGTAACCGACATAGCCCGGAGGCGCGCCGATCAGGCGGCTGACCGTATGGCGTTCCTGGTATTCGCTCATGTCGATGCGGACCAGCTTGTCGCGACTGCCGGAATGGATCTCGGCCAGCACCTTGGCCAGTTCTGTCTTGCCTACGCCCGTAGGGCCGGTAAACAGGAAACAGCCTTGCGGACGCGTCGCATCCGAGAAGTCCATCCGGGCGCGCCGCAGGGCGGCCGCCACCTGGTGGACCGCCTCCTGCTGGCCGATCACTTTCTGCGCCAGGACCGTCTCCAGGTCCCGCAACGATTCCAGCTCGTCCTGACGCAGCCGGGATACCGGAATGCCGGTCTGGACGGTCAGTGTCCGGCAGATGTCGTCCGGAAGCACCTCGGCGCCGCCGTCCAGGGAGACGCGGGCGGCGGTCTCGTCCATCAGGTCGATGGCCTTGTCCGGCTGATAGCGTTCCGGAAGGAAACGGCCGGACAGTTTGACGGCCAGTTCAAGGGTCTCGTCGTTCATGGTCAGTCCGTAGTACTCTTCATAATGGGAACGGATTCCCTGCAGGACGGTCAGCGTATCCTCCGCGGACAGTTCGTCGACGAAGACTTTGCGGAAACGGCGTTCGAAAGCCTTGTCGCTCTCGACGTAGCGGACATACTCATCTTCCGTGGTCGCGCCGATGAGCTTGATCTCGCCGCGCGCCAGGGCAGGCTTCAGCAGGTTGGAGGCATCCAGGGCGCCGGAGGTACGGCCGGCTCCGATCAGCAGGTGGATCTCATCCATGAAGAGCAGGTAGCGGCCTTCGCTCTCCGTCACTTCCCGGACGATTCCTTTCAGACGGTTTTCCAGTTCGCCCTGGAAGCGGGTACCGGCCATCAGCGCGCCCATGTCGAGCGACCAGATCGTCTTGCCCTGCAACTTCCCGGGCACATCGCCCGCCGCGATTTTCATCGCCAGCCCTTCCACGATGGCGGTCTTTCCTACACCGGTCTTTCCGACGAGGATGGGGCTCTTGTGTTTCCGCGCCAGGATATACATGGTCTGGCGGATCTCCGCTTCACGGCCGACGACCGGCTCCAGTTTTCCTTGCTGTGCCTCGGTCATCAGGTTACGCGCGTAACGCTCCAGGAAGCCGGATTCGCGGTCGCCCTGTTCTTCCGAGCGGCGTCCGCTGCGGCCCGGCTCCGGCTGGGGACGGGCGGCCGACGCCTCACGGCAAGCGTCCCGGCGCTCTTCGACGATCGCACGGAAAATGTGTTCCGGAGCGATGCTGTCAGCGGGATTCTGCTGATGGGCAGCCTCCAGGGTCCGGTCAAGGGCCAAGGAAAGGCCGCCGCCCATTCCGTGCGGGAGTGCCGAGATTTCCTCCTGCAGGACACGCCGCAGGACATCCGGAGAAATACGGCTCCGGCGCAAGACGCCGAGCGTCATGAGGGGCTCGTTATCCATGAGATAAAGGCCCAGGAACGAGGGCTCGAGGCAAGCCAGGCCCTCGTTCTGCGCTGCCCGGTAGGACCGGATGATCATTTCCCGGGCGCTTTGGTTCAAACGACTGTAATTCATAGCTATTCAGTATTTTCGTGATCGGATATGCAAATCATGCAATCGGGATTCTTGGTTATTTTCATGGCATAGTAACGGCCGATGGCCGGACCGGTTCCCGGGGCGGAAAGGGAGCCCCAGCGCTGAAACTGGCCTTCCTGGCGGTTGGCGAACAGGATGTAGTTGGTGTCTCCGAAGGCGGCCTTCAGGCCGGCAAGGCCGTATTTTTCCGCATCGACAATCTGGAGCATCGTCCATTTCGTCATGATATAGACCAGGGGAAGCATGTCGTCCGGGAGTCCGGGCTGGACCAGGATGTCGATGTCCTCCGGAGAAGCATAAGCCGGAATCTGGCCGTTCTCCAGGCCTGCCTGCGCATCCCGGATCTCCTCTTCCATGATGATATCGTTTCCGAAAAGGCAGCCGTAGCAGGCTTCCCCGGGACGGTACAGGAAACAGTCGATGCCCTGGCCCCTTTTCAGCACGCGGCCGAAAAGGCCGGGCTTGCCCGACTCCGCCAGCCGCGACCCGACCCGGAAACGGCTGCTGTTGTTGTCCGTGCAGACCAGGAAGATATCCGCCTTCGCGACAATCTCCTCCAGCACCTCCGGATGGTCACAGATATTGACATCGTACTTTTCCACTTCGATATACGGGTTGATGTTGCGGACGATGTCCTCGCAGATATCCGTCTTCTTGCGGCCCAGGTCGGAGACACCGGCGGCATGGCGGGAAATGTTGCGGGCCTTGAAGACATCAAAATCCACCAGAACCAGCCGGCCGATGCCGTTTCTGGCCAATTGCTCGGCCACCTGGCTGCCAAGGCCGCCGCAACCGATGATGCCAGCCGTCTTGTCTTTCAACGCATCCGTTTCAAAAATGCCACCTTTCTTCCAGTCGTAATTGTCTTCCATGGAAGGAAGAGGATTTGGCTCCTCAGAGCCAAATCCTTTCGTGTCAAACTCCTGGACAATCTCGTCGGATCCCATCGGAGTACCGGCAGGGACCTCCACGAAAGAGCCGAGCGTCGTGTCGAAACGGACCTCCTTCTGGGAGGATCCTGCACCTGTGTTCAGGTTGCGGAAGTTTTCCGCAAAGTCATGCATGGTTTTCATAACTGAAATGGTTGGTTAAAAGGTGAATAATTAATGAAACAGATAGTAGTCTATGGGATTGCCCGTCTGCACGCTGGCCTCGTAGGCAATCAGCCACATAATACTTCGCTTGACAATGAACTCCAGTCCGAGGCTCGGCTTCCATGCGGAAGAATGGGCGTAACAAAGCTGGGTACACCCGTTTTCCGAGGAAAGCACATGCATATGCCCGTCGCATCCGCTCAGTTCGTTTCCATCGTGGTCCCGGAGCATCATGCGGACGAAAACCCGCGGGAATTTTTCCGGGAAGCCGTACAGGTCTGCATACATCGGATAAACATGGCCGTTGGGCAGCAATGCCTGATAACTGAACGTATAATAGCGTTCATCTTCCTGATGGAAGCGCGATTCCTTGTACAGGCCTTTGCTCTGCAAGATCTTTTGTTCCCGGAAGAGCCGGTTCATTACTGCATTTCCCATTTTTCCATCATTTTTCTTACCGGGCTGGTGCCGGCGATCCGGCGCCACTGCATCCGGCAATAGGTACCGTCGTTCTTGAACAAATAAGGATACAGGCACATCGAAGAGCCTTCAATGGTTCCGATGACCAGAACCATACTTGCGATTTTCATCTCTTCAAGGGTGCTGAACATGGTATCTACATCTTTCCCGCTGGGACGGGGAAGGTTCATCTTGTGGTGCGAGTGCCCCACCATGAGATGCCGCATCTGCAGGAAGGAAAACCGGTGCTGGATTTCGTCCATATACTGGGTGTCCTGCTGGAAGAACGCCGGCTGATGGTTGGACTTCGGTCCGGGACCGGCGACAAGGAGGAGACGTGGGATACCGTCCTCCGTGACATCGCCCAGGCCGAACCAGCCGGTCTCGATATCCGGGTGACGGCCCATGTCCAGGAACATATGCCGCAATTCGCTGTCATACACTTCGATAATGGGCGCAGTATCCTGGTTCACAAAGACTTGTGATCCAGCACCGCGCGCTGTTCCGGCCGTATGGGCAGCGCGCATGTGCATGCGGCGAAGCGCCCTGGCCCGCAGTACCTTTCTGTTTTTCAGTTTTGTTTTCATGTTACAATGTGTTTTGGGATTTCATTTCTACCCGATACGGAGGCGGAGGGCGGCGCAATCTATCCGGTTTCCCCGTATCTGTTTTCTTCCAGACGATCGAAACAGGCCCGGTATTCATCGGGGTAATAAACGAGGAACCAGGCCGTCCACCAGGCGAGCAAGGTGCATGCGACCATGTCCGCATTGAAAACGATGCCCTCTTCCCGGGCATGGGCATCGGCGTTGACCGCGACCAGGTCGGCGAAGGACTCCACGCGGTTGCGGACGGCTGAATCCCGGATTTCCGGCTTCCAGAAACTGTAGACAAGATCCGTCCGGCCTTCGCGGAAAAGGTCCAGGATGGCAGGATCGTCGAGCGGGATCCTCTCCAGACGAGGGATGATGCCGTTCCTTTCCCGGACCATCCGGCTGGCGTCGGAAATCAGGCGGAGGATTTTCCGGGACCGGATCATGACGCGCGGCGCTCCCGGGGCATCGTCCCCCCGGAGTTCCTTCGCGACCGACGGGCCGAAGCGGTTCTCCACGTATTTCCAGACCCGGGAGGGCCGGCTGCCGATGTCGACGTTGACCGTCACGGGCAATTGCAGGAAACCGACGGGATCCAGTTCGTTCCGGACGGGGTCGACGGTCGTCAGGCCCAGGCAGAAGCAGACGAGCGAAGCCGACGAATCGCCCCGGCCGGGGCCGATCAGGATATCTTCCGACTGGAGGTAGCCGGCGATGTTGTACAGGTACAGGAAGAAATCCGCCAGGTCATTTTCCCGGATGAAAGCCATTTCCCGACGGATGCCTTGGATGACACAGAACGGCAGCAGCGTTCCGTAACGTTTCACCTCCATGGCCCCTTCCATGACCAGGAACTCCAGATAATCGGCGGCCGAATTGAAACAGGCCGGGACAGGGTATCTGTTCTTCTTTTTCATGGCATGGTCCGTTTAGCGGGTGATACGACCCCGGAGATCCAGCAGGACATACCCGGGGTCGTCTTCGTCCAGACTCGCCCGGAACAGGGCCGGCGAAACCGGCTCGATCGACAGGTAGACGGCTTCCGTCAAGGGATTGCCCGCGCGGTCCATCAGGCCGTAGCGTTCATCTACTTCGAAGGCGAAGACTTCGAGCTGCCGGTCGTGGAACAGCAGCGGATAGACATTGTCCACGACAAAGGGGTTCAAGACGGAGCCGTCGAAGCCGAATTGGATCCGGCGGCCGGGAAGGGTGGCCAGGATGCAGTCATCGAGGAACACGAGGTCCTTGTACTTCGGTTCCAGGAACCAGCGGCCGGTCGTGTCGATGACACCACAGAGGAAAGAAGTATCCGGCACGGCGCAAAGCCCGTGGCGGAAGACAAAATCATCCAGCGGATGACCGTAATAGGGGAAGGTCGGAAGACCGGCGACGGCATGGCCCCGCTCATCGAGAAAACGGACCACGTCGTTGTCCTCAACGGCGCAGCGACCCTCGCTGAGAGGCCACGCATGGCGGTGGACAAGGGGGATGGGACACGCCCCGGTCCGGCCGTCAAAGAAGCCGTAACGGCCGTCGGCGCCCTGGACAAGAATCAGGGAACTCCGCTCTGTCACGAACTTGTCCCAATTTGGACAGACGTCTTTCAAGACGCATTTCCGCTTGCGTACATGCCAGACGGACACCAGCCCGTCGTGGGAAGGAACGACCCGGAAAACGGGATTCAGAATCAGCTCGGCGCAATCGGAACACACCGCATAACCCGGTTCACCCGGACGCGGCGCATCCGGAACCCTGGTGCAGGCAAGGAGCAGCACGGACAGCGCTGCCGCCAAAAAAAATCTTGTTTTCATATGCTGTACTTTTAACAGTTTCTGAAAACAAGAGATGACCTTGCGGTCCAAATCTATCCGGCTGCCTTATGGTTTCGTCCCGATGAACATCCGGCAGATGCCGAGGGTAAAGGCTTTGTGGGTGACGTCGGCGAAGCCGGCGGCGCGCATCGTTTCCATGAATACCCGGTGCTTCGGGAAGTTGAGGACGGAGGCGGGCAGGTACTTGTACGCAGCCTTGTCGCCGCTGACTTTGCCGCCGATCAGCGGCAGGATGTGCAGGAAATACAGGTTGTAGCACCAGCGGATCACGGCATTTTCCGGCACGGAAAGTTCCAGGATGACCAGTTTGCCCCCGGGACGGAGGACGCGCAGCATTTCGCGCAGCCCTTTCTCCCGGTTTTCGAAATTGCGGATGCCGAAAGCGATGGTAACCCGGTCGAAAGAACCGGTCCCGAACGGCAGGTTCTCGCCGTCGCCGGTCTGCATGGAGATCATCTCCTGAAGGCCTTCCCGGGCGACTTTTTCCCGCATGACGGCCAGCATCCCCTCCGACAGGTCGACGCCGGTGACATGGACCGAAAGGTCTTCCCGAAGGGTACGGCGGGCGATGGCGATGGAGAAGTCGCCGGTGCCGCAGGCCAGGTCCAGCACCTGTTTCGTGTCGGGAGACACGATCTGGCGAAGGGCTTTGCGACGCCAGATCCGGTCGATGTCCAGCGACATGATATGGTTCAGTTTGTCGTAGTCGGCCGCGATGTTGTCGAACATGCTGCGGACATTTTCTTTCCGGGGCATGGCTTACAGCAGGAATTTGACGAACCCGAAGCCCATCAGCAGGGCCAGGGCGAAAGTGGACAGGACGAGCAGGGGCAGCATCGGGTCCAGGGCACGGTCCTCCCGGGTCCAGACGCCGCGCAGGTGGATTCCGTAAAGCGGCAGCGTGACCAGGAACAAGTAATGCCACGGATCGAAGAAACGGACCAGGCAGTAGCCGATCATGCAGGCCCAGCCCAGGACGATCAGGACGGTCTGGTAGATGCGGGCGTTCCGCAGGCCGAGCCGGATGGCGACGGTCGTCCGGTTGGCGGCATCGGTTTTCATGTCACGGATGTTATTGACATTCAGCACCCCGATGCTGAAGAAACCCATCCCGGCCGCAGGCAGCAGCAACGCCCAGCCCGGCACGGTATGCGCCACGACGAAGTAGGCGCCCAGCACGGCGACAAGGCCGAAGAACAGGAAGACGAACACATCGCCCAGACCGCGGTAGCCATAGGGGTTGCGGCCCAGGGTGTACTTCATGGCCCCGCTGATCGCGGCGAAGCCCAGCAGGACGAGACAGAGACCGTCCAGGCTGAAGATCCGGCTGAAACTGACCTTGATCATGGCCAGGCCGAACACCACGCAGAGACCCACGAAGAGCGCGATGAGCCGCTTCATGTCCGTCACGGTCAGGGCGCCGCCGTTGAGCCCGTATGCCGGCCCCTGGCGGTCCGCCGTGTCCGTCCCGTGGAGGACGTCGCCCAGTTCGTTGCTCAGGTTCGACAGGATCTGCAGGGAGACCGTCGTCAGCACCAGGAAGAGGACGGCCAGGCCCTTGACCTTATAATCCGCCACGGCCAGCAGGGTCCCGAGCAGGACGCCGGCCAGCGAAAGCGGCAGGGTACGGAGCCGCATCGAGCGGATGGCAGGAATGAATTTATCCATTGTTTTTCCGTTTGGGAAAGAGGACCTTGAAGAAGGTGGACAGGGCATGGAACACCGCCCAGACAACGCCTGATTCCCGGTAATCATAAATGAACTGCTCCTTCGGCGGACGGCCCTTCGGGCTGCGCAGGTAGCGGAACCGCTCCTTCAGCGGATAAGCGATGTCACGCCATTTTTCCAGGCCGTGGTCGCGGTCGCAGACCGCCAGGATCCCGGGGGCCAGCACGCAGTCGATCCCGTGCTTCCGCGCACGGACGCCGTAATCGAAGTCGCCGAAACTGTGGTGGTAGACCGGATCCAGGTTGCCCACGACGTCATAGACGGATTTCGGCACCAGGACCAGGTTGCCGTTGAACAGGTAGCAGGGAACGGGGATGACCGGATCCGGCGTCATCAGCTTGCGGGCCTTGTTGCGACCGCCGTAGGTAATCTCCCCGGCGGAATTGGCCGTCGTGCCGACGATGACCGCCTTGTGGCGGAGGAACTCGGAATTCTCCATCAGCGCCGCCAGGGCACCTTCGTTCATATACGTGTCATCGTTGATCCAGAGATAGAAATCCTGACCGTCTTCGGCCGCCTTGCTCCAGGCCAGCCGCATGCCCTGGTTCCAGAACAGGCTGCCGTCTCCCCGGAGCAGGACCGTCTGCGGGAACTGCTCCGCGACGGCCTCGGACGTACCGTCCGTACTGCCGTCGTCGACCAGGTACACGGTAAAGGAATACTTCCCGTCGGCCTTCATGCCATCGATCTGGTGCCAGCAGTTTTCCAGGCACCGGAGCGTCTTGGCGCGACGGTTGTGGACCGTCAGGAGGATGGCTACGCGCAACATGGCTTAATCAAGTTTAAGGACAGCCATGAAGGCGCTCTGCGGCACCTGGACGGTACCGATCTGGCGCATGCGCTTCTTGCCTTCCTTCTGTTTCTCAAGGAGTTTGCGCTTGCGGGTGATATCGCCGCCGTAGCACTTTGCCGTAACGTCCTTGCGGACCTGCCGGACAGTTTCGCGGGCGATGATCTTCGCGCCGATGGCCGCCTGGATGGCGATGTCGAACTGCTGGCGGGGGATCAGGTCCTTGAGCTTGAGGCAGATCTTGCGCCCGAAATCATAGGCGTGATCCTCATGGATCAGGGTGCTGAGGGCATCGGCCGGATCGCCGTTGAGCAGGATGTCCAGCTTGACCAGGCGGGCGGTGCGGTAGCCCATGACATGGTAATCGAAAGAGGCATAGCCCTTCGAGATCGATTTCAACTTGTCATAGAAATCGAAGACGATTTCGGACAGCGGCATCTCGTACGTCAGTTCGACGCGGGTCGCGGTGATATAGTGTTCGCCCAGCAGGGTGCCGCGCTTGTCCATGCACAGTTTCATGACCGGGCCGTAGAACTCGGTGTTGGTGATGATCTGGGCACGGATGTACGGCTCCTCGATGTGGTCGATCAGGGTCGGGGCCGGAAGACCGGAAGGGTTGTGGACATCGACGCACTCCCCCTTGGTCGTATAGACTTTGTAGGAAACGTTCGGGACGGTCGTGATGACGTCCATGGCGAACTCGCGGAACAGCCGCTCCTGCACGATCTCCAGGTGCAGCAGGCCGAGGAAGCCGCAGCGGAAACCGAAGCCCAGGGCCAGGGAGGATTCGGGTTCATAGACGAAGGAGGCATCGTTGAGCTGGAATTTCTCCAGGGTGGCCCGCAGGTCTTCGTACCGGTCCGCCTGGACGGGGTACATGCCGGCGAACAGCATCGGTTTGACTTCTTCGAAACCGGCGATCGCCTCCGAACACGGGCGCGCGACATGGGTGATGGTATCGCCCACCTTGACTTCGGCGGCCGTCTTGATGCCGGAGATGATGTAGCCCACATCGCCGCAGCCGATGCTGTCAGCCGGTTTGAGCTGCATCTTGAGGACGCCGATTTCATCGGCTTCGTACTCCTTGCCGGTATTGAAGAACTTGACCTTGTCTCCTTTGCGGATAGTCCCGTTGAAAACCTTGAAATAAGCGATGATGCCGCGGAAGGAGTTGAACACGGAATCGAAGATGAGGGCCTGGAGCGGCGCCTCAGGATCGCCCTTCGGGGCAGGAATCTTCTCCACGATGGCATCCAGCAGCGGCGCGACACCCTCGCCGGTGCGGGCGGACACCTTGTAGACATCCTCCGGATCGCAGCCGAGCAGGTCGCAGACCTCGTCGGTCACGACATCCACCATGGCGGAATCCATGTCGATCTTGTTCAGGACCGGAATAATCTCCAGACCATGGTCCACCGCCTGGTAGAGGTTGGAAATCGTCTGGGCCTGCACGCCCTGGGAGGCGTCTACGACCAGCAGCGCCCCTTCGCAGGAAGCAATGCTGCGGGAGACTTCATAACTGAAGTCGACATGGCCGGGGGTATCGATCAGGTTGAGCGTATACTTCTCGCCCTGATACAGATACTCCATCTGGATGGCGTGGCTCTTGATCGTGATGCCCTTTTCCTTCTCCAGATCCATGTCGTCGAGGACCTGGTTCTCCATGTCCCGGGATGAAAGGGTCTGGGTCAGTTCCAGCAGCCGGTCCGCCAGGGTACTCTTGCCGTGGTCGATATGCGCGATGATGCAGAAATTGCGGATATGCTTCATGCTCGGTTCAATTCTCTTGTAAACCGCAAAGATACGAGTTTTTCCGAAATAATTTCTTACATTTGTTTTTGGGGAAGGTCCGACCTTCCCCGGTGACCGGATGAATGACCAGCAGATCATAGCCTTGTGGGAGTCCGGACAGCGCGAGAGAGCCTTCAACGAAATCGTCAGGAATTACTCGGAACGGCTCTATTGGCATGTCCGGCGTTTCGTGTGCTCCCACGAGGACGCGGACGATCTCGTACAGGAGATCTTCATCAAGATCTGGGGCGCCCTGCCGACCTTCCGGGGCGACGCACAACTCTTCACCTGGCTTTACCGCATTGCGACGAACGAGACCCTGAATTTCCTGCGGAAGCAAAAGGTCCGAGCCTCGCTCCGGTTCCAGTCGCTCGACGACGAACTGGAGCGAAAAATCGATGAGGATCCGTACTTCAACGGAACGGAAGCCCAGCGGCTCCTCTCCAAGGCCATCCTCAAACTGCCGGACAAACAGCGGGTTGTCTTCTCCCTGCGCTACTATGAGGACATGAAATACGAGGACATCGCCGAAATCACCGGTACCTCGGTCGGCGCCCTCAAAGCCTCCTACCACATCGCTTATGAAAAATTAAAAGCGGAATTCCAAGATTTGGTTTAAACCTTTCAACCTGACACGTGTCAAAGAAAACGGTTATGAATGAGAAACAGTTCCATACAGTGCCGGAAGGCTATTTCGAGGGGCTCCAGGCGAGACTCTCCGCCATTCCGCAGCAGCAGGAGACCGTGACCCGCTGGGTCCGGTTCCGGCCGTACCTCGCCATGGCCGCCGCCTTCGCGGCAATGGTTGTGGGCGGAACCGCCTTGCTCCGGCAGACCGCGCAGCCGGCATCCGGCTTGACGTACGACGACCTGATGGGCTATGCCCAGCTGATTCCTACAACCAATCCGTATATGATTTACGATGAAGAATATATGGGAGAAGAAGAGGCCTATACGGAAGAGGACATCATCAATTACCTGATCGAGACGGGAGTCTCCCTTGAACTAGTAGCATATGAAGCAAATCGTTAGACAGATGGCCATGGCAGTGGCAGTTCTGCTGACCATGGCAGCCGTCGCCGTCGCCCAGCCCTGGGGCGGGAACGGCAACTGGCAGGAGAAAATGCGCAGCGAAAGGATCGCCTTCCTGACCGCCGAAACGGGCATCACTCCGGCAGAGGCCGAGATATTCTGGCCGGTCTACAATGAGGCCGAGAAAGCGCGCATGGATGCCTTCGGAAAGAACATGGAAGCTTATGCAGCCCTGGAGAAAGCCGTAGACGAGAGCAAGCCTGCCAAAGAAATCGAGCGCCTGCTCACCGCCTACCTGAACGCATCAAAAGCCGCCCAGGAGATTGACAGCAAATACGCGACCCGCTACCTGAAGATCCTTCCTGCCGAGAAGGTCGCAAAATTGTTCGTCGCGGAAGAGAAATTCCGCCGGAACCAGATCGGACGCCTGCATTTCCGCGGCAACAACACCCAGCAGGACAACTCCGGCAAACAGAACAAAACCAAGCGATAAGCGGCCTCAGGCCCACAGATAGAAATCCCTGACAAGGTCGGTATACGCCTCCGTATACCGGCCTTTTTCCTGCATGACCAGTTCCTCTTCCCGGAATCCTTCCCCGGCAATCCGCCCGCATTCCGCCACGATCCGTTTCGGGGGTTTTGCCGCCGTCGTCCGGATGCGGAGCACCCGCTGCGGCACCAGTCCGCAGAAGCGAGCCTCCTGCAGGAGAGCGGCTTCCTGCTCCGCGGGAAGGATCAGCGCCAGCCGGCCGCCGGGCGAGAGCCGGTCCGCGGCAAAGGCCGTCAAAGTCTTGTAAGACAACTCCTCCGCGTGACGCGCCGCCGCTTTCCGTGCGTCCGGATTGCGGAGGGAATCCTCGAAATAAGGCGGATTGGAGACAATCAGGTCATACGGCTTGTCTCCCGAAGCCTCCGCCAAGGAGCACAGGTCCGCCGACAGGCAGGGAGCCCAGGGCGAATCCGCAAAATTCGCCGCCGCCTCCCGGACCGATGCCGGGTCGATGTCGATTCCCCGGATCTGGAAACCGCGCCGCACCGCCGCAAGGCGCTGCGCCACCATCAGGGCGACGGTTCCGTTGCCGGTCCCGGCGTCCAGGACCCGGCCGTCGGCGGGAAGGACCGTACAGGCGGCGCCGAGCAGCACCGCATCGGTGTTGACCCGGAGGGCTGCCGCATCGTTGCGGACGGAAAACTGCTTGAAACGGAAACTCATTCCTGCACGAAGAGGCCGTCGCGCATGAA
>Ga0256405_10002025_pt1 | contig 49910 bp, 52 predicted proteins | sample RumenRJG_02DNA_FD_189096 | JGI IMG/M metagenome (GOLD analysis project Ga0256405, IMG submission 189096) | Bovine rumen microbial communities from Lethbridge, Alberta, Canada - RJG_02 | ecosystem: Host-associated > Mammals > Digestive system > Stomach > Rumen | place: Canada: Alberta...
GCCATCGAGGCCAGCCTCGAGCTTGCGGACGAGCTGGAGGCGGCGTAGGATAGGAACGGATTGACGATTCGAGGTGACGGCCGAGAACCTACGAAGAGGCCATTACACCAACTTTTCCGACACTACCTCCATATATAATGCCTTGAGTGTATCCTAGAGGTCATTCGCTTCTGGGCTTTCAGGCGATACCATGTCAGATGACGAGTTCACACGGAGGGCTGATAACGTCGTGCAAAAGGTGCGGCTGGTGCCCGAGTGGAGGTCGAGTCGTATGAGGCTTGACATGTATTTGGCAGAGGAGAAAGCCCGCGGCCGCGAGGAAGGGCTGGCAGAGGGACGTGCGGAGGGACGCGCAGAAGGACACACGGAAGGTCTCGAGGAGGGACGCGCGGAGCGGGCACAGCAAAATGCCTGCCTTGCTCGCGCGTTGAAAGATGCGGGGCGCGAAGACGAGCTTGTCGACGCGCTGCTAGACGAAGAGAAATACCAAGCGCTTCTCGCAGAATTCGGCATCTGAGAGCACTTGAAAAGAGGGATGCGCCCCTCCGGGAAGCAATACTTCCCGGAGGGGCGCATCGTCTATTGGAATCGTTTACTCCTCTGGCGTCAACCGATGAGCCACTGAGTCACAGATCAGGGCTCCTACCACGGTCTTTGCGTCTTCGACCTTGCCGTCGAGAACAGCGTCTATCAGCTCGCTCAAATCCACCAGGTCTACGTTGATGAACTCGTCCTCGTCGGGGTTTGACTGCGCAAAGGTGAGGCCCGTGGCCATGTAGATGTGGATGAGCTCGTCGCAGAAGCCCACGCCCGTGGCGATGGTCGTGAGAAACGCCATGCGCTCTGCCTGCATGCCCGTCTCTTCCTGCAGCTCACGGACGGCGCAGTCCATCGGGTCCTCGCCCGGGTCGAGCTTGCCCGCGGGAATCTCCACGGTCACGCGGCCGAGCGCGGCGCGGTACTGGCGCACCAAGCAGATACGGCCGTCGTCGGTCAGCGCCACGATGGCGACGGCACCCGGGTGGCGCACCACCTCGCGCAGGGCGTCGCGACCGTCTGGCAGCTTGACCTTAAGGCGATCGACGTTGATGATGCGGCCCGTATAGGCGGTCTCCTCAGCCACGACTTGCTCGCGAATGCCCTGGTCACGGGCATCATCGTCGCCCTGGACAAACGAGCGGCTCACCGGCGCGCCGGAGCTGTGCCCGCCCTCGCCACGATCTCCGTCGTAGATGAAGGCGGCCGCGCTGTCCTTCATGCTGTCAAGCGCACCATCGAGCTCAGACATCAGGTCAACACCTTCGTCGGGCTCGATCTGCGCCGTTACGTCCATTATCTCAGGCGCTTTGTCCTCAACGTTCTTTGCCATGCTCTACCTGCCCTTTTAGAGGTTCTCTCGTCCCAGGATCGCCTTGAGGCCGATATCTGTACGGAACGTCTTGCCCTCAAAGTCAATCTTCTCGCACGCGGCATAGGCCTGGGCGCGCGCGGCCTCGAAGGTCGGAGCGACCGCGGTCACGTCCAGCACGCGTCCACCCGCAGTCAGGACCTCGCCGTTTGCACCGAGCGCGGTACCCGCGTGGTAGACGGTCACGCCCTCCATGGCGTTGGCATCGTCGATACCCGTGATGACCTTGCCCTTCTCGTAGCTTCCAGGATATCCGGCACTGGTCAGGACCACGCTCACCGCCCAGTCTTCACCCCAAGAGATGGGCACGTCTGCCAAGGTGCCGTTGTCGCAAGCCAGGAAGGCCTCGACCAGGTCGGCCTGCATGCGCGGCAGCACGACCTGCGTCTCGGGGTCGCCAAAGCGCGCATTGAACTCCAGCACCTTGGGGCCGTCCTTGGTGAGCATGAAGCCACCATACAGGCAGCCCTGGTAGATGATGCCGTCTGCACGAAGCTGGTCGACGACTCGCTGCATGATGGCAGTCATCTGCTCGAGCTCGCCGTCAAGCAGGATGGGAACGGGGCTGTAGACGCCCATGCCACCCGTGTTGGGACCCTTGTCGCCGTCAAGCGCGCGCTTGTGATCCTGGCTGGTTGCCAGGGGGACCAGCGTGGTGCCGTCGGTCAGAGCGAGCAGGCTGCACTCTGGGCCTTCGAGCATCTCTTCCACCACGACCAGGCTTCCTGCCTCGCCAAATGCGCCAGAGAAGCACTCGTGCAGGCCAGCCAGCGCCTCGTCGGTGGTGTTGGCGACGATGACGCCCTTGCCCGCGGCCAGGCCGTCAGCCTTCACGACGCACGGCCCGCCCAGCTCACGCACGTAGGCTGCGGCTGCGTCCTCGTCGGTGAAGCTCTGATATGCGGCGGTCGGGGCGCCTGCGCGGGCCATGACCTCCTTGGCAAACTTCTTTGAGCCTTCCATCTGGGCAGCGTCGGCATTGGGGCCAAAGCAGGGAATTCCCGCCGCACGCACCGCGTCGGCCACGCCCACCACGAGCGGAGCCTCGGGTCCGATGACCACCAGGCCGATGCCGTTTGCAGAAGCCCAGCTAGCAACCCCTGCGGCGTCCTCCTGATCGACCGGCGCGACCTCTGCCAGCTGCAGCATGCCCCCGTTGCCGGGAGCAACCCACAGCTTACCCGCGCGCGGAGACTCTGACAGCTTCTTGAGCAGGGCATGCTCACGGCCGCCCGCGCCAAGCAGCAGGATGTCTATCTTGTTGGTTGCCATGGTTTGCTCCAATCGCCGATGGTTCCCGTTGGTACCGACCGGTACCCGTTGGTCACGTTGTTGTCCTTACCTATTGTGCGACAAGCGGGCTTTTGTGCCCAAATCCGTAACTCAACGTGACAAAAACAGCGAACGGAGCACCGAGCTGTGTGTTCCCCGTGTAGGATCAGCGTCTCGTCTTTGTCCTCCCCACACCCTTTCCTCCCTCTTACCTGCTGCTTTGCAACCAATGTGCAGACAAGTGCCAGGTATCGCATAGCCTGGTGCAAGCACCCCTTGTCATGCTTGGTGACATGGCTATCTACCTTGGACATACCACCGCGCGACGCATCCTCGAAAGCAGGCTGGTCCTCGACCTGGACCGCGAGCTCTATAGGGGCCCTCTCAACTGCCAAAGCGGAAAGCGCGACGTAAAGCGCGTACTGAGCGCAGCGTTCAAGGACTTTGACTTCAGCAGCATATCGAGCGCTCTCTATACGAACCAGGGAGAGGATCTTGACCTGCTTGTGGCAGACCAGTCCGACAAGCGCAAGTGGAAAGGCGCAAAATGCCACGTACTTCGCAATGGAATACCTTCGCGTTCATTTTGGCTTGTTAAGGAAGGAATCTTTGTCGCCTCCCCAGAGCTTTGCCTCCTGCAGCTGGCGGAGTCGCTTTCCTTTATCGATACGCTCAAGGTGGCCATGAGCTTCTGCGGTATCTATAGGCTTGTTGGTGACACCGAATCTAAGAGCATCTTTGATCGCGAGCCCATCATGACCGTTGACGGTGGGCTGGCCTTCCTTGACAGCATCGGACGGGTGCCCGGAGCCGACAACATGCGCAGAGCGCTGCAATACACCGTCCCCTACTCAGGCTCTCCTATGGAGACGCGGATGGTATTGCCGTTTTACCTGCATGGGAACATGGGTGGTTTTGGCTTGCCGAGGCCCACGATGAACAAGCCGATATACCTTAATGAGGCGGCGAGGGAAATAGCCGGTGTTCCTGCTTGGCAAGATAAGTTTGCAGGTGACGCCTGCTGGACCAATCCGAAGACCGAAATAGAGACGGTATTTGAGTACCAGTCAAAAGAGATGCATGACAACGAAATCGCCTATGGTGAAGACTACGCTCGCCAATTGGCTCTCGAATCTATGGGCCATAAGGTTCATTTAGTAACGTATGCCCAGCTCAGAAGCCCAGAACAGATGGCCGAGCTCGCACGATGCATCGCGCGGGAATGCGGTTTTAGAACCGACCCGAGAGCCTTCATCACAACGGATAGGCGGAGAAAGCTCCTTCGTGAGGTCAATTCATAGAATGCAAAGTACCCTTTTGAGGGGGTATCCCGTTTTGCCAACTGGGAAAACGTAAGAATACCCCTCCAAAAGGGTACTTTGCAATATATACGCCCTGCCGCGCGTCTCGCGCGGCAGGGCGTTTACCTGCGCTTTTGTGTTTTCGTGCGCTTAGTGCCAGTAGCGGTCGATGGTCTCGTCGCGGTCGGGGCCGACGGTGATGATGCTCACACGCACGCCCGCAAGCTGCTCGAGGAAGTCGATGTAGTCCTTGGCCTCGCGCGGCAGCTGGTAGAAGTTGCGCACGCCAGAGATGTCGCACTTCCAGCCAGGAAGGGTCTCGTAGACAGGCTTTGCGTGATAGAAGACGCTCTGGTGCTCGGGCACGGTGGTGTAGCGCACGCCGTCGCACTCGTAAGCCACGCAGACCTTGATCTCGTCCAGGCATCCCAGCACGTCAAGCTTGGTGATCGCCAGGTCGGTCAGGCCGTTGACGCGCGCAGCGTAGTTCACGACCACCGCGTCGTACCAGCCACAACGACGCTTACGTCCCGTGGTCACGCCATATTCGTGGCCGACCTCACCCAGCTTCTCGCCCACCTCGTCAAAGAGTTCGGTGGGGAACGGGCCGGATCCGACGCGCGTCAGGTAGGCCTTGGCGATGCCCAGCACGCGCTTGATGTGCACGGGGCCGACGCCCGAGCCGGTCACAGCGCCGCCCGCGGTGCAGTTTGAGCTGGTCACGAAGGGGTAGGTGCCGTGGTCGATGTCGAGCATCGTGGCCTGCGCGCCCTCAAACAGGATGTTCTTGCCGCCCTCGAGCTGCTCGTTCAGGAACAGCGAGCTCTCGCAGATGTAGGGGCGGATGCGCGCCGCCATGGGCAGGTACTCCTCGCAGATCTGCTCGACGGTGTAGGTCGGCAGCTCGTAGACCTTCTCGAGGATGGGGTTGGTGTAGGCCAGCGCACTCTCGAGCTTCTCGCGGAAGATCTTCTCGTCAAGCATGTCCTGGATGCGCAGGCCGGTGCGGTTCATCTTGTCCATGTAGGTGGGGCCGACGCCGCGCTTGGTGGTGCCGATGAGGTTCTTGCCCAGCTTCTTCTCGTGCGCGCCGTCGAGGTCCTTGTGGTACGGCATGACGATGTGCGCGTTGCCGCTGATCTTGAGTGCGTCGCAGGAAATGCCCTGCTCCTCGAGCATGTCGATCTCGTCCAGCAGTATGCCGGGGTCGACGATGCAGCCGTTGCCGATGATGGGCGTGGTGCCCTCGTACATGACGCCGGACGGCACCTGGTGGAGGGCAAGCTTCTTGCCGTTCGCGATGACCGTGTGGCCCGCGTTCGCGCCGCCCGCATAGCGGCACACAACGTCAAAGTCGCCCGAGATAAGGTCGGTGACCTTGCCCTTTCCTTCGTCGCCCCACTGGGTTCCCACAAGTACTGATGCCGGCATAGCTGCCCCCTTCAAGTTGCGAAATGTGCGAAAAGAAGTATACGCCGCACAGGCGGTGCCGTCATGCGACTAGTCATGGAAGGTGTCGACCTCGACAAACTTCGTAGAACCAGGCAGGAACATGAGCGGCACGATGTCGAGCGGGCCCGAGCGGTTCTTGGCGATGATGAAGTCCGTGACGTTTTCGTCCGGGCGGTCCTGGCGCTCGGCCTCTTCGGGCGTCATGGAGCGGTCAAGCAGGATGACGATGTCGGCGTCCTGCTCGATGGAGCCGGATTCGCGCAGGTCAGAGAGCTGCGGGCGCTTGCCGGTACGGCTTTCTACCTGACGCGACAGCTGCGAGAGCGAAATGACGGGCACGCCGAGGTCCTTGGCCATGATCTTGATGCCACGGCTCATCTCGGAGACCTCGGTCGCGCGGCTGTCGGATCGGCGCTGGTTGGACGGAGGCGAGACGAGCTGCAGGTAGTCGAGGATGACGACGCCCTTCTCCTTGCCGCGCAGCATGCGGCGGGCCTTGGCGCGGACCTCGGTGACGGTGGTGCCGGGCGTGTCGTCGATCATGATGTCCAGGCGCGAGAGGTCGTTGGTAGCCTCGAGCAGCGCAGGCCACTGGTTGTCCTGGATGCGCGCGCCGCGGATGGCCGAAAGCGGGATGCGCGCCTGCGCGGAGAGCAGGCGCTGCGCGATCTCGGTCTTGCTCATCTCGAGCGAGAAGAACGCCACCGATGCGCCCTTTGCCGCCGCGTTGATGGCCAAGTTGAGCGCAAACGACGTCTTTCCCACGCCCGGGCGCGCGCCGATGACGATCATCTGGCCAGGTCTGAGGCCCTGCAGGCGCGCGTCGATGCCGTTGAAGCCGGTCATGACGCCCATCGCGCCGGGGTTGATGGCCTGCTCGGCCAGCTCCTCGTAGAGCTCGCCCATGACCTCCTCGAGCGTGGAGTAGTTGGAGCGGATGTCGCGGTCGGTCACGGACAAGATCATGCGTTCGGCCGAGTCGACGACCTCCTTGGTGTCCTCGGGCGCGTCGAACGCGAGCGCCGTGATGCGCGCCGACGCGGCGATGATCTCACGCAGCGTGGCGTCGCGGCGCAGCATCTCGGCATGGTGGTACCAGTTGGCGAGCGAAAGCGTGTTGTTGTTGAGTTCCAGCAGGTAGGACATGCCGCCGATGCGCTCGAGCTCGCCTTCGGTGCGCAGGTAGTCGGCAAGCGAGACCGGATCCACCGGCAGCGACTTGTCAAACATCGTGTGCATGGCCGAGAAAATCGTGCGGTTGGCATGCAGGTAGAAGTCGCGCTCGTTCATCTCGATGAGCGCCTCCTGCAGGACGTCCTGCGAAAGCAGCATCGCCGAAAGCACCGACCGCTCTGCGGCCAGATCCTGCGGCATCGTCGCCTCGCCAGGCACGATGACGCGCGGCTCGCGTTCGTCTCTCCTGTTGCGGTAGCCTTCCGGCATGTTCTCACCTGCTCGTTTGGTTGACATTGCGGGCGCTGACTCGGAAGGGATACTCCCCTTTGAGTCACCCGATGGCTGACTCAAAGGGGAGTATCCCTTCCGAGTCAGCTTGCGCACCTCTGTGCCAACGAATCGTACCCCATCCTGCGTCTTTGCCAAAGCCCCTTCTTTGTCCAAGAACCGCAATCAACAGGGCATTGTTGAAAGCAAATAGGCCCTACCCCGACGTTTGCTAGTTTTCACAGTTTTCGACAACTTTCGAAACTTTTCTGCGAAAGGTTTTCAACATTTGGCAGGTAGCGCGGGCACGCAGCTGAAAACAAGCCAACAACCTGCGTCACTTTACTTATTGATGTCAATACTGACAGCGTTTCCGCAGGTAAACGCATTGTGATGGGATTGTTGAGAAAAAGAAAACCCTCCCATTCGAGTATGAGTTCGAACGGGAGGGTTCAATGTCAGAACGCCTGTTTTGCTCTCAAGAGCGACCTTGCTGCCTGCGCTTATTGTTGAAACTGCCTGCTAGCAAAGCCGCCTTGTTAACAACCTTGATGCTACTCGGCGTCGGCCTCTTCGGCGAGCTCTGCTGTGGGCTCGGCCTCGACGGCCTCCTCGGCAACCGGCTCAGCCTCGGGCTCGGGCGCGTTGGTGTCGACACCGACGAGCACGACGACCTTGGCGTTGATGTCGCGGTACAGGTTGACCTCGACCTCGTGGCTGCCGACCTGCTTGATGTTGACGCGGCCGATGCGCTTGCGGTCGACGGTGACGCCGAGCTGGGACTCGATGGCGTCGGCGACCTGCGCGGCGGTGACGGAGCCAAAGAGCTGGCCCTCCTCGCCGATCTTGGCGTCAACGGTGACGGGTTTGCCGTCGAGCTGGGCGCGAACGGCCTCGGCATCGGCAATGCGCTTCTCCTCGCGCTTGGCGATGTTGTGGCGACGCTCCTCAAGCTGCTTGATGTTGCCGGGGGTCGCGGGCTGGGCAATCTTGTTGGGGAACAGATAGTTCTCCGCGAAGCCCTGGGCGACGTCGATGACGTCGCCTTCGCCGCCCTTGCCCCTCAGCTCAGTCAGGAGGATGACTTTCATGTGACTCTCCTTTGAGTTCGGGTCTTAGCCGCGCGAACGGCTACCGCGGCTGGAAACCACGGGGACGGTATACGGCACGAGCGCCATCTCGCGGGCGCGCTTGATTGCCAGCGCGATGTCGTGCTGATGCTGCGTGCAGGCGCCAGTGACGCGACGCGGCTTGATCTTGCCGCGGTCGGTCATGTACTTGCGGAGAAGCTGAGTGTCCTTGTAGTCGATGTACTCAACGTTCTCCTTGCAGAACTGGCAATACTTGCGACGCGGCTGGCGCTGATCTTCCTGAATTCTCCTAGCCATGTCTTTTGCCTTTCGTAGGGCGGCGCTGGGCGCCGTCGCCAGTGTTCCTTAGAAGGGGATGTCCTCGTCGTAGACGTCCGCCGAGGGCGGGGTCGAGACTGCAGGACGTGCGGGCTGAGGTGCGGGAGCTGCATATCCCTGGCTGGCCGGGGCATAGCCCTGGTTTGCGGGGGCGTAGCTTTGCGCCGGGGCGGCCGGTGCGGACGGAGCGGCGTAGGTTGGAGCCGCGTCCATCTGGCCGTACTGCTGGGACCCGCCCATGGGGGCGCCTCCCTGGCGCGGCGAGAGGAACTCGACCTCGTCGACGATCACCTCGAGCTTGGAGCGACGCTGTCCTTCGCGCTCCCACGAGCTATAACGGAGCTTTCCCTCGATGGCCACCTTGCTGCCCTTCGAGAGGAAGCGGGAGAGCGGTTCGGCACGGGCCCCAAAGACGACGCAGTCCACAAAGTTGGGAACGTCCTCCCACTCGCCGGTCTGCGGGTTGCGACGACGGTCGTTGACGGCGACGCCAAAGGTCAGCACGCTGGTGCCGCCTGCCGTGGCCTTCAGTTCCGGGTCGCGCGTGAGGTTGCCGGAAATGTTCACCCTGTTGATGCTCATAGTGCTCACTGCCCTTCGTTTGCAGGCACGCATGCCTGCCCTTCCATGCTGACCTAGTCCTTCTTCTCAAAGCGGCGGCAGATCATGTGACGCTTGACGGTGTCGTTGATGCGCAGGATGCGGTCAAGCTCCTTGATCTGCTCAGGGTCTGCCTGGAAGTTGATGAGGGTATACTCACCCTCGCTGATGTGGTCAATCTCGTAGGCGAGCTTGCGCTTGCCCCAATCGATGACCTCCTCGATGGTGCCGCCCTCTTCAGCAATGGCCACCTCGATGCGCTTCATGGCACCGGCACGAGCCTCTTCAGTTGCTGCGGGATCGACAAAGAACAGCAGTTCATAAGCCTTCATGTGTTACACCTCCTCTGGGCTAAACGGCCCCGGCTGGTGAAGGCGCGCCGGGGCAGGAAAGGTTCGACCAAACATCGTAGCATATGCCCGGCCCGCTGCAACCCCCACTAGCTGCCCTATCACGCGTTCACCCATACTCTCGACACAACTCCTTGGCAGAAACGTCGCTCACCCAAGCGTACGAGCCGTAGCTTGTGACTTGTGTCGCAGATGTCTGCCCCTTGTCTTGCAAAAGTCGCGCCCCCTGCAGGTAGGAGCAGGGGGCGCGTGGTGAATCGATTCTGAGGACGTCTATTTCCTTCACGGAGCGTCCACATTTTGGAATGAAACCCCTCGTTCTGGGGCTATTCCTCCTCTTGTGCGGCCGACTCGTCTGATTCGGTCTGAGGCTCTTGCTGACTCGATTGGACCGATTCTTCTGGCTCTTGCGCTAGCTCATCTGCCAACTCAGGTGCTTCGGCGGGCCCTGCCATCGGCTCAGGCTCGTCCACCGCAGGCTCCTGGGGGATGGGCTCGTCTACCACCGTGGTTTCTGCTTGCTCTACGTCTTCTCGTACCGGTTGCGACGAAGCCGTATCACTTGGAACCACCTTGTTTTCAACATCGTTTGTCTTGCTCTGGGGATTGATAGCAGGCACGATGGGCTCAAGCTCAAGGGGCTGCACCGGCTGGCGCTCAGCCTCTTGCGGGATGGGCTCCTGCTGGTCGTAGGCCGTTTGCTGGTCGTAGGCCGCTACTTGCTGGTCAAACGACGGCTGCTGGTACGTCTCCTGCACCTGCGGCTGCTCGTACGTCGCGGCGGCCTGATACGGATCCTGAACCTGCTGGTAGGGCTGCTGGTACGTCTCCTGCTGCTGGTAAACCTGCTGGTAGGGATCCTGTGCCTGCTGGTACGGCACCTGCTGCGCAGCATAGTTCACCGGCGGAAGCCCGTAGGCCATGGGCAGCGGATCGCTGCTCGCACCCCAGGCTGGCACGTTGAACTGGCGGACCCACAGCGCCATGGCGTTGGTGTTGATCAACGTCGCGAAGGCGGCGGCGACAGACCCGATATAGCTGATGATCGTCAGCAGCGGAGCCAGCATCACCAGCTGGTCGACAAACTCAAAGAAGATGTAGCGAACCACGGGCTCGGTGATGTTGCCCGCGACCAGCTCCATGCCTCCCGTGTCGACGTTCAGCGCAAAGCCCACGAGCGACGGCACGATCGCCACCGTAAAGAGCACGGCCGTCGCCGCACCCACGGCAACCGACGTCAGCGCCATGACCACGGCCACCTTCAGGAAGCCGTCCGTGTCGCGGCGGACCATCTCCCAGATCCGCTCAAACGCATAGCCCGCGGAGACGTCCTGGTAGATGGTCGCGCGCAGGGCTGCCAGCGTGTAGGCCATGTTTCCCACAAAGGACACCAACAGGCTCAGGAGCCCGGCTATGCCCAGCCCACCGAACCACGTGACGACCAGGTTGTTGATGAGCGCGGCGGCAAGGGCGTAGCCCACACCTGCCAAGAAGCCGCGCCATCCACTCGCGATGCACTCCCCCACGCGGACGTCCTTCTGCTTGGGAGCCGCGTCGACGCCCCAGGCGGTCAGGCGCGCCCACTCCAGGGCATAGCCCTGCACGCCCAAAAACCCAATGAACGGGAGGAGCAGCGCCGCCCCCAGCACGAGCAGGGGCTTCATCCAGCCGCGATCCTTCGTTAGCAACGCCCACGAGCGCGCATAATAGCTGCCGTTTTGTTCTGGCATGGTTCTCTCCTATCCACACAGCATGCTGCACGGAATATACCCATCCACTATACCGCTCGTCTCAAAGAGCAGAGTTACGCCACAAGAATGTATCGGCTTTCAGGCAGGTAACATCCTTCAGCAATGTCTTCAGGCAATAATGGTCGTACGCGTGGGACGTATCCCTTGCAATGAGGGTATAACGTCTAGACTTGTATACAATCGGACAAGCTCACAGCAACCGTATCTGAAGGAGAAACGACCATGTTATTGCTCATAGGAGCCTTTCTTGTAAGTCTCATCCCGTGCCTGGGCATGTTCTTCTGGCTCAGGAACGGCCTCCTGAAGGACTCGCCCGACTACGAGGGCCACAAGAAGCGCTGCGACACGGCAATCAGGTACGGCATGCTTTCCATCGTGTTTGTCGTGCTTGGCTCGGCAACCTGCCACATCCTGGGCGCCGTCTTGGGCCTCAGGAACCTTGGACTCGTGTGGCAAGCATACTACGCGTTTATCGTGCTTGCCGGCGTTGAGGAAGTCGCAAAGTTCTACATGCTCCAGAAGACGCTTGGCAAGTATCCTGACCATGCGTTTTCCTGGCTCGAGATCATCATCTACATGATGTGCGTCGCGGCGGGCTTCGAGATTCTCGAATCGATCGAGTACGCCATCGGCACCGGCCCGGGACCGATGTTCATGCGCGGCTTCACCATCATGCACGTCATGTTCGGCCTCTTTATGGGCTACTTCTACGGCAAAAGCCTCAAGACCGGAAACAAGGCGTACCTCGTGCTGGCCATCGTCGCCCCGTGGCTGTATCACGGTCTGTTTGACTTCCTGGTTGGCAGCGACCTCATGAACCAGTACGACGTCCTTGGCTTCCTTGCCCTGACGATGGCTGTCGCTTGTGGCGTAGCCGCCATCTGGAGCGTCTTCTTCTTCCGCAAGGCGCGCAAGAACGAGAAGTACCTGGTACCGGTGCTGCTGCCGACGGTGGCGGCTGAGCCTGCAGACGCGGGCGACACCGCTTCTGAGGGGAAGCACTTCTAATCGACGAGCCGCCGCGCGACAAAAGACGTGGACGTTTGTCGTAATCAGATTCTCAGGTGCTTTTCTGCGCAAAGTGCTGTATACTTTGTCGTTGCTTTACGGAGAGTTGTCCGAGTGGCCGAAGGAGCACGATTGGAAATCGTGTAGGCGCCGAAAGCGTCTCCAGGGTTCAAATCCCTGACTCTCCGCCAGAACTTCCTCGTGGCGCCTGCGGGCGCCACGTCACCCTAACGGAGGGGTGGCAGAGTGGTTGAATGCGGCGGTCTCGAAAACCGTTTAGGGCCTCGGTCCTACGAGGGTTCGAATCCCTCCTCCTCCGCCAGATTTCACGGGACGCTTCCAACCGGGAGCGTCTTTTTTTTGTTTGTGGCCAGTGCAGAGGGATTCGAACCCGCAAGGGCGGGACGTGCCTGTGGCACGTCCCGGGCGGAGCGGCGGAGCCGCGAAGCCGTCGAGCGTTGCCGAAGGCAACGCGGCGAATCCCTCCTCCTCCGCCAGTGAATACGAGCCCCCAGTGACTCACAAGGGTCCCACCCCTTTGAGTCGTGATGACTCAAAGGGGTGGGACCCTTGTGAGTCACATCGTCATGATGACGTTGAAGAAGTGCACGACGTTATAGGTTGACCATCCGGCATAGCCCACCACGGATACCACCGCAAGCACCAGCAGGATGACAAGCCTCACGTGCCCCTCGTCGCCGTTCAGGCGCCGCTTGATTGCTGCGGCAAGGCGCCACAGTATGGGCAGGCAAAGCAAGCAGAAGAAGTTGATGATGTCGGTGATGGCCAGAGAGATGATGCTCATGTTGAGCACCAGCGCCACGATAAACATGGCAACGCCCCCCAGGTACGCCACATAGGCCCATCCCAGCTTCTCTGATGCCGTCTTGACCCGCTCTGCACGATCGGCGTTGCGCATCAGGTACACGCCGGTCATGAACACCATGAGCGACGCGAAGACCTTCATGATGTTCAGCCCTGTGTAGAGGTATGGCGCATCCGACAAGGCCTCTATCGTTAAATGCATGTCAAAGTCGTTGAACACGCCATGGATGCTCGACATGGCCATGCTTGTCAGTCCGCCGACTATGAGCAGCACGCCAACCGCGCGCACCACGAGCTTTTCGCCATCGTGAATCACGGTGGCTTTGGTCGGTTCGACTGATTGAGTCACTGGTTCGGTCATCACATCTTCATCTGCGATGAATCGGTCCTTCAGCTGTGACTCGATCCTCTCCAGCGTTGACTCGATGGCCCCCGTCGGGCACGCAGCCACGCAGTCGCCGCAGCGGATGCAGTCCATGCTGTTGGGCGTCTGGAACGTGGGGATGTCCATGCCGCACGCGCGCTGGCACGCTCCGCACCTGATGCACTTGTTGGCATCGACCTCGAGCCGATACATCGACACGGGGTTGAACACGCCATAGAAGGCGCCCAGCGGGCAGAGGTACTTGCAGAAGGGCCGGTAGTACCAGATGGAGACCAGCACGCAGATCACGAGCACCGCGACCTTCCAGAAGAAGCGGAAGCCTATGATCTCTTGGAACTCCGCATTGAGCAGCACCAGCGGTATGCCCGCCGAGAGGGTACCGCTCGGGCAGATCCACTCGCAGAACCACGGCTGGCCCGTGCCGCCGTCACTTTTGACCAATGCGGGCAGCGCGATGACCATCACGGCGAGCACCACAAAGCGCAGGTAGCGCAGGTACTTGTGCCCTGGGAGGTTCTTTTTCTTCCCACCAAGCGGTATCTTGTGCAGCAGGTCCTGGACCAGTCCGAACGGGCACATCCAGCCACACACAAAACGGCCGAGTAGCACGCCGAAGGCGCTCATCAGGCCAAACACGTAGAGCGAAAACTTGAAGGCGCCGCTGTTGAGCACCGCCTGGAGCGAGCCGATGGGACACGCGAAGAGCGCCCCCGGGCACGAGTAGCAGTTGAGCCCCGGGACGCAGAGCACCTTGGTGCCACCTGTGAAGATCTTTCCCGAGGTGTAGCCCCGTGCGTAGCCGTTTGTCAGGGCAAACCATGCAGCCTGGAACCAGGTCCTCGCGCGACCGCTGCGCCGCGCGGCAGTCGCCTTCTTATCCAATTCCCATGCACTCCATGCAGACGTTGATTGCCTTTCCCAACACGGTGTTCGGCTCGCCGGCCATGACGCCCACCACGATCATGACGATGGAGGCGACAAGGAGGGCGATCGTTATGGCTTTTCTTGCACGCATCGTGTCATCCATCTCCTTTACCTGCGGTTACTGCGCCTGCTGCGCTTGCTCGGACAGCAGTTTGTCCACACGTCCCCGCATTGCTTCGAGGCTTTCTGCCCCAGTGGCCGTCATCAGGATCTTGCCTTCCTGGTCCACGTAGAACGTCGTCGGCGTTCCGACGATGGTCGACGAGATGAAGGCATACGTCGGCTGGTCAAGCACGAGCACGGGATAGGTGACCCCCGTCTTCTCCACGATCTCGCGCGCCGTGGCGAGGTTCTCCTCTATGGGCGTGCCGTCGCGGTCCGACGAGTCCTCCAAGAGGCCGATCACCTGGATCTGTCCCTCTTCGTAGCTGTGGTTGAGCGTCTCGAGGTCCGGCATCTCCATGACGCAGGGCGCACAGGTCGTGCTCCACACATTGAAGATCGAAATCTGGGCGTCCTTGAGGTTTTCGCTGGTAAAGGACTTGTCGTTGAGGTCTTTGAGGTTCATGGCCGAAAAGACGTTGGTCGAGGCGGTCGTCTCCATGCGGTCCATCATCATGCCCCATGCCGACGTGAACCCAATCATCGTCACGAAGGCGGCGACGACGGCCGCCACGCCCATGATGCGCAACGTCGAGAGATGCATCCTGCGGCTGCGCTTGTCCGCATTCGGTGCTTCGTGCTTCGCGCTCACGTACGACCTCCTCTCCACTTGTGACTCAAAGGGGTACTCAAAGGGGTGGGACCCTTGTGAGTCAAAATGACTCACAAGGGTCCCACCCCTTTGAGTCAGAAAATCCCCTTCCTGATTCTACGTCAGGAAGGGGTAATCAACTCAAGCCTCGCAGGTCAAATGTCTGAATGGCAACCCTTAAGGTATCTATTTCGGTGAGAGCACTCTTACTTGTTGACCAGGCCGTGGCGCACGTTCCACTTGCGGCGCTCGGTCTCGGTCAGCAGGCGCTTGCGCATGCGGATGTTCTTGGGGGTGACCTCGACCAGTTCGTCATCCATGATGTACTCGAGTGCCTCCTCGAGCGTGAAGGTGCGCGGGGGCGTGAGCTGCACCGCAATGTCGGCCGTCGACGAGCGCTGGTTGCCCAGGTTCTTGGTCTTGGCCACGTTGACCACCATGTCGCCGGGCTGCGGGCGCTCACCCACGAGCATGCCCTCGTAGCACTCGTCTCCCGGGCTCACAAAGAGCGTGCCGCGCTCCTGCAGCGTTCCGAGCGCGTAGGCCACGGCCTTCTCGGTGGCCATGCTGATCATGGCGCCGTTCTGGCGACCGCCGATCTCGCCCGCAAAGGGGCCATACTCGAGGAACGTGTGGTAGAAGACCGACTCACCGTGCGTGACGTTGAGGATGCGGTTCTTGAGGCCCATGATGCCGCGAGTGGGGATCTTGAACTCCAGGTGGGTCTGCGTGACTCCGGCGGACATGTTGCTCATGGTGCCGCCCGCGTTGCCAAACACCTCGATGACCTTGCCGGAGAAGTCGTTGGGGCACTCCACGACCGCCTGCTCGATGGGCTCGAGCATCGTGCCGTCGGGGCCCTTCTTGAAGAGCACGCGCGGGCGCCCCACCTGGAACTCGAAGCCCTCGCGGCGCATCTGCTCCATGAGGACAGAGAGGTGCAGGATGCCGCGGCCCGCGACCTCCACGCCCGTCTTGTCCTCGAGCTCCTCGATGCGCATGGTCACGTTGTTCTCGCGCTCCTGATCGAGGCGCTCCTTGAGCTGCCTGCCACCCACGATCTCGCCGTCGCGTCCAACAAGCGGGCTGGTAGAGGCCTCAAAGACGACGGCGAGCGTCGGCGGGTCGATCTCGATGGGGTCGAGCTCCACCGGGTCGTTCGGGTCGGTGTAGACGTCGCCGATGTCGGTGCCGTCGATGCCCACCACGGCGGCGATATCGCCCGCCTGGACCTCGCTGCACTCCTTGCGGCCCAGGTAGTCAAACGTAAAGAGCTGCTTGACCACGCCTGGTGCGCGCGTGCCGTCGTTCTTGACCACCAAGATCTTCTCGCCTTGGTGGATGGTGCCCGAAAAGACGCGGCCGATGCCGATGCGTCCCACGTAGCTGGAGTGATCCACGGTCACGCACTGCATGGCGAGGGTGCCGTCGGCGTCCACGTCGGGCGCGGGCAGGTCGGAGACGATCATGTCGAGGAGCGGGAGCATGTCCTCGCCCGTGTCATCGGGGTCAAGCCGCGCGAAGCCCTGGACAGCCGAGGCGTACACCACGTGCTCCATGGCAAACTCGAGCTGCTCGTCGGTCGCGCCGAGGTCCATCATGAGGTCGAGGGAGGAATTGAGGGCTGCCTCCGGGTTTGCTCCCTCGCGGTCGATCTTGTTGATGACGACCATGATCTTGAGTTGCGCCGCGATGGCGTGCTTCAGCACGAAGCGCGTCTGGGGCATGGGGCCCTCGACGGCGTCCACGAGGAGAAGCGCCCCGTCCGCCATGCGCAGGACGCGCTCCACCTCTCCACCAAAGTCAGCGTGGCCCGGGGTGTCGATGACGTTGATCTTGACCCCTTGGTACGAGATGGAGATGTTCTTGGCCAAGATGGTGATGCCGCGCTCGCGCTCCTGGTCGTTCGAGTCAAGGACGCGCTCCTCTACCTGCTGGTTTTCGCGAAATGCGCCAGAGGCGCGCAGCAGCTTGTCGACGAGGGTCGTCTTGCCATGGTCGACATGGGCGATGATGGCGATGTTTCTGATGTTCTCCTGGCGCATGCACGTTCTCCCGCTTGTAAGCTTGTGTTTTGTCCCATTTGCCGAAAAGTCCTTGCACACTGTAGCACGACCTTGGCAATTCGCGAAAAAAAGTTGTTGACCTACGCGAAGAGTGCATGTATTATTGTTCCTTGCGTTGGGCCTGTAGCTCAGTTGGTCAGAGCGTCCGGCTGATAACCGGGAGGTCACAAGTTCGAGCCTTGTCAGGCCCACCACCCTTCGCGAATAGCCGCCCCAGTGTAGCCGAGTCGCCGCTGGGGCGGTTATTATAAGAAGGGGTGCGGGTAACCGCATGCATCCGGGGATGTAGCTCAGCTGGGAGAGCGCGGGCTTTGCAAGCCTGAGGTCGTGGGTTCGAACCCCATCATCTCCACCACATGTTCCGAGACGCTCCAGCCGGAGCGTCTTTTTTTGTGCGTGGCCATCGCGGGGGTTCGAACCCGCAAGGGCGGCACGTGCCTGTGGCACGTGCCGGGCGGAGCGGCGAAGCCGCGGAGCCGTCGAGCGTTGCCGCAGGCAACGCGGCGAACCCCATCATCTCCACCAACTCTTTCGGGCACCTTCAATCGAGGTGCCTTTTTTCATGTCTGATACGAAAGGGTGGGACCCCTACGTATCAGCGATACGTAGGGGTCCCACCCTTTCGTATCGGTCAGAGCAGTGGTTCGATCTCGCCTGCGGGAGCTGGATCGGTCCAGGCAAAGTCCTCCCCTGCCCCCTTGCCCTCGTACAGCGAATACGCCGAGTACGAGTACCAGCCCTTTTCCCCAAACTCGAGCATGAGGGCATCCTGATAGGCATCGCTGTCCACCGCAACCATGCCCTCGTACACCAGCGCATAGCGAATCGGTTCACCGATTCCCTCGACCGAATCACCATGCTTCTTTGCCAACTCTTTGACACGGTCATGAGCCGCGTCAAGCAATGCGTCAGGATCGTCGTCAAAGAACTCGAAGCTCGCCAGCGCACCCTCTTCATCTTGCACGACGAGAAGGACGTTCACGTCGTTTCCCTCTGCCAGAAGGTCGAGGGCGTCTCCCACGAGCGTGCTCGAGAGTTCGTCCAGCTCGCGTGAAACGCCCTGCTTACGATGTGCCATGGATCCGTTCCCTTCTCGTGTCGTCCATTCGACATTATGACACCACATGACAATTCGGTATCCGTGCTTGCAACTATGCTTCAGACGGGTACCATTACCCCACAAGCTAATCAACCGAAAGGCCTCACATGTCCCTCGTTCGCATGGACATACACACCATCGCCGTAGGCGGAGGAGTCGTGCCCTCGCTCATCGTGCTCACCACGCACCCCACGGATGGGTCGGATCCGATTCAGCTGCCCATTCGCATTGGCACGGTTGAAGCGACTGCCATCTCGATGGGACTCGATGGCTCTCCTCACGAGCGTCCCATGACGCATGACCTTCTCAAAAGCCTGATCGAGTCACTCCAGGCAAAGCTTGACGCGGTCGCCATCACCGACGTCCACGGGACGACCTTCTACGCGCAGCTCTTTCTCAAGACGGAATTCGGTGAGGCCCTGGAAGTCGATTGTCGGCCCTCTGACGCAATCGCGCTCGCTGTGCGTATGGGTGCACCGATTCTCGCCGACGAACGCGTCCTGAATGCTGCGACGCTTCCCGACTTCAAGGGTGTGGAGCGCAGCGAGAAGCAGCAGGAGCTGGAGCGCTTTCACGACTTTGTCGAGTCCCTCTCCCCCGCTGACTTCACCGACGACCTGTAAGACCGATACGGAAGGGTGGGACCCCTGCGTATCAAGTGACACGCAGGGGTCCCACCCTTCCGTATCGGTTGAGTCTTAGGGCTCTTCGTAGCTCGGTTCGTCTGATGCCATGTGTTTCGATGCGGGAAGCAGGTAGTGCGACACGATTCGGTCACGCTGCCAGGGGAAGTGGAACCCCTCCAACGCACGACTCATCGAGAGCTCGTCACGAAGCTGGTCCTTCTCCTTCTGAATCGAAGCGATCTGCACGTTGAGCCGATCAATCTGGTCGGTCAAAAGCGCGATGGTTGCCTCGTTCTGCGTACGCATCGCCTCAATGACGTTATTGAGCTGATTGATTTGGTCACGGAAGAGATCATTGGTCCTCGAGAGTGACCGAATCTGGTCCCGATACATCTCGAGTATCGCGTCACGTGCGGAAGATTCGATGACAGCATCAGTCGCTTCAGCCGCAGGTTCTGGCTCGTTCGAGACCAAGTCAGCGATGTCGATGATCTCTGAGGCACGCTCTGCGGACACCTCAGGGGCTCGTCCTTTGACGAGCGCGTGAGCCAGTGCCGAAGCAGCCTCGGGTCCCAAATAGACCGTTCCCTTCCCTCCGCGCGTGATGACGGGAAGGTTCAGTTCCTTGAACTTGCGCACCGCCGTGGACTTGGAAACCCCACACTCGTCCGCAACCTGCTTAATGGTGACCTCAGCATTCTCCATGACCCAATCACCCCAACAACAAGAATCGATTCACACTGACCCAATCATACCCCATTATCAAAACGTGCGCCGCAACGCGGTGCCCACCAATTTCTAAGGCCGTTCCATGGCTCCTGACACGCTGGCTGCCGAGGAGCAGCGCTCAGTGAATTAACGAAAGCACCCGCCCCTTTCATGCGCAGCGACTTCACGAAGTGCTGAGCGAAGCATGAAAGGGGCGGGTGCCTCATGTGAGTCTACCTGGCGCTACTCCTCGTCATCCAGCAGCGCGTCAGACATGTTCTCTTCTCCGCCGATATCGATCGGGTCGTCCTCGTTCTCCTCGCCCGCAGCGGCCAGGTCGAGCGCTCCCTGCATCGGGTCAACACGGGCGGCCTTCTTCTTGCGCACCACCATGCGCGCCACCGCGCTGACTCGGTCAGACTCGGCCATGTTCATGACCTTGACGCCTTGGGTCGATCGACCGAGTCGGGAAATGTCCGTCGCCTTGACGCGGATCACCACGCCAGCCTCCGACACGATCATCAGCTCATGCTGCGGTCCGACGACGCGGCAGGCAACCAGGTTGCCCTTGCGTTGGGTCATGGCGATGGTGAACACGCCCTGGCCACCACGCTTGTGCTCGGGATACTCACTCACAGGCGTCCTCTTGCCGTAGCCCTTCTCGGTGAGCACCAGCAGGTCGCCCTTGCCGTTGGAGATCTCCATCCCCAGCATGGCGGCGTCACCCTTGAGCGTGATGCCGCGGACGCCGGAGGTGTCACGTCCGGTCGGGCGCACCTCGGATTCGTCAAAGAGGATGGCCTTGCCGTCGGAGGAGCACAGGATGATCTTCTCGCCCTTCTTGACGCGGCGGACGTTGACCAGCTCGTCGCCCTTCTTGAGGTTGATGGCAATGAGACCGTCGCGACGGCTGTTGTCATAGGCGCTCATCGACGTCTTCTTGACCATGCCGTTCTTGGTGGCAAAGACCAGGTACTCGTCCTCGGGGAAGTCGCGCGCCGTGATGATGGCCATCGGGTGCTCGCCCTCGGAAAGTGCCAACACGTTGACAAGCGCAGACCCGCGCGCCTGGCGCGATCCGATGGGCAGCTCGTGTACCTTGAGGCGATACACCTTGCCCTTGTTGGTGAAGAACATCACGTAGTCGTGCGTGGACGCCACAAACAGGTCCTCGACGAAGTCGTTGTCCTTGAGCGAGAGCCCCTGGACGCCCTTGCCGCCGCGCTTCTGGGAGCGATACGTGGCCACCGGCAGGCGCTTGATGTAGCAGGCGTGCGTGCAGGTGACGACCATGTCCTCCTCGGCGATGAGATCCTCGACATCGAGGTTCTGCACGCCCACCTCGCTGATCTGAGTGCGGCGCTTGTTGCCAAAGCGCGCCGCGATCTGGCGCAGCTCATCCTTGATGACGCCCAGGATCTTCTCGCGGTGCTCGAGCAGGTCGAGGTAGTAGGCGATGCGCGAGCGCAGGTCCTCGATCTGCGCGACGAGCTCGTCGCGCGCAAGGCCCGTCAGGCGGCGCAGACGCATCTGCAGGATGGCCTCGCCTTGGATGTCGTCCAGGCCAAAGCGCTCGTTCATGCGGCGCTTGGACTCGGCATCGTCGCGCGAGGTGCGGATGATGTGCACGATTTCGTCGATGTTGTCCACGGCAATGAGCAGGCCCTCGCGGATGTGCAGGTCCTTCTGGGCTTTGTCGAGGTCGTACTGCGTGCGGCGGGTCACCACGTCGATCTGGTGGTCGATGTAGTACGAGAGCATCTCGCGCAGCGTGAGCGTGCGCGGCACGCCGTCCACGAGCGCGATGTCGATGACGCCAAAGTTTGCCTGCAGCTGCGTGCGCTTGTAGAGGTTGTTGAGCACGACCTGCGGCACCGCGCCGCTCTTGAGGTCGATGACGATGCGCATGCCCTTGCGGTTGGACTCGTCGCGCATGTCCGAGATGCCCTCGATGTGCTTCTCGTTGACCTGCTGCGCGATGCGCTCCTGTAGAAGCCCCTTGTTGACCTGGTAGGGGATCTCGGTCACGACGAGGCGCTGGCGCCCACCCTTGCCGACGTTCTCCACGTGCACCTTGGCGCGCACCGTGATGGTGCCGCGGCCGGTCTCGTACGCCTCGCGGATGCCCTCGGTGCCCATGATGATGCCACCCGTGGGGAAGTCAGGGCCGGGAAGCACGGTCATAAGCTCGTCTGTCGTGACGTCGGGGTTGTCGATCATCATGCAGACTGCCTCGGTGACCTCGTTCAGGTTGTGGGGCGGCACGTTGGTCGCCATGCCCACGGCGATGCCCGACGAGCCGTTTACCAGCAGGTTCGGGAAGCGCGACGGCAGCACGGCAGGTTCGGAGAGCGACTCGTCGTAGTTGGGCTGCAAGTCGACCGTCTCCTTGTCGAGGTCGCGCAGCATCTCCATGGCGGCGTAGGTCAGGCGGCTCTCGGTGTAGCGCATGGCCGCCGGGGGGTCGCCATCGATGGAACCGAAGTTGCCGTGGCCGTCCACCAGCGGCAGGCGCATGGAGAAGTCCTGCGCCATGCGCACCATCGAGTCATAGATGGCCGCGTCACCGTGCGGGTGGTACTTACCCATGACTTCGCCGACCGTCCACGCACTCTTCTTGTGTGGGCGGCTCGGGACGATGTGCGCCTCGTTCATGGCGTAGAGAATGCGGCGGTGCACTGGCTTCAGGCCGTCGCGCACGTCGGGGAGGGCGCGAGCCACGATGACGGACATGGAATACTCCAGGAAGGAGGTCTTCATCTCCTGGCTCATCTCGATGGGCTTCAGCGCTCCGCCGTGGATGTCCTTGAGGTCGAGGCGAGTGCCGGCCTCGTCCGAGATGGTGTGCGAGAGGTTTGCCCCCGCAAGCGTCGACGCCTCGCCATAGTCCTCGTCATCCTCGTCGTCGAGGTCAAGGTCCTCGTCGAGGTCATCCTTCTCGGGATCTACCTCCATGTCGTGCAGGGCACGTTCGACGAGGTCATCCAGCGCGTCGTGGCGCTCCTCGCCCTCAAACTCATCCCTGTTCTCGTTATCTGCCATCTATTCCCCTTTATCCAAACGCGGCGCGCAGCGCCGCACCAATTTCCTCTCGGAAGGTAGGCTCACCTTCGTGACGGCATCCGACCGCGCTCTCTAGCTGGTCTTCCACCGAAACCCACCAGGACTTCATCCAGACGCATAAGGCCACAACCTGGATGGCAACACCGCTGTGGCTTCTCCTCTCTTCTGTGAGCGATTTTGCGAAGCGCATGAGCGAACAGAAGAGAGGAGAAGCCCAAGTGTCCTAGATATCCAGGAACCGCACGTCCTTCGCGTGCGTCTGGATGAAGTCCTTGCGCTTCTCGACCTGGTTGCCCATGAGGTCGCTCACGGCGCGGTCGGCTGCCATGGCGTCATCGATGGTGACCCGCAGCATGATGCGGTTCTTGGGCTCCATCGTGGTCGACCACAGCTGCTCGGGGTCCATCTCACCCAGACCCTTGTAGCGCTGCACGGTGTAGCGCGAGGAGTCCTCGTACTTGCTCGCCTCGAGCGCCAGCTCCTCGTCGGTGTAGAGGTACTTGCCACCCTTCTTGCCCTTGGGCTTGAGCTGGTAGAGCGGCGGCTGGGCCACGTAGATGTAGCCCGCGTCGATCATGGGCTTCATGTAGCGATAGAAGAAGGTGAGCAGGAGGATGCGGATGTGCGCGCCGTCGACGTCGGCATCCGTCATGATCACGATCTTGTGGTAGCGCGCCTTGGTGATGTCAAACTCGGGGCCCACGCCCGTTCCGATGGCCGTGATGAGTGAGGTGATGGTCTCGGAGGACAGGGCACGGTGCTCCTGCACGCGCTCGACGTTCAAGATCTTGCCTCGCAGGGGAAGGACCGCCTGGATGGAGCGGTCGCGCGCCATCTTGGCGGAGCCACCTGCGGAGTCGCCCTCCACGATGAAGAGCTCGGTCATCTCGGCGTCGCGCACCGAGCAGTCGGCCAGCTTCCCGGGCAGGCTTGCGCTCTCGAGCAGGCCCTTGCGGCGGGTCGCCTGGCGCGCCTTCTGTGCGGCGAGGCGTCCCTTGGCGGCCTGGTTGGCCTTCTTGAAGATCTCCTTTGCCTGGTTGGGATGCTCCTCCAGGTACTCGGCGAGGCCCTGGCTCACGATCTTGTTGGTGAGCGTGCGCATGTAGGAGCTGCCCAGCTTGGCCTTGGTCTGGCCCTCGAACTGCGGGTCGGGAAGCTTGACGGAGATGACCGCGGTCAGGCCCTCGCGGATGTCGTCGCCCGTGAGGTTGGGATCCTTATCCTTGAGGAGCTTGTGGCTCTTTGCGTAGTCGTTGATGACCTTGGTCAGCGCCGTGCGGAAGCCCTCGAGGTGCATGCCTCCCTCGTCGGTGAAGATGTCGTTCGCAAACGAGAGGGTGTGCTCCGAGAAGCCCGTGTTCCACTGCATCGCGACCTCGACCTCGCCACGCTTGTCCTCGTCGGCGTCGTCGCCGCTCTTTCCCTCGATGTAGATGGGACGCGCGAGGCCGGGCAGGATGGTCTTGTCCTCGTTCAGGAACTTCACGAAGTCGATGATGCCGCCGGCATAGCAGAACTCGTCCACGCGCGGGGTGAGCTCGCGCTCGTCCACGAGCGTGATCTTGAGGTTCTTGTTGAGGAACGCCGTTTCCTGCAGGCGGTCATGCAGGGTGTCGTAGTTGTAGACCGTGGTCTCAAAGATGAGCTCGTCGGGCCAGAAGGTGATGGTGGTGCCCGTCGCCTTGGACTTCCCCACCTGCTCGAGCTTCTTCACGGTCTTGCCGCGGGAGAACTCCATCTCCCAGATGCCGCCGTCGCGCTTGACCTGCGCGACGAGCTTCTTGGAGAGGGCGTTCACCACGGAGATGCCCACGCCGTGGAGGCCGCCGGACACCTTGTAGGCGTTGTTGTCAAACTTGCCGCCGGCGTGCAGGATCGTGAGCACGACCTCGAGGGTGGACATGTTGCGCTTCTGGGGGTGCTTCTCGACGGGGATGCCACGGCCGTTGTCCTCGACGGTGATGGAGTTGTCGGGGTGTACCGTCACCTTGATGCGGGTGCAGTAGCCCGCCATGGCCTCGTCGACGGAGTTGTCGACGATCTCCCACACCAAGTGGTGCAGGCCCGAGACGCTGGTCGTTCCGATATACATGCCAGGGCGCTTGCGGACGGCCTCAAGACCCTCGAGGATCTTGATCTCCTTGCCGCTGTAGTCGTTCGTTTGTCTTTTGTTTGCCACGCCTGTTCCTTCCTTGTCATTCACACAGACTTATATAGTCTACGCCACTTGTGGAAGGATTGCTCTCGGCCAAGGGAAAAAAGACGGTCCCTACAAAGACCAAAATCTCTTCAGAGCGATTCTGAGGGCTGAATTTGGCTTGCACATAACTTGCAGTTATTTTTCACCGTTGGCAATTTTTGAGGCGATTATGGCCCTTGAGACCTTTTCCCTCAGGTTGTCGGGGACACCCTGCGCCATCGCGCGCGCCTGCGTCTCGAGCCGCTCTGACGGCTGGGGCGCCTGAGGCGTGCCGCCTTCCTGCACTCCCCCATCAACGAGCCCCGACCCCTTGTGTCGGTGCATCTCGCGGTCGACACCAAACTCTATGCCTGATACCTTGAATCCCCAGTTTGCCAGGCGCGTGAGGTAGATGTCCCTGTTTGCCGTGAGGTCCGTGAGAAAGGAGTGCGAGTCCACGTACACGCAGATGATGGGGTCGGCTCCCACCACCTTGGGCTTGCGGAGAAAGACGCGCGTGGTGTGGGCGCGCTCGCGGTCGCCGTTTGCCCCGTGCCACGCGACGAGCGCGCGCTGGTTGGCGCTCATCTTGTGCGCGACCTGATCTCCCATCACGCCCCGCAGGAGGCTGTCCAGGCGCTCCACCGAGTCATGTGCGGGAATCATCTCGCTGTGCATCGGTTCAATCGATTCACGCATCGAATCACTCACCCATGCTCACCACCTTGGCCCCCACCAGGAGGTCCTCTGGGAAATATCCCAGGTTGGTAGTGGTGATGACTGTCTGGATCCCACCCTGCACGAACCGCGTCACGGCATCCCTGCGCACCGAGTCAAGCTCGCTCATCACGTCATCGAGCAGAAGGAGCGGCTTCTCGCCCAGAATCTCCTCGCAGAGCGACACCTCGGCCATCTTCCATGCCAGCACGATCGAGCGCTGCTGGCCCTGGCTGCCAAAGGCACGGGCGTCGCGACCGTCTATGGAGAAGGTCACGTCGTCTCGCTGGGGCCCGACGAGCGTCTGCTGGCGCCTCACCTCGTCGGCTCGGCGCTCGACCAGGCGCTGGGCAAAGAGGTCGCAGAGCTCGTCGCGAGACATTCCGATGACGCCATCCCCCAGCGAGCACACATACGTGCACGCCAGTTCCTCGCCCTCGGAGATCTCGCGATACACCTCGGCGATCTTCACCCGCAGCCGCTCGAAGAGGCGCAGCCGCGACTGGAGGAGCGTCGCTCCCCCCAGGGCGACCGACGCGTCCCAGGCGTCCAGAAGGGCCAGGTCAGGATAGTCGTCCTTGAGCAGGCGGTTCCTCTGCTCCACGGCGCGCTGGTAGGCCGAGAGCACCTTTGCGTACCCGCGGTTTGCCTGCCTGCCGAAGCCATCCAGCTCGTCTCGCCTATACGACGCCCCGCGCTTCACAAACGAGAGGTCGTCTGGGTTGAAGAGCACGCTCATGAGGGTCTCGGGCACCTCTGCCGCATGGACCCTCTTGCCGTTCCTGGTGAAGGTGCGCTTTGTGGGCTCGACCACGCAGGCCACGTCCACCACGCGGCCGTCCCCCTCGAGTCGCGCCGCCACCTTGGCGGACTCCGCACCCTCACGGATGAGCTGCGCGGGCTTGGGCTTCCTGAACGACTGCCCCGCCGTCAGGAGCTGCAGCGCCTCGACGGTGTTGGTCTTGCCCACGGCGTTCCTGCCGTGGAGCACCGTCATCCCCGAAAGCTCGACGTCACGCTCGCGGAAGCTGCGCCAGTCGCGCAGCGCAAGGCTTGAGACCGTAAGTCCCACGGCCTACATCCGCACCGGCATCAGCAGGTAGAGGTAGTTGACCTTGTCGTAGGACTTGAAGATGCCCGGCTGCATAGTGCTCTGCAGCTCCAAGGTCAGCTCCTTGCGCGACGATACCGCGTTCACGCAGTCAAACACGTAGTGGTAGTTGAGCGCGATGGACATGCTGTCGCCTTCCACCTCCACGGGCAGGAGCTCGGTGGATTCCCCCTGGTCAGGCGACGAGGCGCTCAGACGCATGACCTTGCCGTCGGCGTCAATGTCAAAGCGGACGGAGGGGTTGGCCAGCGCGATGACCGAGACGCGCTTGAGCGCCGCGGCAAACTCCGCGGTGTCGATGGTCACGGCCGTGTTGCAACTCGCGGGAAGGAGCTGGCGGTAGTTGGGGAAGTTCCCCTCGATCTTGCGCGAGATGTAGGTCGTGTTGCCAAAGGAGAACACGACCTGGCTCGCGGTGGTCCCCACGAGCACGGTGTCGGTCATGGAGGGCAGGGCCAGCACGTCGTGGAAGGTACCGCCCGGCACGATCGTGCGGAAAGCCTCCTCCGCGCTGGAGGTCTCGACGTTGGAGTCGCAGACCGCAAGGCGGTAGGAGTCCGTCGCCACGAGTCGGATGACGTTCTCCTCCACGGAGAGAAGGACGCCGCCCAGGATGGGCCGCGAGGTGTCCTTCGAAGTCACCTTGTAGACCTTGTCCACCATCTCGGTCAGCAGCGCGCTGGGGAGCTCGATGGAGCGCTCGAGCGCGTACTGCGGGAACTCGGGGAAGTCCCTCGGATCGAGCGTGTTCAGGCGGAAGTGGGACTTTCCGCAGGTGATGGACACGATTCGGTCCAGCCCCTCAAACGTGATGGCAGCGTCGGGGAGGGTCTTCACGATGTTGGACAAGATCTTCCCCGACACGACCGTCTCGCCCTCGTCCTCGACGTTCGCCGCTATTTTGTGGCGGATCGAGATGGTCAGGTTGGTCGCCTGGAACTCGAGCATGCCGTCGGCGGCCTTGATGTAGATACCCGAGAGGATGGGCAGGGTGGAGTTTGTCGCCATGCCCTTGGTCACGACGAGCAGGGCCTTGGCGAGTGCTGACTGGCTTACGGTGAATTTCATGGGTGGCCCTCCTTGTGGCGTCCTTTATATTTCTTCTCTTTAAATAGTTATATAAGAGTAATAGGTATAGTGTCCTGTCGAAATGTTGACAACCTCGCGTATCCGCTGGTAGAAGGCATGTTTAAGGCTGCTCGCAACGCGACCTCCAACAAACGCTTTGAACACGTCGCGCGTATGTGGATAACTTTTCTTCACGCCGGGCCTCCTTTTCTCCTGTCTTCTACAACGCGTCTACAAGGTTAGCAACACGCCGTCCTGTCACTGTGCCGAGTCGGTGATGTTGTCGTGCAGCACGTCCAGGCGGTCATGGAACACGCGGTTCTGCTTCTTGAGGTCCTCGACCCACGCGATGGAGTGCTTGACGGTGGCGTGGCTGCGGCCGCCAAAGCGCTTTCCGATGTCGGCGAGGGTGTTGTCGGTGAGCTCGCGCGAGAGCCAGATGCCCACGTGGCGCGGTTCCATGAGCTCCTTGTTGCGCTTCGAGCCGATGAGGGCCGAGTGGCTGATGTCGTAGTACGACTCGACCGCCTTCTGGATCTGCTCGATGGTGATGATGCGCTGCCCCGTGGGCCACTTCTGCGCGGCGATGCGCAGGATGTCTTCCCTGCTCAGGGTGCTGCCGGCGTGTTCGCGCTGGTGGGCGAGCATGAGGCAGGACTGCACGAAGCCCTCGATGATGCGGATGTTGGTGCCCGCGCGCTCGGCCATGAGCTTGCGCAGCTCCTCGTTGATGGTGCCGTCGAGACCGACGATGTGCTCCGCCTCGGCGTCCGCCTTCATGCGCTCGTAGAAGGCGTTGATGAGGTTGAGCTTGAGCTCGTAGTCGGGCACCTGGATGCTCACCGTCACGCCCGAGTCCATGCGACTCGTGTCGCGCTCGTCAAAGAGACTGTCGCCCATGCCCAGCTGTGACGGGGCGCGGTCGGCCGCAAGCACCACCTGCTTTCCGTGCGTGGTCAGGTAGTTGAACGTCTCAAAGAAGAAGCGGATCGATCCCAGGGCTGTCGACATGTTCTGGATGTCGTCGATGATGAGCACGTCGACGTCCTGGTAGTGGCGCGAGAGGGCCCTGCGGGGCACGGCGGCCTTCTCGTCGCGCATGGCATTGACGTATTCGTCCACGAAGTCGCCCGCCGTGCGGTAGATGCACAGGCGGGAGGGGTCGTTGAGCGTGATGTAGTTCTGGATGGCGCGCAGGAGGTGCGTCTTTCCCAGGCCGCTCTTGCCATAGATGAACAGGGGGTTGTAGCTCTTGTTCTCTCCGTTCGCGACCTGCTTTGCCGCGTCGAGCGCGAGCATGTTCTCCTCGCCTGCGACGAAGCGGTCAAAGGTGAGCTTGGAGCCTCCCTCGGGCACCTCCTCGAAGAGGGGGTTCGCCCTCCTCCTGCTTTCGGGAGAGGCCGGGGCCTCCCGCTGCTCGGGTGCGGCCTCGAGGGGCGCCGGCGTGTGGGCGCCCGATATCGAGGAGTCCATGACGCCCAGCTCGGCGGCCGTGATGGAAGATCCGGTGTCGACCGGCTTCGCGTCCACGTCCTTGGAGAGCTCGACGACGACGGAGAGGTGCTGGAAGGCCGCCTCCTCGAGGCATTCCTCGATGATGGGTGCCTGCTGGGCGATCCTGCGCTGGGCAAACCCCAGGTTGGTGGCAATGTGCAGAGACTCGTCATCCAGTGCCGTGGCCCGGCAGCTCTTGAGCATCGCCAGGGTCGCCGCAGGGAGTCCGCGCTGCTCAAGCAGGGCGAGCACGTCGCTCCAGAGGATGGCGGCATCTGAGTCGTTCTCTTGGTACATACGGTCCCGTTCGATGTGGCCAATGTTGAAAAGTCAGTCCATTATAGTGTTGAAAACCACACCAGATGTTGACAATTCTGCCCTATGGCAACAATTCCCGCCGATACCGATACGTAGGGGTCCCACCCTTTCGTATCGGCCGATACGAAAGGGTGGGACCCCTACGTATCGGTTTGGGCTAGGGAAGGAGCAGCTGGCCCAGGTTGGTGAGGTAGCGCTTCTGGCCGCCGCGCTTCGACACGACGCCGGCCTCCTCGAGCGACTTCAGCTCGCGCGACCACGTGGGCTGCGATCCCCCGTAGGCGTCGACGAGGTCCTTCGGGCCGACGGACTCGTGGGACACGAGGTAGGCAAGCACCTTCTCGCCGCGCGCCGAAAGCGTGACGGTGGGTCGCGCGACAGGCTCCACCATGCCACGTCCTACAGCTTCTACCTGCGACTTCTTTGGCTGCTCCATGGAAATGGTGACGATGGTGCCCCCCGAGATGTTGTCCTGGATCTCGAGCGTGCCGCCATGGTCGTGCAGGTACTGCTGGGCGTAGGGCAGGCCTGACCCCACCCCGCGGATGTAGCGCTTCATCTCCTCGGTGGCAGACGTCGTCCCGTACTCGAGCGCCCGCTCCTTCTCCTTGATGCCGGGACCCTGGTCCGCAAAGCGGATGGTGTCCCCGCCGTCGAGGATCGAGATGGCGGGCTCCCTAAAGTAGGCGTGGATGAGGTTCTCCACGACCTCGCGGATGACCATGAAGGGGATGTGGCCGCCCTGCTCGCGGGAGAGGCGCGACACCTCGGAGGTGATCTCCTCCAGATATGAACGCACGTCGGTCGGGTCGACCACCACCACGCGCGGCGCCGAGGCGGCGTCGTCGTACACGGCGATTCGTGCAGCGTAGCGGGCCTGTACCTCGGCCTCTTCTTGGTTCTCCTCCACAAATGGGTAGAAGGCGCGGGACACCCTTCCTCCTTTGATATCAACATCTTTTCACGAATTGTTGAAATCTTTCAAAAGTTGCTTTCAACAGGATGAAAGTTTTCAACAACGGTTAAACAAATGTCGATAACTGCTGAAACTCATGAATGATTGCTGGAAAATAATAGCATCTGAGCACGATTATTTCATTGTGTGAATGAAAGTATTCAGCCTTCTTGCAAGGCTTGGCCCCTCCCCTGCCCGCCTCCTCGTGCAAATTGGCGCATTTTTGTGGGCCTTACCAGTAAATTTATTGACAGGGGCAAGCATCCACCTCTACAATCGTAAGGCTCTGATGCTATTCGTTCGAAGAACGGGCCCACGCAAGGTGGTCCCCAGGAGGATTCAACAATGAAGCGTACGTACCAGCCTAACAAGCTCAAGCGCGCCAAGACCCATGGTTTCCGCGCCCGCATGGCCACCAAGGGTGGCCGCGCCGTCCTTTCCCGCCGCCGCGCCAAGGGCCGCAAGCAGCTCACCGTCTAGGGACGTGCATGGAGACCATCAAATCCAGAAGGGAATTTGAGTCGGTCTTCTCTGGTGGGAAGCGGGCCAACCATAGGCTCGTGCGCATAACGGTGCTCGCAGATGACGAAGGCGACTGCGGAAAGGTCGCCTTCGTCGCAGCTAAAAGGCTTGGGAACGCCGTCTGTCGCAACCGGTGCAAGAGGGTCTTGCGCGAGGCCGCGCGCCAATGCGGCCTTCCCCTCAAGGGATTCAAGATCATCCTCTTCGCCACACCACAGACGCGTTCCGGCAATCCGGCGGAGGTCGCGGAGGCGCTCTCGGCTCTGCTCAGGAGATTTGGCGCATAGATGAGTGATGTCGGCACACAGGATCTCTCTTTCCTGCAAAGGTGGTGCCTGCGTGCCGTCAGGTGGTACCAGAGGGTCATCTCCCCCCTCTTGGGAAGCCACTGCATATACACTCCTACCTGCTCCGAATACACCTTTCAGGCCATCGAGCGCTACGGCGTTGCCAAGGGCATCTGGATGGGCATCAAGCGCATAGCCCGCTGTCACCCGTTCCATAAAGGGGGATACGACCCCGTTCCTTAGAGAAAACGCACGGAGGATCCATGTGGGATTGGTTTGTTAGCTTTTTGACGCAGGTCCTGGCCTTCCTCGCAAACACCTGCGGGGACTGGGGCATCGCCGTCATCATCCTTACCGTCATCATCCGCCTGATCATCATGCCGCTGATGACCCGCTCTACGGCTTCCAACGCGCGCATGCAGGCGCTGCAGCCGCTCCTTCAGGAGATTCAGGACAAGTACGCCGACGACCCGGTGCGCCTCAACGAGGAGATGCGCAAGTTCCAGGCGGAGCACAACTTCAACCCGCTGGGTGGCTGCCTGCCGATGTTCCTGCAGATGCCGGTCTTCTTCGCGCTCTTCACCGTTGCGCGCAACGTGCCCGAGAACGCGAGCTTCCTCAACATCATCCCGTCGCTCTCGCAGTCCGTCACGGGTGCCATCGCCCAGTCCGGCATCAGTGGGGCGCTCGTCTACATCCTCTTTGACGTGGCGTTTGGCCTGCTCACGCTCATCCCGATGATCCTCTCCGCCCGCACGATGACGGACGAGGCCCAAAAGCAGCAGTCTCTCATCATGGGCTTCATGATGGGTGCCATGATGATCTGGTTCGGCATCCAGGTGCCCGCCGCAGTCCTTCTGTACTACGACACGTCCGCCCTCTGGCAGATCGTGCAGCAGCAGCTCGTGACCAACCGCGTCATGGAGAAGGTCAAGGCCGAGGAGGCCGAGCGCATCAAGAACCAGCCCGTCAAGGTCGATGTCGTGCGCAAGGAGCGCAAGCCGCGTCCCAAGAAGAAGGGCTAGGCCACAGAGAGTGTTCTTGGCGCACAGGACAGCCTGTGCGCCGTTGCTTATAGACGATGGAGGTCACCATGGATGACGATCAGGTCATCACGACAGAGGAAGAGCTTGCCGAGGTCCCGCAGGAGGACGAGTTTGCCACCCTTCGTGAGCATTACGAGGCTGGGGAGCTTTCCGATGCCGAGCTGGACACCATAGCGGACATCGCCATCACCCACATCCGCGAGCTGCTCGCCTTCTTTGGCGAGGAGCGCGTGACGGTTGACGAGTACGAGGGCGACGAGGGTGAGCTGATACTCGACATCAGTGGTGGTGACCTCGCGGTACTCATTGGTCGCCATGGTCGTACCTTGGACGCATTGCAGATGATAGTTTCATCTTTTATGTCCAACAAGCTTCACTTCCACTTCCCCGTCGTCATCGACGTGGAGGGCTACAAGAGCCGCCGCAAGGAGAAGATCGAGTCCCTTGCCCGCAGCGCGGCCGCCCGTGCCGTCCGTCAGCACGGCTCGGTCAAGATGGCCCCCATGAACGCCTACGAGCGCCGCATCGTCCACCTCGCGCTCCTCGACAGCCTCGAGGTCACCACGCATTCCGAAGGCGAGGACCCTGACCGTCGCGTCGTGGTGACGTACGTGCGCGGCTAGTCTCTTCCAACATATCGTTTCGTTCGTTCGGGGAGGTGCGTGCATCTCCCCTTTTTGTGTGACAATGGTCAGAGATGAGCGCGAGGCGCATACCTTTCGGTCATCCGTGACAGAAAGTCTCGAATCACAAAGTTTTGGCAGGAGTGACCATGGTGATGGATGTCCGCACCCAGCTCGTAACAGAGGCCGAATCCTTTGGCCTGACCCTCACGGACCATCAGGTCGACCTTCTCCTCCGCCATCTCGACCTTGTGCTTGAGAAGAACAGGGTCCTCAACCTGACGCGCATCGTGGATCCCTCCGATGTGGTCACCAAGCATCTAGTCGACTCGCTACTCTTCACGCTTACGCTCGACCACATCGACTGTCCCCGTGGGGCGTTCCTTGACCTTGGGACGGGCGCCGGCTTCCCGGGCATTCCCTTCGGCGTGACCACGCAGAGGCCAGGCCTTCTCATAGACTCCGTTTCCAAGAAAGTCAACGCCGTGCATGAGTTCATCGATGAGCTCGGTCTCTCTGACAAGCTGTCCCCAAAGGCCATTCGTGTCGAGGAGCTTGGCAAGGAACGGCGTGGACAGTTCTCCTGTGTGACCGCCCGCGCCGTAGCACAGCTCAACGTCCTCATCGAGTACGCCTCACCGCTCCTTCGCAGGGATGGCATCCTGATTGCTTCCAAGGGACCCCTGGGCGACGAGGAGTTGTCAGACGCGGCCTATGCTTCGGAAGTCTGTGGTATGGAGCTTGTTTCACGTGAAACATTCGAACTCCCTCGTGACGCCGGGCATCGGGAGGTCGTGACCTTCAGAAAAGTGTCGCGTCCAAGCATTACACTTCCACGTGCGGTGGGGATGGCCAAGAAGCATCCTCTGTCCGTTCAGGGGCAATAGCGGCACAACTGTCAGCAAGGTTGACGAGCAAAACGAAGTGCCGTGTTTCACGTGAAACAGGTGAAGAGTGCGAGCGGGTGCGGCCTCAGCAAGAATTCTCATGTTTCACGTGAAACATAACGTCTATGATGCTAATAGCCACTGAACGAACTTCAAACGAAACAGGCTGGAGGTACCGTGGGTTTTCGCGACACAAAACGCCATTTTCCCGACAAAGAGACGAAGGTCATTTCCGTCATCAACCAAAAGGGTGGTGTGGGAAAGTCGACAACGGTCGTCAATCTGTCGGCTGCGTTAGGTGATGACAAGAAGAAGGTGCTCGTCATCGATTTCGACCCCCAGGGCAACACGACGAGCGGATATGGAATAGACAAGGAAGAGCTCTCCTACGACGTGTATGACGCCATCCTGAACGACTATCCGCTTGAGGACCTCATCCAGGAGACGTGCATGCCCAACGTCTATCTGGTTCCGGCAACCATCCAGCTTGCGGGAGCCGAGATCGAGCTCGTGTCCGCCATGGCGCGTGAGAGCATCCTCAAGGGCATCATCGAGGACGTCAAGGACGAGTTCGACTATGTCTTTATCGACTGTCCGCCCTCACTTGGCCTTCTGACCATCAACGCGTTGGTGGCAGCTGACTCGCTCCTCATTCCCATCCAGTGCGAATACTACGCACTTGAGGGTGTCACCAAGATCCTGGAATCAATGAAGATGGTCAAGTCGCGTCTGAACCGCAACCTCGAGCTCTTTGGCGTCGTCATGACCATGTATGACTCGCGCACCGCGCTCTCCAAGCAGGTCGTGGACGAGGTCAGCAAGTACTTTGGCAACAAGATGTTCAAGACGGTCATTCCGCGCAACGTGAAGATCGCCGAGGCGCCAAGTCATGGCCTTCCGATCATAAAATACGCGCGTGTGAGCAAGGGTTCCCTGGCATACATGAGACTTGCGAAGGAAGTGGTGCGTCGTGGCTAGGAAGAGCGGCCTGGGAAAGGGACTGGAATCCCTCATGGGAGAGGCGACGGCGGAAGTCAGCGCCATGACGCCGGACTCCACGCTTCCCATAGGCAAGGTTAAGCCCAACAAAGGTCAACCGCGCAGAAACTTTGAGGAGGACGCGCTCGACGAGCTGGCGGACTCCATCAAGCAGAACGGGATTCTCCAGCCGATTCTGGTCAGGAAGAAGGGTGCGAGCTACGAGATCGTGGCGGGTGAGCGTCGCTACCAGGCGGCAAAGCGAGCGGGCCTAAAGGAGGTTCCCGTCATCGTGCGCGAGGTGAGCGACGAGGACGTCTTCAAGCTGGCCCTCATTGAGAATCTGCAGCGCTCGGACCTGAACCCCATTGAGGAGGCTCAGGGATTCAAGAAGCTCATCGACGAGCAGGGGCTGACCCAGGAGGAGCTGGGAAAGGTTCTCTCAAAGTCCCGCTCGGCCATAGCCAACACCATTCGCCTCCTGGACCTTCCCAAGGAGGTTCAGGAGTACATGGCAGACGGCCGCATCACGGCCGGACATGCACGTGCGATCCTAGCCGTCGCAGGCGAGGAGGGCCGCATCAGGCTGGCGGAGAAGGTGGTCAGCGAGAATCTGACGGTACGGCAGACAGAAAACCTCGCACCACTGTTTTCTGGCACAGAGACTGTCCGTCCGCAACGGGTGCCCACTCCGCAGTTCTTCAAACGCGCGGCACGTCAGCTGCGCATCGCGCTCGACACTAACGTGAAGGTCAAGCGCGTGAGGAACAAGAACAAGATCGAGATAGAGTTTGCCGACGAGGATCAGCTCGCACAGCTCGTCCAAGCACTCAGCAAGGTGTCTATGGAAGGGGAGGCCTAGCATGCCATCGCTCAAGAAGATTCGCAACAGAATCATCCTGTATTCCGTCCTGACGTCGCTTGGCTTTGCGGTGTATTACCTCCTCCTGACGGAGGAGGCGCGTCATAGCCTCAAGGATGCGCGTGCGGCCGTCAAGGATTCGTATCACAAGATGTCAGACGTCATCCAGGACGCGACGGGCGTCGTGATGGAGGAGGCCGAGGAATACCTTCCCAACCGCGAGGCCACGATCGAGCAGTGGAAGAACATCGGATTCTGAGAATACGGGATCACAGGTAAGAACATCTGTTCTCATAAGAGAATAGCGGAACACCCAACGGCATTGCCCGATCCGCTTGACCGGAGCGGGCAATGCCGTTGGGTGTTTCGGTTGCTGCCCGTGGGAGAACAGTATTTTTCGATAAGATAATAATGGTATAATATGGCCACATCTAGAAAGGGAGGGGTCATGCCGCTCGCTGTGCCTGTGAGAGATTTGAAAGATACGGCAAAGTTTTGCCAGACCGTTCGTGACAATGGTGGGCCCATTATTGTGACCAGAAATGGCTATGACGAGTTTGTTGTGCTGACACCCGAGCTTTACCAAAAGCTTGACGAGGCAATGCGTAAGCAGGAGTTATATGACGCTGTTGATGCCGCTGAAGAAAGGCTTAGAAGTGGCGCAGGGGTGCCTGCTCGAGAGGCGCTTTCACAGATAAGGCAACGTCATGGCCTATGAGGTCATTCTTGACCCAGAAGCTGCAGCACAGCTTGATGAGATCGTTGAATACCTTTCAACGAAGCTCTCGAGTCCCGCTGCGGCAGCAAACTTCGTAGATAAGTTTGACGAGCTTGTAGGGCGTCTAGAGACGATGCCCCACTCCTTTCCACGGTCCAATGATTATCGATTGCAAATCAGAGGTTATCGAAAGGCGTTGATCGGGAATTATCTGGTGTTGTTTAAAGTCATCGATAGGGACAAGCAATCTGGAACCGTGTATGTGACGAATCTGTTCCATGGCTCGCAGAACTATCAAGAGATGGTCTAGAACAGCGGAACACCCAACGGCATTGCCCGATCCGCTTGATCGGAGCGGGCAATGCCGTTGGGTGTATCTTCAGAAGTTTGGTTAGGCGAGCAGCTCCGCGACCTTGCCGAGGCGCGTCTCGAAGCTCACACCGCGTACCTCGTAGTCGGGCTGCAGCTGCGTGACGTGCATGGCCTCCACCACAAACTGGCAGGCAAAGTCCACAGCGTCAAAGAGCGACTTGCCGCACATGATGGCCGCGAGAAGCGAGGAGGCGTACAGGTCGCCCGTGCCGTGCAGCATGTAGGGGAGCAACTCTCCTGAGACCTCCGCCAGCTCGCAGTCGGCACCGGCCACATAGTTGCGGATGAGCCCGTCACCACGCACGACGCCCTTGAGCACGACGTTCTTCGCGCCCTTGCTGAGCAGGGCGTCAATGGTCTGCCGCACGTAGTCGTCATCGACGTTTTGTCCCTGGTAGGCGAGGCCCGTGATGATGGACGCCTCGGTCAGGTTGGGGGTCAGCACGTCGGCACCGTCGACGAGCTCGACCATGGCGGCGCAGAGCTCGTCGGTGTAGGTCGCATAGATCTGCCCGTTGTCGCCCATGACGGGGTCCACGATGCGCAGGGCCGCGGGATGCTCGGCATACAGGCGCTTGATGGCTCCCACCTGCTCGGCTGCGCCCAAAAAGCCGGAATAGACGGCGTCAAGCTCGATGCCCTCCTCGACCCAGGCGTCCAGGTAGTCGGCAAGCATGTCGGTGGTGTCGTGCATGTACCACTTGGGGAAGCGGGTATGCGCGGAGAAGAGCGAGGTGGGGACGGGGCACACGTCGCAGCCGGCGGCAGAGAGCACGGGGATGGCCACGCCCAGCGAGCACTTCCCGTAGCCGCACAGGTCGTGCACGGCGGCGATGCGGGGGATGTAGCTGACATCCCTCTTGTACAGGAACAGGTCCTTTGCGTTGTTCATGATGGGTTTCCTTTCACGCGGACTGATGGACCAACGCTTAAGTGTGATAAGTCTAGCGATAGCATGGGATATGACAAGTGCCGCCATAGGACGGCAACATTTCGGTAACCACACTTAGGGGTCCCACCCCTTTGTGCGGTTCAGCAACAGGTGGCGTACAATCAGAGGGTCCGTCAATGTCGTCGGGAGGACCAGGCTGACCGTGCGAGGGGGAGCCCATAAGGCACGCCTTTTGAACGCCGCGCTTATGGTGGCGCTTGCGCTGACGATCCTTGGCTGCGGCGGAAGCCCTTCCGGCTCCTCGGACGGCGCCACGGATGGCGCGGCAACGATGTCGCGCGTCTTTGGGGGAGGAAGCGAGGGCACGACCGACGGCCCCGCCTACACGCCTCCCCAGGACGTCATGCTCTCTCCTGCGGCCATCAATGCCTACGACGCGACGGACTGGGGGACGATCGACACCTCCACGACGACGGACGGCTACGTCACCGTTGCGGTCACCAACACCGAGCGCATAAAGTTCCAGGTCATCTGCGGTGACATGAGCTACAACTACGACGTTCCCGGCGACGGGACGCCGGTGACCTGCCCCCTCAACATGGGCAACGGCTACTACACCTTCCGCGTCATGCAGAACACCAGCGGCGACAACTACGTCGAGCTCAACTCGTCCGACGCCGACGTGACCCTCGCCAACGAGTTCACGCCGTTTCTGCGCCCGAGCACCATCGTGCGCTACGACGGTGGCAGCGCCTGCGTGGCCAAGGCGCGTGAGCTCGTCTCGCCGGCCACAAACCAGGGAGACGCGCTGCAGGCCGTCTGCAACTTCGTCATCGGCCACGTGAGCTACGACAACGACAAGGCCTCCAAGGTCGCCAACGTCACGGGATACCTGCCCAATCCCGACGAGACCCTCGCCACGGGCAAGGGCATCTGCTTTGACTACGCGGCCCTGGGCGCGGCGATGCTGCGCAGCCAGGGCATCCCGGCAAAGGTCATGACGGGATATGTCTCTCCCGAGGACGTCTACCACGCCTGGATGTCCGTCTACATAGACGGCAGCTGGCACAACGTGCAGTTCAGCGTCGACCCCAAGACCTGGACGCGCGTGGACCTGACGTTTGCCGCGGGGGCGTCTGCAGGCCTCGTCGGCGACGGCAAAGAGTATACGGATCGATACACCTACTAAGGCGGTGCTGTCATAATGGACAAACACATGCAGATGACTCCAGGCGTCACGGGGAGGCGATAGGGATGGCAGAGGGTTTGCTCGAGAGCAGCGCGCTGTGCGCGTTCTGCGGCAGCGTCTCGACGATGCTCGCCGCGAGCATCCAGACCGACGAGGCCGTCCACATGCTGTCGGAAAACCGGTCGGACTCCCGCTTCCGCCAGGTGTGCTCCGCCGTGTACACGCAGCTCATCAGGGGCAACAGCCTGGCAGACGCCATGGCGAGCACGGGCGCCTTCCCGCAGTACGCCATCGACATGGTCACGGCGGGGGAGAGCTCCGGTCGCCTCGAGGGCGCCCTGCACAACCTCGACCACTACTACGACGAGGAGAGCCGCCTGTTTGCCAAGCTGCGCACCTCCGTCAGCTATCCGGCGGTGCTGCTCTGCATCATGGCGGTCATCCTCGCCTTCACCGTGGCCTTCATCCTGCCGGTGTTCATCAACGTCTATGAGAACATGACAGGCTCTCTGACCAGCGGTTCGTTTGGATTTGTGAGCGCGTCGATCGCCATCGGGTGGGTGGCGCTCATCATCACCCTCGTGGCGAGCGTGCTCGTGCTCGCGGCCATGGTCATCTCGCGCAGCGAGTCCGGCCGCGAGCGGCTCATCACGGTGCTCGAGAAGGTCCCCTTCACGAGGCGGGCCATGTACCAGATCGCGCTCTCGCGCTTCACGGCGACCATCGCGACCTACGTCTCGTCGGGAATCACCGCCGAGAGGGCGCTTGCCGAGTCCATGGCGACCGTCACCAACGAGGAGCTCAAGGTCAAGCTCGCACGGGCCTATGAGAGGATGGTCGATCCGGACAACCCACGCAGCCTCGTGCAGGCGTTCACCGAAGACGACATCTACGACCCGGTCTACGAGCGCATGCTCGCCGTGGGATACCGCGCGGGCAGCTTGGACGACGTGCTCGAGCACCTCTCGGACGTCTACTTTGACGACGCCATCAACCAGGTCGACCTCCTCATCGCCAAGGTCGAGCCCATCCTGGCAGGCTTTCTCACGCTTACGGTCGGCGGCACGCTCGTCGCCGTCATGCTGCCCCTGGTGGGCATCATGAGGTCCATCGGGTAGGCACCATGTATCACGAGCTGACGACAGCGGAGCTTGCGCGGCGCAGACGCACGCGCGTCGTGGCCATCGTGGTCGCGGCCCTCTGTGCGCTGATGCTGGCGCTTGCGCTGCGTGCCGCCCAGGCCAGGTTCCGCGAGCAGGGCGCCCAGGCGCTGCGCGGCTCGATCCTCTCTGCGGCTCGGCGCTGCTGCGCGGTCGAGGGATCCTATCCCAAGTCCATCGACTACCTGGAGGAACGCTACGGCCTCCGGGTCAACGACCGCGACTACGTGGTCACCTACGAGTACTTCTCGGCAAACGTCTCCCCGAGCGTGGTGGTGGTGCCACGATGAGCCGCGCAACCGGACAGCTGCCCCTCTCGGTCTTTGGCGCGCGTGCCGACGCCGCCGCGAGCAACCGGAAGAACCTCGACGGGCTCTTCTCGGTCGCGCTCTTCATGGTGTTCATCACCGTGGTGCTCGTGTCCCTTCTGGTGGGGACGCGCATCTACAGCAGGCTCAACCGCCAGCAGACCATGATCGACGACGCGCGGTTGGGGATGAACCTGCTGGTCAACTACGTGCGCGCGACCGACGCCACCGGCAGCGTGGGCACGGGGGAGGGTCCCGAGGGCGACGCGCTCGTCCTCATGGAGCACCTTCGCAGCGGCACCTACGAGACGCGCATCTACCTCTACCAGGGGCAGGTCGTCGAGGAGTACGCGCCGGAGGGCAAGCCGTACGCGCCCGAGAAGGCGGCCCAGATCATGGCGAGCGACAGCTTCTCGTTTGCGTACGAGGACGGCCTGCTTACCATCACCACCGACGCCGGCACGACCGAGGTGGCCCTGCGCTGTGCGAAGGGAGGCGCGTGAGATGCAGATGTCGACACCTTCTCCCCTGACAAGCTCAGAACATCCCGCGCAGCCGGTGCACGAGAGCGCCTACCTCATCGAGGCCCTCTTCCTGCTCACCATCCTCGCCACGGCGATAGCCGTGTTCATGAGCCTCTTCTCGCTTGCCGCCAAGCGCGGCAACGAAAGCGCCGAGCTTGGCGCGGCAACCTACGCCGCGGCCAACGTCGCGGAGCGCTTCTGCGCGGACCCGACGTCCGCGCAGGCCGAATATGACGAGGACGGATACCGCGTAACCTGCGACGTCGTGCCCGAGGTCACCGACGCGGGCACGCTCTATCGGGCGACCGTGACCGTCTGGTCCGCTACGGGGGACCCGATCTACGACCTTTCCACCGCGCGCTACGTGAGCGAGGTGAGCTGACATGGACTCCCCGCGCCAGCAGGTCCACATCGGGCCCATCTCGCTCTTCACGCTCGTGGCGTCGCTCGGCATGGCCGTGCTCGCCGTGCTCGCGGTGTCGACCTCAAACGCCATGTATGCGCTCTCGAACCGCGCGGCGGAGATGACGTCTGAGCTCTACGTGGCCGAGGCCTGCGCCCAACGCTTCGTGGCCGAGCTTGACGGCGCGCTCGACCAGGCGTCCTCGACGGGCTCGGACGTTTCTCTGTCCCTGTCGGGCCAGCTTGACGCCCTGGCATCGGCCGCGCAGGGAGAGGCAACCCAAGGCGCGTCAGGCCTTGACGTCACGGTCAGCGCGCACATGGAGGGCAACGAGGTCACCGTCGTGGTGACCACCCCCATCGGCCGGCGCATCGACGTGCGCATAGAGGTGGCCGCCGATGGCACGTATCAGATAACGCAATGGAAGACGACGACGGAGACGGACAGCTCGGGGGCCGGAGAGACGCTCTGGTCGCCGGCGGGTTAAGGAGTTGGAACCATGGATTTGAAGGAACTTCTGCAGCAGATGGTCGCGGCCAACGCGTCGGACGTGTTCGTGGTCGCGGGCCTGCCGCTCAGCTACAAGCAGGGCGGCGTTCACGTGCGCACCAATTCCGAGCCGCTCAAGCCCGAGCACACGGAGGCCTTCATCCGTGGCCTCTACGAGCTCGCGCATCGTGACTTCGACTTCTTTATGAAGAACGAGAACCACGACGACGACTTCTCGTTTGCTGCGGCGGGCATCGGCCGCTTCCGTGCCAACGTGCTGCGCCAGCGCGGCTCCCTTGGCGCGGTCATCCGCATCATCCCCTTCGGCCTGCCCGACCCGGTGGAGAACCACGTCCCTGACGAGGTCATGCGCCTCGCCAACCTGAAGAACGGCCTGGTGCTGGTCACGGGGCCAGCGGGCTCGGGCAAGTCCACCACGCTCGCGTGCATCATCGACCGCCTGAACCACACGCGCTCCGGTCACATCATCACGATGGAGGACCTCATCGAGTACGTGCATCGCCATGGCCAGTGCATCGTCACGCAGCGCGAGATCCCCACCGACGTCGCCACCTACGCAGAGGCGCTGCGCTCCGCCATGCGCGAGAGCCCGGACGTGATCCTTCTGGGCGAGATGCGTGACTACGAGACCATCGGCACTGCCGTCACGGCGGCCGAGATGGCCCAGCTCATCTTCTCCACGCTGCACACGACGAGCGCGGCGGGCACGGTCGACCGCATCATCGACGCCTTCCCCGCAGAGCAGCAGCGCCAGATCCGCATCCAGCTCTCCATCGTGCTGCAGGCGGTCGTCTCCCAGCAGCTGGTCCCCACCATCGAGGGCGGTGTCATCCCCGCGTTCGAGATCATGCTCTCCAACACCGCCATCCGCAACCTCATCCGCGAGGAGAAGAGCTACCAGATCGACTCGGTCATCGCCGCCTCGGGCAAGTATGGCATGCGCACCATGGATCAGAGCCTGTTCGACCTTGTCAAAGATGGTATCGTGTCCAAGGAGATCGCCCTGCAGCACAGCGTGCACCAGGAGGCGCTCGAGCACCGCTTTGAGGCAGAGGGCCTGTAAGCGCACCACGTCCGTACGGGGCAGGCCTTCGTGCGGGACAAGAGAGCCGAGAGGAGATTCACATGGCAAAGACGCCGTTGGTAGGAATCATCATGGGGTCCAAGTCGGACCTTCCCGTCATGCAGGCATGCATCGACCAGCTCGAGGAGTTTGGCGTGCCCTACGAGCTGGTCATTGCCTCGGCGCACCGCAACCCCGCAAAGGTGCACGAATGGGCGAGCACCGCGGCGGAGCGCGGCCTGAAGGTCATCGTGGCCGCTGCCGGCAAGGCCGCCCACCTCGGTGGCGTCGTCGCGGCGTACACGCCGCTCCCCATCGTGGGTGTCCCCATGAAGACGAGCGACCTGGGCGGCATGGACTCGCTTCTGTCCATGGTGCAGATGCCGTCTGGCGTGCCCGTGGCGTGCGTCGCCATCAACGGCGCCAAGAACGCGGCCATCTATGCGACGCAGATCATCGGCGCGACCGATCCCGAGTACCGCGAGAAGATCGTTGCCTTCAAGCAGGCAATGGCCGAGGCCTAAGCGAGGTAGATCATGCCAGGAAAGCACATGAGGGCCGAGGAGCCCAAGGCAGAGAAGGCGGTCGGCTTCGTTCCCGCATCCGACCGCCCGCGCAAGAAGAGGTCGTTCAGGCGCGTGCTCTCGACCATCCTCATCCTGATCGGCGTAGGGCTTTTGCTTACCGCTGGCGGCATGTGGGGCTACGCGCGCCTGCGCTATTGGCGTCAGGACCAGATGAACAAGCAGCTCGCCGAGCACGTCGTCATCGATTCCGTCACCGAGGAGACCGAAGAGAAGAAGTGTCCCGTCGACGTTGACTGGGCGGCGCTCAAGGCGGTCAACGACGACGTCGTCGGGTGGATCTATGTGCCCGACACGGTCGTGAACTACCCCGTCTACCAGGGCGTCGACAACGACCAATACCTGCGCACCAACGCCTTGGGGGAGTGGAGCGTGGGTGGCCAGGTCTTCCTTGACGCAGAAAACACGGCTCCCGGCATGGTCGACCAGCAGTCCATCCTCTTTGGCCATCATCTCTGGGACGGCACGATGTTCCAGCCGCTGTCCCTGCTCGACAACCAGGAGGTCTTCGACAAGACGGATACGATCTGGTACGTCACCGAGACCGAGGCCTTCGAGCTCGAGCCGCTGTTCATGTACTTCGTGGACCCCTATGACGAGACCGTGCGGCAGTTTAAGTTTGCCTCCGACGAGGAGTTCCGCACCTACCTCAAGGGCAAGCTCGACGTGGCCGTGACGCGCCGTGCCGACGCGGACCAGCTGGTGGCAAGCGCCAAACGCGTGCTCACCATGTCCACGTGCAACTACTACGACGGCTACGGGCGCTCCATCCTGGTCGCCATCGAGAAGCCAGCCAGCTAAGTTTTTTTGGAGGAAGACATGCGCACATCAAGCAAGGCCCTGAAGGTTACCGTGGCCGTGGCTCTCGCGCTGTTTGTTGGCGCAGCTCCGCTTGCGGCCTGCTCGTCGGGTGGCCAACAGGCTGACGACACGGCGGAGACTGACGTCGTGGAGGAAGAGGCGGCCCCGGAGGAAGAGGAGGCCGCGCCCGAGGCGGACGAGTCGATGTGGGTGAAGGTCTCCGAGAACTATACGGATGTACCAGCGGGAGACGACTCGGGCGCGAGCGCCAGTACCGCCGTCACGACCTATACGCACGACAATGCCGGAAACCTGATGGAAGAGCTCTACAGTGACCCAAACTATGGAGACATCGTCTATCAATATCAAGTAGACGAGAACGGCTGGACCACCTCGATGATTACGGCAGAAGAGGGCGCCGATGCGCAGCTGACGAACTACACGAACGAGTTCGACGCCAACGGCCTCCTCGTTCACAGCGAGTCGGAGAGCGGTTCCCATGACATGACCTACAACCCTGACGGGCAGGTCAAGACGATAAACATCACCTCAACAGCCTACCAGTATGACGAGGCTGGCAACCGCGTCGAGGGTTCGGAGCATGACGTGACGAGCGTGGTCTCGTTTGACGAGGACGGCTTCGTGGTGGGACGCGAGAGCAGCCTGGGAACCAAGACCGTGAGCGAGTACGCCTACGAGCGCGATGGCGAGGGACGTCCCGTCAGCTGCGTGAAGACCATCTATCCCGTCGACGATGAGGGAAACAAGGGTGAGGTCTCGTCGACGGCCAACATCACCTTTACGTATGACGAGAACGGCAACGTCGCCAAGATCGAGATCGTGTCTGACTACGGCACGACGACGCTGGAATACGAGTACGAGCTGGTAAAGCAGCCGTCTGCGGCGGCCAGGGCGACGGAGGGCCTGGTAAGCTCCTTCTAGTTGAGCCAATGACTCGGAAGGGGTGGGACCCCTCCGTGCGGTTGTAGCTCGTGTGGGCCGCGCTGGTACGAGTGCCAGCGCGGCCCACTGCCGTGTATGATTAGATTCGTGACAATTTGACCCCCCAACATTTGGAGGAACCACATGGCAGAAGAGAAGAGGCACGTGACCTACGCCGACGCGGGTGTGGACGTCGACGAGGGAGCCCGTGCGGTAGACGCGATCAAGGCCGCGGTGGCGGCAACCAACCGTCCCGAGGTCATCGGCGGTCTGGGTGGCTTCGGCTCGCTCTTCTCCGCCGCCGCGCTCAAGGACATGGAGGACCCCGTCCTGGTCAGCGGCACCGACGGCGTGGGCACCAAGCTGGCCATCGCGCAGCTGCTCGACCGCCACGACACGGTGGGGGAGGACCTCGTCGCCATGTGCGTGGACGACATCGTGGTCTCGGGCGCCGAGCCGCTCTTCTTCCTTGACTACGTGGCCATCGGCAAGCTGCGCGCCGAGCACGTGGCGCAGATCGTCGCCGGCATTGCCGAGGGCTGCCGCAAGAGCGGCTGCGCGCTGGTGGGCGGCGAGATGGCCGAACATCCCGGCGTCATGGCCGAGGATGACTACGATCTTGCCGGCTTTGTGGTGGGCGTCGCGGACCGACCCAAGATGATCGGCCCCGAACTCGTGCGTGAGGGGGACGTCATCTTGGGAATCCCCAGCTCGGGCATCCACTCCAACGGCTATTCTCTGGTGCGCAAGGTCGCCATCGAGGGCAAGACGGTCGAGGAGCTGAACCAGCCGCTTGACGAGCTGGGAGGGGAGAGCCTGGCGGACGCAGTGCTGCGCCCGACGACCATCTATGCGGGCGCCCTCATCCGCGCGCTGCGCGCAGGTGCCCCCATCCACGCTATGGCCCACATCACGGGCGGCGGCATCACCGAGAACCTCAACCGCGCCCTGCCGGGCAACCTTGACGCCATGGTTGACCGCGGCCAGGACGGTCCCGCCTGGGCCATCCCGCCCGTGATCACCTACATGGTCGATGCCGCGGGCCTCACGGAAGACGAGGCCTACAAGACCTTCAACATGGGCGTGGGCATGAGCGTCATCTGCGCCGCGGAGGACACGGGCCGCGTCAGCGAGCTGCTTGCTGCCGAGGGGCTCGAGACCTTCCCCATGGGCGAGGTCGTTTCGGGCACGGGCGTGGTTCGATACCGTTGAGTCATGATTGAGTCAATCGCGTCAACCGAGTCATCGGAAGGAATCTGACATGAGCATCAAGCTGGGGGTTCTTCTCTCAGGAAGCGGCACCAACCTGCAGGCGATCATCGACCGCATCGCGGAGGGCACCCTTGACGCGACCATCGAGCTCGTGGTCTCCTCGCGTCCCAGCGCCTACGGCCTCAAGCGCGCCGAGGAGGCGGGGCTGCAGACGATGACCCTCTCCAAGGAAATCTACGCCGACCCGATGCTGGCCGACGAGGTCATTGCCACCGAGCTCAAGATGCATGGCGTGGACTACGTCATCATGGCAGGCTACATGCGCATGGTCCACGAGCCGCTGCTGGCGGCCTTCCCCAACCGCGTGGTCAACCTGCATCCCGCGCTTTTGCCGAGCTTCAAGGGCGCGCACGCCATCCAGGACGCCTACGACTACGGCGTCAAGGTCACGGGCGTGACGGTGCACTTTGCCGACGACAAGTACGACTGCGGCCCCATCATTGCCCAGCAGGCGCTTGCGGTGGAGGAGGGCTGGACCGTCGACGAGCTGGAGGAGCGCATCCACGCCATTGAGCACGTGCTCTACCCCGACACGATCCAGCTGCTTGCCGAGGGGCGCGTCCACGTCCGCGACAACGGCACCGTCGAGGTCCTGTAGCGAAAACGTGAAGCGCCGCGCTTCTCCAAATCGACCAGCACGTTGCCCGTCAAGTGGCATGGTTAATGGGCGTGCGGGCTTGTGTTGACCGCAAAGTGGCACGGATAAGGGGCTCCTCAGCGTCTCTATCCGTGCCGTCTTGCGGTCAACGTGCCTCGGTCGGTCCAGTATCCGTGCCACCTGTCGGTCAACGTGGTTCGGTTGTTTAACCTGCGGTGAGTTTCTGCTCATTGTTGACGCAAACGGGCATTTCCCGTCCCTCTGCTATCATGTTTTCGCAGCCCGCGGCCCAGAACCGGCCGCCCAACCACGACCACAGGAGGTCGCGCCCCCGCGCATGGACATAGCCATCAGCATCCTCGTCACGTTCCTGCTCACCCTCGCAAACGGCTTCTTCTCCGCTTCAGAAATGGCCGTCGTCAACGCAAAGCGCGCAATCCTCGAACCCGAGGCCGACGAAGGAGACCGCAAAGCCCGTCTCGCCCTTGACCTCGCTACGGACTCGAGCCAGTTTCTGGCGACGATCCAGGTGGCCATCACCCTCGTGGGATTTGCCGCATCGGCCTTCGCTGCAACAAGCCTGTCCGGCCCCTTCGGCACCTGGCTCACGAGCGTCGGGGTCCCGACTGCCGCCGCCGGGGTGCTCGCCACGGTGCTCATCACGTTGGTCGTCTCGTACTTCTCCATCGTCATCGGCGAGCTGGTGCCCAAGCGCATCGCGCTCGCGGACGCCGAAGGCGTCGCAAAGTTTGTGGCTGGCCCCGTCCGCACGTTCATGACCATCGCAAAGCCGCTGGTCTGGCTCACGTCAAAGTCTGCCGAGGGCCTTGCGTCCCTCATGGGAGTCGCCGACCCCAACGACCGCCAAGGTGCTTCGGAAGACGAGATCAAGTACATGGTCACCGACGCCGACGACCTCTCCGACGAGGAGAAGTCGATGATCCACGACGTGATGGAGCTCGGCGACGCCATCGCGCGCGAGGTCATGATCCCGCGCGTGGACATGACCACCGTCGAGGACTCGGACTCCCTGTACGAGGTGCTCGACGTCATGCGCAAGACGGGCCACTCCCGCGTCCCGGTCTACCACGAGACCGTCGACAAGATCGTGGGCATCGCCCACATCAAGGACCTGCTCGCACCCATCCTCGACCAGCGCGCCGAGACGGACAAGGTCAACCGCTACATGCGTCAGGCCAGCTACGTGCCCGACACCAAGGACATCATCCCTCTGCTCTCTGAGATGCAGAGCAGTCACGAGCAGATGGTCATCGTGGTCGACGAGTACGGCGGCACCGCAGGCGTGATCACCATCGAGGACATCGTCGAGGAGATCGTGGGAGAGATCGAGGACGAGTTCGACCCCGACAACAAGTACCTCACGCAGCTCTCCGAGCGCGAATGGCTTGTGGACGGGCGCTTCTCCATCGACGACGCCATCGAGCTGGGCTGGCCCATCGAGGACTCGGACGAGTTCGAGACGGTGGCGGGCTTCGTGCTCGAGCTGGCGGACAAGCTCCCGCGCCCCGGAGACTCGTTTGAGGTCGAGGGCTATGTCTTCCACGTGCAGTCCATGCGCGGCCGTCGCGTGTCGCTGCTGCGCGTGTCCGCCCCGGCAGAGGAAGAGGCTGCAGACCAGACGGATGACTAGCCTGTGTCACTGGCACACATGGCAGTCTCGCCCCGCCACGCCCCTCCAATTCATTACAATATGGGTTTAGGCATCCGGTACCGGTCTTAGGGGAAGGTTCCCATGGCACAGCTCATCGACATCAAGAAGGTCGAAGTCGGCCCGAAGTACCTCACAGCGCGCGTGAAGGTGGCCATGTCGGCGCCTCTCATGACGAGCGAGGACCTCGAGGGCACGACGCGCATCTATAGGCTCATGCCGCACATCATCGAGCACGCGTGCCTGGGCGATGCGGGCGAGACCTTCAAGGACGTGATGGGAGACACCGAGATCGCGCACCTCCTCGAGCACGTGACGGTCGAGATCCTCGCCCAGAGCGACATTGCGGGAGACATCCCCTGCGGGCGCACGTTTGCCGTCGAGGACGAGCGCCGCACGTACGAGATCGAGTTCCCCTGCTCGGACGACGTGCTGGTCATCGGTGCGCTTTCGAGCGCGGTATGGATCCTTCAGTGGGCCTATTCTGGCGGTGGCGACCCGGCGCCGGACGTCGACGCCACGGTCGACGGGCTGGTCAGCCTGGTGCAGAGCCTCCCTATTCCTCCCTCGCCAATGCCGGCGGTCCGCGAGTACGTGGTCGAGGGTGACGAAGCTCGCGCAATCCTGGCTGAGCTCGCGACGCAGCGCGGCGAGGCGCCCCAGGAGAAGGGCGCGCCCGAGCCGGAGCCGCAAGACACTCCTCTTGAAGGCGTGCCTGCCTGGATGATGCGTCCTGGCATGGTGGAAGAGGAGGTCCCCGAGACCGTTCATGAGGACGCTCCCGAGGCAGTTGCCGAGGTCGAGGCTTACGAGGATAGCGAGCCCGCGTTTGTGCCCGAGGCAGAGCCGGCGTATGAGCCCGAGCAAGAGCCTGCGTTCGAGCCTGCGCCGGAAGGCGAGGCGGAGTTTGAGCCTGAGTTCGAGCCCGAGACCGAGCGGGTAGAGGAGCCGGAGCCCCTCGAGGAGCCCGAGGTCGCGGAGGAGCCTGTCGAGGAGGCGCACGCCGAGATCGAGGAGGAGCCCTCCTTCGAGCAGGAAGTCGAGCCCGAGGTCGAGCCCGAGCCCGAGTCCGAACCGGAGGAAGAGCTCGAACCAGAGGAAGAGCCGGAGCCTGACGAGATGCCAGCGCCCGAGCCCATCTTTGGTGCCGAGGTCTTCGAGCAGGCAGAAGACGAGGAGGACGCGCCTGAGGACGAGCTTGGTTCGACGCTCGTGACGCAACCCCTGGTCATCGAGGAGCCTGCCGAGGACGAGGTGGCCGAGGCTTACGAGGAGCCAGAGGACGTCGAGGCTTACGAGGAACCGGAGGACCCCGAAGAGCCCGAAGAGCCCGAAGAGCCCGAAGAGCCCGAAGAGCCCGAAGAGCCCGAAGAGCCCGAAGAGCCCGAAGAGCCCGAAGAGCCCGACGAGCACA
>Ga0256405_10002026_pt1 | contig 49910 bp, 57 predicted proteins | sample RumenRJG_02DNA_FD_189096 | JGI IMG/M metagenome (GOLD analysis project Ga0256405, IMG submission 189096) | Bovine rumen microbial communities from Lethbridge, Alberta, Canada - RJG_02 | ecosystem: Host-associated > Mammals > Digestive system > Stomach > Rumen | place: Canada: Alberta...
CTTCTTCTGGAGTTTTAATAAAACGTGGATCAAGTTTTTCTGCATTAAATTTCAGACTTCTGTAAAGCATGCCTAAAACTTTCTTATTGAAAGTCGTTACTTCTGTAAAGTCACGAGTTTCAGAAACAGTAAGCTGCTGAAAAGAAACAAGCTGATAGTTAAGTAAAACTCTTCCTTTGTTTTCTTCAAAAGCCTGTTTCCATTTGTCTGACAATTCTAATTCCTTAAGATGTATGTAAAGCCCTTCTACAGAACCTGCTTGACGAATTATGTCAAGTACAGTTTCTGCTTTAAGATTTTTAACCCCTACAGGAATATTGTCTGAGTCATCACCTTTAATTGCTTTGTAAAGGCAGACTGTTTCATTGTTTGGAATAAATCCGTATTTTTCTTTGTAAGTTTCCTGAGTATAAATGACATCTTTTTTAGTAGCATAGTCTCTTATCATCCAGTGTACTGTAGGAGACATAGAACGACTCCAATCAAGATCATTACTTATAAGAAGGATGTTATACCCCTTGTCTCCAAAAGACTTAAGCACAGGAAAAACAAGGTCATCTGCTTCAGAACCTGGACGACGAATAAGCCTATCTCCATCGTTTAAAACTTGGAGTACAAGGTAGAGATAATCAAGTCCTCTGTAAAAAACTGGATCTTGCTTAGCTCTATTTGCTTTATAATCTGGGTCAATTTCTTTACGTCTTTGATCACTTGAAGTAGCATTATCAAAAAGATAAAAAATTCTTCCTCCTTCTGCAAGATAAGTGTCCCTGATACGCTTAAACATTTTAAGCACTGTGTAAATACCACCTGTAGACATCATTTCTCCGTCTACTTCGGCTGTAAGATTCTGAGAAACAGAAAAAGCTCTGTAGTACATGTTTGATACGTCAATTAGAATTCTATCGTACTTCATTGGTAATGTCCTTTATGTCACTGTGAGATTGAATGTATGTAAATCGTTCTACTGGAGAAAGTTTTTCTAAGTCTTTTAGAAGTCTAACCAAAGGCTGCCTAAAACGAGCCAAGTAAACTTCTCCCTCTGAACTTTTAATTATCATAGTCATGGAAGGCATAGAAACTCGAGCCAAGTAATAAGTCTTAAAATCTTTCATATAAGACTTCTGTTCAATGTCTTCTAAAGTAAGTCCTTGAATTAAATACTGTTTTCTTTCTTCTAAAGAAAGATTTTTCTTTATAGTAATTTCTTTTTCAAGAACTGGATAAATAGATTTTTCACACAAAACTGCAAGGTCGTGGATATTGTCTTTTACAGAGCGTTCTGGATTAAGACAGTATTCCACTTCCTTACCAGAGTTAAGACCCTTGATAAGAACTGAGTTAGCTTTAATTACAAGGTCTACATCTACGGGAGCTGAGTCCATAAAATAGTGTCTCAACTTCCTTAGAAAATCAGCATGATCAAATTCTATATCAAGGGTTCCCAGCATCTTAATTTCCTTCTTTGGCTTGTGCCATCTTTTTTATTTCTGCCCGCATTTTAAGTCTTTCCTTTTTAGAAAGACGTACACGAGGTACTACTTTTCCAGTAGCAGGATTTATACGGAGATAAGTTCCCTTAGGAGTTCTTCCGTAGCATCTTCCATCCTGAGAATAATTTCCCAGACGTCTTGGTCCGTAAGCTACTGACTTTTCCTTCTGCTCTTCAGCAGACTTGTTTTCTTTGTTTTCAGTCATTAAACCACCTCAGCCAGTTTAGAATAAACAATATGCATATTTGGCTTTTCTTCTGTATAGAAGTTTAAAGCAGCGGAAGCAGGGTCTACCTGAATTACAACTGTTTCCCCTTCAAGAGAAGAAAGAATAGTCTTAATCCATTCGTTACTTACCCAAATCTTTTCTCCGTTATAAACTCCTGGAGTTGCTTCGTTCAAAGCAATTTTGCGGGAAATACGCTGATTTCCGTCTTCTGTTTTAAGTTCCAGCTCATCTTCAGTAATAATCATCTGCATACGAGTTGCAGTCGCTGAAGAAACAAAAGGTGACATAAAGGAAACAATTTGTGCAAAAGCATTCTTGTTTACTTTGATGCAGCTTGGATGATTGTATTTTTCGATAAAGCGAGGGTCTGAAATCGGAGGATTCTTGAGCACAGAAGAAGTAGCGAACTGGATAATGATTTCATCTCCGTTTGAAATAAAGAACTTGTCTGCTGAAGTATTATCGATTGTAAGATTGTCTCCAAGTACTTCAAGAGCCATTGTTTCCCAAACAGGACGAGGCAAATTAAGGTCAACTCCTACAAGTTCTGGAATTTTTTCTTCACAGAGACGAGACTTATTTGTTCCAGCTACTGAGCCATTAAGGATAAATACTCCATTAAGAGAAGCATTTCCATCAGGATCTGTATAAAGACCTGCACGCTTGATAGCTGCAATAATTTCTTTTGAGCAGCTGAACGGCTTAGAAGAAACTGTGTTGAAAGAAGGATAGTCGAAATCATCATCCAGATGAGCAATTTCAAATTCGTTGTTTGAACCGCTCTTGAATGTGTAACCGTCCAATTCAAGTACAGGGAATTCGCTTACAATAGCAAGCAGAGATGTCAGATTTACGAGGAAAGGTTTCTGTGTTCCATCGTATCCTTCTACAGGCATCTTAATTGTTCCGAAGCCTTTCTGCGAACCAAAGATTGCTTTCTGGTTTGCAAAGTCCAGCTTGATTGAGTCAAATACAGGCTGATTAGTATCCTTCAGTCTGTCACAAATCTTAGCGTACTTTCTAATGTAAGTACAGTCAACTGTCATCATAGTTGTTATCTCCTATCTGGTTTTAATTCCTGGATTTGGTGTAAAAGCTGTTCTCACAGGTGGTGTAGTTGCGGGAGCTGCTTTTGTTAAGAAATCTGTCAGTTTTACTTTACAGTATGATTCCCTGAAGTACCCAGCCATCTTGAAATCAATTTCTGTGTACAGATTATATAATTCCGTTACTTCCTTAGTAAGGCTGCGTAAACTTTCATACTGAGCTTTTTTCCAGTCAGCGTCGTACAAACCTGTCCTAAGATAAATAAGACAATCTGCGAGCAACTTACTTGATTGGTAGAAGAAATCTTTTAAGTCAAAAGACTGCATCATCTTAAAGGCTTCTGCATTTCTGTTGAGCAAAGTCTTTACAATGTTTAAAAGATTTTCAGAATTAATGTAGCCAAATTCCTGCTGAATCTGTTCTGAAGTCCAAAGCTCTGCAGTTAAGCAGCGTTCAAGAGTTTGAACAGCCATACGAACAGAGCCTTCACAGTTTTCTGCAATCGTAAAGATTCCCTGCTCAATAAATTCATCTGGAAGTTCAGCACCAACCTTTTCTGTTAAAGAAAAAAGGTATGCAGCGATATCTGATGAAGTTGGAGACTTAAACTGATAGTACTGTCCCCTACTGCGGATAGACTTATCAAATGCTTCAGGATTCATTGTACAAAGAATTATACAAACGTCATCCCTCTTCTTTTCGAGCAACTTAAGAGTAGCTCCCTTAGAATGTCGAGAAAGTTCCTGAGCTTCATCGATGATAATTACCTTTTTGCCTCCAAACAGAGACTTGGTTCCTACCACATCTTCAAGAGCAACTACATCTTCCTTGCCCATTTTAGAAGCATCATAAAAGCAGACATTTCTGTTATAGGCTTCAGAGTAAACCGCTTTAAATTCTGGACTATCTGGATTAGGGTCACAGTAGCCATCTTTCTTAATCGGAGCAGGGTCATTCATCAAGGCTCCTAAGATGAGAGCCATAGTAGTTTTACCTGTTCCTGAATCCCCTCCAAAGATCATTACAGAAGGAAATTCCATCGTAAGAGAGCGTTTCTTCATCTCGGCTACGATAGTTTTCTGTCCGCACATTTCATCTAAGGATTTGGGACGCAAACTTAATGCATAGTCTGTTGTCAATTTTATATCCTCCAAAAATTATAATTCCGCAAATACTTAATAAAGCGAGAACTTTTCTTTATTAAAAAGTCCAGATTCTTCAATCACAAATTCCCCGAAAGGCTTGGCATGGGATATAGCGTAGTCAATTTCTTCTGGAGTAGAATCTCCTGGGTCTTTTCCATGAACTCTTGCAACCTTAAAGTCGTACTCCATAAAATCTTCAAAGAAGTCAATTGAACTGTGTCCTGCTTTATCGTCATCAATAAATAAAATAAGGTTTTTACAATCCTTCAAAAAATCTTTCTGCTCTTGAGCAAGACTTACACCGAATGTTACTGTAGTATTCTTAGTCACATAATCCCATACTTTAGGAATATCCATAAGACCTTCACAAACAACTAAGGGCTGATCTTTTCTAAGGTTGTCTTGATTAAAGCAGATACTTACTTGAGCATCTTTTGGGTAAAGACACTTAGGAGTCTGTGTTCTTAAGTAATCTCTTCCTTCAAGAGAATAAAGTTTTCCCTGATAATAAATCGGAATAAGAAGTCTATCATGCCAAAGTTTTTTATTTTTAAACTGGCACAAATCTGTCGCTCTAATTTTAAACTCTTTTATAAAGGCATCTGATAAACTTCTACTACGGCAGTAAGCCAGAGCCTTAGCATTGTCATAAACTTCTGTGATTTTACCAGCTATGATTTCAAAAGAGCTTCTCTCTTTTTCAAGTTGCTGTACTCGTCGTTCATATAAGTCTTTTTCTACTAACTTGATAGTTCCGTGTTCATTCCAAGGCTCGTGTTTAAGCTCTTGGTAAAGTCTATGAAAAGGCATAGACTCTCCACAGGTAAAGCACTTAAAAAACCAGTTAGCCTTATAAAGAGCTGCAGAAGCCTGCTTTTCCATACCGTTTTTATGGAAAGGGCATCGGATAGAATAATAATGCCCCTTGTCCTCAAATCGGATTCCAGAACTTAATAATAGATTTCGAGCTTCATACTCTGTTGGTTCTCTAATCATCTTCGTATTCTTCTTAAAACTTCAATTTCTTGTATTCGTGACGTACCTGCAAAAGTATCGCACAGTTCATTCTGTTCATGTCCTGCGTGTCCCTTTACCCATTCAAATTCCGGCTTAAGTTTATCAGCCAAAGGAGTTATGGCTTGCCAAAGATCTACATTGGCTACAGGTCCGGAGTTTGTTTGCCATCCGTTACTCTCCCATTTAAATCGCCACTGAGTAATAGAGTTAATCACGTATTTAGAATCTGAGGTTATAAGGATGTTGTTTACAGAGTCTTGAAAGTACTGATCACAGTACTCAAGCAGCTTGAGTACAGCCAATATTTCCATACGATTATTTGTTGTGTCTTTTTCGAATCCAGAAGAAATTATTCTGAATCCTAAAAAGTCTAACACAAAAGCCCAACCTCCAGACCTACTCCCTGTATTGTCTGCAGAACCATCTGTAAAGCCTAAATATTTCTTCACTGAGCTACTCCTGATACAAAGGTAAGTACTTCTGCCTTGTACTCGTTTTCAAGCATCTCTTTTACTTCATCTTTATGAGAAACAAGAATAATCTGATCAAAGTACTGCCCCACTGTCTGAGCCAGAACCTGATAAAAGAGTTTAGCATTTCTTGGACTTGCAGCAGAATCTGCTTCATCAAGTACAAGACATTTATTTCCTATAGCCTTTGAAATAGAAATCTTAAAAGCAAGGTTAAACAAACTTCTTTCATAGCCAGAAGAAAGAGCTACGTCTTGATCTTTTGGACCATAAACTATGTGAAGTGCATTTCCCTTATCTTTCATCTTGATTGTGTAACGACCTCCGTAAGTCTTTTTAAGGAATTCATTCATACGATGTTCAAGGTCTTTTACTACTCTTGAGATTACATAAACAGGGAAGTCTGTTTTAAGAAGTTTTGCTTCAACTTCTCTATCTTTTACAGCAGCTGCTTCTTCCTGCAAAGAGAGTTTAGTTTTATCCAGAAGCTTAGCGTCTTCCTTTTTCTGCTCTTCAACTTTTGCCAAAGTGTCCTTGTAAAAAGTTATCTGACTTTCATAGTCTGCATAAAGCTGGAGTTTTTCTTCGTAAGATCGAACCTCATTTTCAAGATTTGTTATCTCACTCGAGTAATCTACATTTACAACCTTAGACTTGAGTTCTTCTATAGAAGCGTTTAATTTCACTTCACTTTCTTCCAGCTGAGAAATATTCTTCTCGATAGAAGAAATCATTTCTTGTACATGAATTCTCTGAGTTGCATATTTTTCAGAAAGAACGCTGATTGCACTTTCTGTTGACTTCTGATTAGCGGAGTTCTCTAAAAGAGCCTTTTCTTTTTCAGAAGTTAATGAAGCTATCTGCTTTTCCAAATTTGTGCATTCGTCCTTTGTTTTCTGATTAAAGGCAAGGGCATCATCGTAAACTTTTTTAAGAGCAGACTTCTGTTCAAATTCTGCTCTTTTAGTTTCAAGGGTAGAAGATAAAGTTTTAATTTCTTCATCTCTTTTAGCAATATGCTCAGGAGAATTTATAGGCTGCCCACAAGTAGGACAGATATCTGTCGCATTTCTTAAATCTGACAGTTTATTTTCAAGAGAAGTAATTTCTGCTTTGAGATTAGTATAAGACTCTTGGTCGAAAATTCCTATTCTCTTTAAAGAGGACTTCTTTGTAGAAAGTTCTGATTCAAGTTCTTTAATCTTAGTAGACAGCTCCCCTTCGATCCGTTCTTTATCCTGGATGCAGTCTTTTAATTGAAGCTCAAGAGCAGACTTTTCTTTCTGTTCTTCATCAGGAAGAGAATTTAATTTCATCTTCTGCTGTTCAAGAGCCTGCTGCTCAGAAGTTTTCTTAGAAAGAGCAGAAGTCTGCTCTGTAAGAAATTTCTGATATTGTTCCTGATTAGCCTTAGCATCTTCTGCTAGTTGCTTTGTTTTTATAAGTTTTTCCTGAGAAGTTTTTAACTTAGTCTCATACTCTACTTTTTCATTTTCAGAGAAAGGCTTTTCCGGCTTGGTAGGCTCAAGATAAGTTTTATGTTCAAGACCTTCTACAGAAGCAGTCAACTTAGCTACTTCAAGAGAGTGCTCTTTAATTTCTGTATCGATGTCCGCTAAGGTCTGCTTAAAATCCAGATTGTAAATCTTTTTAAGATGGTCTCTACGCTCAGCAGGTTTTGCTTTTACAACATCTGTTTCCTGTTCAAGTGAAAGCATGGCAGCCTTAAGAAGAGAAGGGTCTAAAATCTCTTTAAGTTTTCTTTTAGCTTCATCTCCTGAATAAGTCTCAGAATTAAACTCGAGACTTCGTTCAGTAGAGCCATCATATCTTACAGTAGTTTTATAGTCTACTGATTTATGATTAAAACCTACTTCTACGTAAAATTCTTTTGCGCTCCAATTAACATAGTCCTGAAGTACTCCATCATAGGAATCAAATACAGCTAAACGAATAGCCTTAATTACAGTACTTTTACCATTACCATTATCTCCAGAAAGAATAAGAAGTGGCTGGTTAAAAGTTTTTTCAAAGTGTTTAATGTTTCCAAAGTTTACGAGCTTAATATAATTGAATTTCATACAGTTTATCCTCTACTTTTTATAATTCCTGAGAAATAAAAAAGAGCGAACGCTTTAACGCTCGCTCTGCAAGAAATTTTAAATCTCTTATTTAGTTTCCGTAGCTGCAAGTGCCTGAGCAGCAAGATCTTCTGGCTTGGAAGTTTCAGAAGTGTGTAAATCTGCAAACTCTTCTTTTTCAAGTTTGGTCTGCTGCTTAATTACTTCTTCTTCGTTTTCTTCTTTTTCAGAAATTACGTTAGATTCCTTTGCAATCATTTCCTGGATTTTTCGCTTAAACTGTTCAAAGATTACAGGGTTTTCTTTAAACCATGTAATTACGTTGTCTAAGCCCTGCTCTCTGTGACTTCCTTCCTTTCCTAAAGGGTCTTTAAAAGTCCAAGAATACCAAGAACCAGACTTTTCAATAAGTCCTCTCTTTGTTAGGGCAACTACGTATTCTTCTTCTACTTGATAACCTTTACCGAAAAGAAGTTTCATCTCACAAGTCTTAAATGGAGAAGCAACTTTATTCTTAATTGTCTTTAAAGTGGATACAATACCAATTACATCGTCAGAATTCGTACCTGTAACGTACTCTTTACGACGAATAGTGAATCGAATAGACGCATAGAACTTAAGTGCATTTCCTCCGGTAGTCGTTTCAGGGTTTCCGAACATTACACCTATTTTTTCTCTAATTTGATTGATAAATATAATAGATGCAGACTTTTCTGTCATATTTGCCTGAAGTTTACGACAAGCCTTAGACATAAGACGAGCTTGAAGACCCATCTGCTGATCTCCCATTTCTCCATCTGCTTCTGCCTGTGGAACCAAGGCTGCTACAGAGTCAACCACAATCAAGTCTACTACGTCAGAAAGAAGTAAGTCATTCACAATGTCAAGAGCCTGCTCAGCAGAATCTGGTTGAGAAAAGATTACGTCTTTCATTTTAAGACCTATAGATTCTGCGTAAACAGGGTCGAGAGCGTGTTCTACGTCTATGTAAGCTACTACTCCGTTTCTCTGTTTGTCCTCATAGTAGTAATTCTGACACTGTCCTCCGAAGTATTCAGCCAAGGTAGTTTTTCCTGAGCTTTCCGGACCGTAGATTTCAATCATACGACCACGAGGAAAACCACCTCCCATCATTTCAGTCAAGTTCATTGAGCTTACGGGAAATCGCTCTACTTTAATCTGATTCTGACCGAAAACAGAAATAGAGCCTTTACCATACTTCTTCTGCAAATTCGTAAGAGTTGCATCAAGTTTCTGCTGTTGTTCTTTTGTCATTTATTTCTCCTTAAAATGAATTACACATTTCGATAGGGCTTTCACCCTCTTTCCATTTTTCTCCGAGCTTAAAACACATAGGTTTAGACCACAAGTCGTTTGCTTCTTCTGCAGAAATTGTTGTGCCCCCAGCAGCTTTGTGTCCACCTACAGAAGCCAAAGTTGTTACATCAAACTTTTCTTCAAGACATCTTACAGAAACTTTACCCCAATTATCAGGAGAATCCTGTAAACAAATAAGATAATCATACTTGTCTGTTTCTCTTAAAATACGAGAAGCAGTAATTGAGATTCTTCCCCAAGCTCTCCAGATACCGAATGCTTTTCCTTGATTGTCTACTCTGTCTTGAATTATGTTAAGAGCCTGCTGATAAGAAGTTTCCTCTTTCTGAAGAGCTGTATCTATATAAGACTGCTCCGTTATGTTCCAGTCAAAGTTTGGCATGCTGTCAAACTTCTTGCACATCTGAGTAATAAAGCGGTCGTGCTGCATAATGTTATCGGGACAATTCCAGTTAGCATAAGCCGTCCAAACTCGCTGTAAATTTTCAGATTCTTTTCTTAAAGGAGATTCAAGTACCCAGCGATCATACACGTCTACTAAATCTACAAACTGCTTGACAATCGGCTTATAACGTCCTACTCTCGGAAGAACGTATTCTTCAAAAAAGATTTTTGTTCCACAGCGTTCTTCATCATGAATAGAACCTTGCTTTTTGTCCAGCCAACTAGCTGTGTCATGGTGGTCATAAATTTCAACGTGTTTTCCGGCTTTGATAAGTTCATCGTAGCTTTCTTCAGGGATTGAAAGGTCTGCCATAATAATTTCGTCGGCAGCGTCAATAATCTTTTTACATTCAGGAATTTCTATAAATCCATAATCCCAAGAGTAGACTGCATCAAAAGGTAAGTTAAAATAATCTCTAAGGACAATTACTCCGATGCCATCGAGATCACGGTGACTAATTAAAATCCTCAACTTTATATCCTCCAAACAAAATAGGACAGGGTGGTTGTGCCCTGTCCTTTATTATAATTCCTGATATTTTCATAAAAGTTACGCTTTATTCGTTAAAGAAGTTTCATATAAGATAAGTTCATCCTGTGTTGTAAAGTACCTGTTGTATTTGTGAATAATCATTCCGTTTGCTATTGAACCTTCTATTAGTTGTCTTGCGTACTTTGGCATAAGTTTGAATAGACACTTAGTCTGATTATCTGACAGATTTCCGTACATCAGTAGCTGCTTTGCAAGGCTTGTGAGGAATTCACTATCAGACCCTGTGAAGCCTACTCCGTTATCGTATTTAGTAAATTCAGAAGTCTGCTCATCCTCTGTCTGATTTTCATAAATTCTTTTTAAGGCTCTCCAAGCTGTTAAGCGGTCTGTTCGTATCTGACTCTTAAGAGTATTAATCAGTTCTTCTTTATTTGTATAAACCATATCTGATTCTCCTCGAGGGCTGTTATATAAAACAGCCCTCTACTTTGATTTAAGCATAAGCTACTTCGAAAACCTGTGAAGCAACTTCCTTTGCATACTTAAGGTGTGATTTTACCTTGCTCAAAGAGCAGTTGAATTCATCTGCAATTTCCTGGAGCTTAAGCCCTGCTCTACGCTTTTCAAGAAGTGCTTTTTCGAATGCTGAAAGTTTAGCGTAAAACAGCTTTACTCTTAAATCCAAGGGTTCTTCCTGAGAAATAACCAGCTTCTCGGGATTGTAAACGTCAAATGTATGTGCTCCATAAAGCTGATAGTTAATTCTGTCCTGAGATGACTGAGATACAGACTGCGTATCTTCTTCGTCATCACTTTCTACGTAAGAGAGCTTTACGGCTTCATTGTAGCGTTTACTCTCATTAATAAGTTTGCTGCGCAAGTTTTTCATTCCACCTGTAACCATAAAACTGAAACTCCAGCTCTCTGGTTTGCAGCCGATTTTGTTAGGGTCGAACAAGTCGAACAGCTTGTGATGGAAAACGATGAATGCTTCGCTTTCTAATTCCGTGTTTTCCAAGTGAGCTACTTTGTAAAGTATGCTCATGCAAACATTCTTGTACATTGACCAAAGTGTCATAAGGTCATCCTGATTTCCGGCTTTTGCCCCAACTGCTAACTCGAATTCTGTCTTTTTCATAATGCTTTTCTCCCGTGCATCGAACTTTTTATAAGGGAGAAAGCTAGAAGCCCTCTCCCGCAAAAGGGAAGTTTCCTTCCCTATTTGTTCTATTTGAGTGCTCCTACTATTAAGCTAGGTGCTTTCTTACCTGTAACTGACTTGTACTTTGTAATCAGGTCAGCTCTTCCTGCGTCTTTCAAGCCCTTTTCTGTGAGCTTAGCAGCCTTTTTAATTTCAGCCAAGTTCATTTCATCCATAGCGTCGTTGCTGATTTCAGACATGCTTGCTCCCTCACGCAAGTAAACCGATTTTCCGAGGTCTACAAAATCCTCTTTGAAACTTTCCTGACCTTTGATTTCAGCTGTCCAAGCGTCTGTGTAGTAAGCGATGGCGTCTGTGAATTCCTTTGCTACTGCAATGAATCTCGCCTTGTCCTGAAGGGTAAGTCCTGTTTCTGTACCCTTTGTAATGACTGCTTTTAATTCCTTCTCAAAAGATTTGAGCGGAACCGAGATGTCTCCGTTTGGAAGACGACCGTTTGTAATTTTGTCTGTGTTCATATCTGAACCTCCCAAGTTTATTTGGAGTGGCTTTGACCACCTCACAATTTTAATTATAACGCTTTTTTCCGAAAAAGGCAAGTGGTTTTTTAAAAATTTTTAAAAAATTTTTGGCTTTTTACGCTTTTTTTTTGGTTTTTAGCGTAAAAAGCCATTTTTCGAGTTAATCAAACTGTGTTACTTTAAGATCTTGCCATTTTACACGCCAAGTTTTACCAGATTTACGAGAAGCAACCAGAGCTGTTTTCTGCGTAAAACTGAGTACAAAAAGATTTTCATTAAAAGGAACTTTTCGTACTCGATAAATAAATCTGTCGTGCACAAGCCGAACTAAAGTAGGTAAAGCGGGATTTATCATCTTATAATTCCTGGATTATTTCCATCTTGCGGAAGAACTATTCCGGAGCTTTTTGCCTGAGCAATTTTGTCTGCTTCTTCAAGACGAGGAATCAAAGTTGAATCCTGCTTAAGGAAATAAGACAAGTCAATTACTCTTTCTGAGATTTTTACAGTCCCATCAGACTCTGCCATAAGTGGAGCTTGATCAAGTCTACTGATTCCCATAGCAACTCCAGAAGAAGAAGGAATAGCATTCAAAGAGTAAATGTCTGATACTTTATTTCCTTCTGGATTCCAAGTTCCTTTAATGATAAAAATCTGCCCTGAGTGAAGCTGCAGAACATGAAACACTTTTTTAGTGTCTTCAGGGAATTCACCCTTTGCTTCTAAATCTAAATTTCTTTCCATAGAATCCTTCCTTTAGCGGTCTGACATTCTTTTACTTACCGGACCAAATTTTGAGTCCTCGAAATTTTCGCCATGACGAATGCTAATATTGATTGACTGAATACGGTCAAGCAAAGTATGAAGAGTCGCTTCATTATTAAGATACTCCTCTACCATAGTTCCTGACAGTCTATTTTTAGCAACGTCCTTAATTGCTTTCTTATCAGTAAAGATAGAAATTATCTGAACATTTCGAGCAACCAGACGATTTATATCATCTACAAGCTGCTTATAATCTTCATCGCTTACTTCTGAAGTTTCAGGACAGCGTTTAAGCAGATGAGGAGATTCATCTTCTATATCTTCTTTACCGAGTTCCTTCAAAACTTCTTTGCGAGCTTTTTGAGTCAGTTCACGCTGCTTTTTGCGGAGCTGATCTCTTTCAAAAGTTTTCTTGAAAAATTCTTTCTGACGCTTAAAGTATTCGTCTTCATTAAACGTCTCAAGAGTTTCTTCTGTGTCACATGCTTCTTCGTAGCAAACTTCTTTCTCTTCGTCCATACTGTCTCCTTACTTTCCAGTAGAACCAAAACCACCAGCTCCTCTTTCAGTTTCAGAAAGAGTATCTGCCAACTCGAATTCAGCCTGCTCAACTTTTACGATTACAAACTGAAGAATTCTGTCTCCCTTATTAATCTTACGAGGAAGAAGTGAAACATTGCGCAAGCATGCAAAACATTCCCCACGATAATCAGCATCCAAAACTCCTGGAGCAATGTGAGAAATCAAGCCACGCTTAACAGCATTTCCTGAACGAGAGCAAGACAAGAAAGCATAGCCCTCTGGAAGAGCAAAACGCCAGCCAGTCTTAACAGGACGCCATCTTCCTGGCATCAGCCAAAAAGATTCATTTGCATAAACATCAAATCCTGCAGCACTTTTAGATTTGTAAGTAGGAACGAACTTCTTATTTTCTGCAGTGTAAGGAACTTTGAGCACTTTAGCTACTTTTTTAGCAGCTTTCTTCGATTTCTTTTCTTCTGTAGTTTCCATTACTTACCTCCGTGGCAGCGTGTTCTACTGCGAGAAGGTCTTCCCGCATTGTGTCTTGTGTGAGTTCTTGTAACTCCCTTTCTTGTGTGATGAGATTTTGGCATATTTATCCTCCACCAAATTAATTTTATAATTCATCATCGTCATCCTGAGAGAACGATGCTAAATTCGATATAGTTCGAGGAATATAATCCTCTGCTACTGCAAACAAGCGGAACATTCCTTCATCGTGAAGATATTGCACACGCTGTCCTACGGCACCATTACTGGATTTCAATACCTGAACTTCTACAACGTCTTCAAGATCATCTACCTGAGGGTCATCTGGAAAGAAACGAGTAGCATAGTACTTTGCTCGGAATACAGACAAAACAGTTCTACTGCGTTCAGCAATAGCTGATGAGTTTTTAATAGAAGCAAGGGAAGGTCTAAAAAGGTTGATTCCCTGCAGTGTTGTAGGACGATGATTTTCCAAAGTCTTCTGAACTGCTTGAACTACGAGTACAATGTGAGTATTAGTTCTCTTTGCTACAGGATGTAAAAGATTCACAGCCTTTTCGTAGTCTTTTGCTTCCCCTGATCCAAACTCTTCAAGCATAGTAGCTAAGTCTACGAAAACAACTGCATAGTCTACTTTAGCCTTTAGCTTAAATTGGATTATCGTTTTCTCTAATTCCGCTATCGACAGCTTAGAACTATCCAGCATAGCATATTTTTTACGCTTAAGAAGTTTCTCCTTCTCATTACGAATCATCTGTAAAATACAATCATCTACAGGCTCTGTTGGAGTTCCTACAAGTTTACTCATAGGAATGCGAAGTCTTGAAGCCATCCACCTATCCATTTCTGCTGTTTCAGACATTTCAAGAGTAACGTCTAAGCAGGGAACATCACGATTAACGAGACGATTTTTAAGATACATCTTAAAAGTAGACTTACCTACACCAGTAGAACCGAAGATAGTTGTCATTTCCTTAGGAGCAAAACCTGTAGGCAAAACTGCATCCAGCTTAGAACACCCTGTTGTATAAAACTTTTCTCCTTCAACACGCTGCTCAACAGTTCTTTCATAGTCGTTGAAAAGTTCCCCTGAGAACTTTAATTCGCTATCTGTATGTTTTGCAAGGCTGATACATTCTTGTAAATCACTTACAAGGTCTTCCATCCTTTCAACATCCAAGCGTCCTTTAGTGGTCACAGACTTAGAACACTCTTTAAGAATATAAGATTGAATTCTGTCTTGCGAATACGCTTCTTGGAGTAAGTAACGATAATGGTCAAATGCTTCTGGATCATACTCTACAGAGTTAATCTTGTCTATCAATTCTGGAGTAATCTTTTCATTAACACAGTTTCCTGCTCCTACAAGATTTTCCTTAGTAGGTTTAACTCCTTGCTGATATAAATCGAACAGAACTTCATACAAGTCGTGTCCATCAGAAGAAATAAAGTAGTTATCTTTTATAGCAACAACTCTTTCTGGCTCATCAAGAAGAAAGTGAAGCAGCTGCAATTCATTAGTAATCGATGAAAGTGGTGATGCCATCTTTTATCCTCGTCTTAGTCAAATATATGATTGATATCAAAATCTGTGTCTTTTCCAAGCACATCATTAAATTCCATAGCAAAAGAAGTTCTATTTACTAAGGCTTCAATAGATGGTCCCCAGTACTGTCCAATTTCTTTAATTGGAATGTTAGAAGTAAAGCAGGTTGCTCTTCTTTTTACTTCAAGCCTTTCTCTTAAAAAGGTGTCAAGGAAAGAAGTCTGATATCCAGAACTGTATTTAGTTACTTTGTCCCCTGTAAAAGCATCATCTACGATAAGGAAGTCAACATCCTTGTAAAACTCTACTCTTTTCTTAGCATCATCATCAAAGTCGTAATTCTTAAGGTCATTCATCAAGGTATTAGCCAAGACAAAGAAACAAGAAAACTTATCTCCATAAGTGTCCTTAATTCCCTTAAGAACAGCTCTTGCTGTAGTTGTTTTCTGAGTAGAATTGAAACGAGACCAGATGTAAAGAGAATGCTTAAAATACTTAGTCTCAAATTCCTGAACGTATCTACGGAGCTTAGGAATATTTCCTGGAGTGTCTTTGCCCAGATAATCGTCCAGAGTTCTCTTGAACTCTCCTTCTACTTTAGCTAATCTGGCTTCTTCTTTTTCTTTTAGATAAGCCTTGTATTCATTTGTAGGAACAGCGTAGTCTTCACCCTTGTACTCGTAGTACTTAAATTTAGGCAGCTGTCTTCCTCCCCAGACAAAAGTATCCTGAGGTTTATAGCCCTCCGGACTCTGAATAGGAGTTCCGTATTTAACAATTTCATCAGTAGTCATCAAAATCCTCGAATTCTTTTTAGACTTTTAGTTTAATTTATTTTTGAAAATCTGCTTAAGGCGGCTTAAAAGAATTTCTTCTGCGTCTGTCTTGGTTTCGTCTTCAACCTGACCTACGTTCCGAATAAGGAATTCGGAAGGAGTAAAGGTCGCTTTAAGATTTGCTGTACGACCTTTGGAAGTTACCTGATCTCCCTCATAGGTAAGCTGAATAGAACCTACATAAGGAATCTCTATTGTCTCACCTTTCATATAAGCTAAGACTGCAGAAATTCCGATAGACTCAAAAAACTCTTTTGTTTCTGTAGAAGACTTGCCGAACAAAAGTCTTGTGTCATTAATTGCTTTTCTTTCTGTTGTAGTCATGGCTTTTAATCCTGAAGTCTCATGCGGTAATTTCCCTTGCTAACTTCTTCAAGTTTAGCACCTTTCTGAGCAGCAGCTGCTTCTTTCTGCTTTTCAAGTTCTTCTTTAGAAACTTCACGACCATTCAAAGTTACGGTCTCTTTCTGTTCTTCAGTATTTTCCATTTTATTAGTCCTCCTGATTCCTAATAATTTCATATCGTCCATCACTAAATAGACGAATTTCATCTCCATCCTTTAAGTTCAAAGCCTTCTTTAAAAGAAGTATAGTAGCCTGACGTTGTTCAGCTACTGTATTGTCCAGCTTAGCGATTGCTTTATCGAAGTCTTGAACCAATTTTTCTCGAGCCTTGGTAGACTCCTTTAAAAAGTCCATCCAATTCTTCAAAATCTTCTCTCTAATTATATCCATGTAAAACTCCTTATAAGCAATTTTCCCTCAAGAAATATAATTCCGAGAATTCTTACAAAAGCGTAAGTTAAGCAAAATAATTACGAGGTTTAATTTCCACATCAGCAACTTGTTTTAGTTTTATTTCCTGACTTCCATAACCCCAAATTTGCCCATCGCTCACAACAGCTACGTTACACTCTCCTGCATAAGGAATTCCCTTAGCAGCAGGATAGTCTGTAGCAAAATAAGTCAGCATAATTTTGAGAACTTCGTCTTGCTCTTCCACAAAAGTAAAAGGTACAATCGAGTCATGAACAGTTCCGGCTATGTAAGAGTGGAATCCGTTAGCTTCCATATCTCTTGAAGTTCCTACCATTGCCTTAGCCATATAAACTGCTTCGTAGTTTTGAACAGGTGAATTGACAGCAATGTTTGAAAGGTTCTTAATTTCCTTAGAGTCAGAGTGTCTTCCCTGATAGGTAAGCTGTGGTAGCAAACGTCTAGCTCCCCAAGGTGAACGAACATATCCCTGCTTAGCAGCAATAGCACCCTGCTGTAAAATCCACTTTTCAAGTACAGGATACATCTTAAAGAACTCATCACGGAAGAATGTAGCAACAGTAAGATAAGCAAGGTCGTCCTCACTTAAGTTCTTGTATCGCTTTCGTAAATTGTCTCTAAGTTTTTCCAAATTATATTCAGGAATAAACTGCTCACATTTTTCTGCTGTCCATTCCATACGGAGTGTATTCGTAGAGAATGTCAAAGCTGCCATTCCGAAAAGGAATCCGAATCCGCAATTTGGTACAACTATAGGTGTAGTCTTAGTCCTTACTACAAGAAGATGATCTTCAACATTCAAGCAGTAAGCATTTTCTTTTTCTAAACTCCAAGTAATTTCTTTAATAGAAATTCCTTTAGTGTCCAAAGTAGGAATTAAATCTCCTTCTCTAAGGTCTTTTGCCTGTATACGACGTTTTTCAGAATTTCTGACTATAAGAACTTCATGGTCTTCTGTAAGTCTTAAAAGAGATGAGTCCTCTAATCTTATAGAAAGCAAAGTTTTTGGATGAACAGTAATAAATCCTAGGATTTCCTTGGGCTTTCTATCAGCTCCCATAACTTTTAAGTCTCCAAAATATGGATGACCTATATCTTCAATGGGATTCGCAGCAATATCTTCTATTTTCATCCATCCCTTAGACGTTAAAATCTCTGTTCCCTTCCCGAAACAAAATTTCGCTGTTGTACGTAGCTCTTTAAGTCGTCCTTCCTTAGCATCTTTTACGTATTCCTCATAAGAGATTTTACGAGCTGCGAGCTGCCTACTTGAAGCAAACACTTTACCGAAGATTTTGTCTCCTGGCTGAAGTTTACTAATAGAAATATGCTTGCCCCTTTCTACATCAAAAGATTTCCACTCCATAACTTCCATAACAGAGCCATCTGTAAATGTTACTTCATAAGGAATAAACAGCTGATATTTTGCCATTATGGAGTAAGCGTTATTTGAGTGGAAGTCTCCTCCTTTTAAGAACAGTTCGCACAAAGCAGGATCCTGAGACATAGAAGCAGCAATGTGAGCTTGCAAGTTTTCGCCATCACACTCCAAAATATTGTATGCGGGCATTGTTGTAATTTTCTTTATGGATGTAATCATATCAACTCCTTAGCATGCTACTTTAAGAGACTCAGTCTCTACAAGCTCATCCCCTTCCTGAAGATCTTTTGTGAAAACTTTCTGAACTACGTTATTACGTTTTACAAAAATCTCAACAAACTTCTTCTTTGCTGAATCCTCGTAAATCGGTAAAATAAGTTTTCCTCTTTCGGAGTCCTCTATCTGCAAGTAAGACTCTGTTCCCTCAGGGAAATCCGTTTTATAAAACTTTTCATATTCAGCTCTAATTCCTAAAGAATCCAAGTCCAGCTTATAAAGGTCTTTTCCTAAATAAACTTTTCCTCCGATAGAAATCGTTTCTCCTGAATACAAAGAAATATAGCCGGAATCCTTACAAAGTAATGCAATTTTGTCTGCTTCCTCTGGCTTACAAGGAATTGTATCTGGAGTAGTATAAGCGGTTCGAACAAGTTTCGTTGCTTCATAATTCTTTTTAGGAATATTCTGAAGATTAGGATCACTTGAACGATGTCTATGAGACTGAGCCATGAACGGATGAAATGTTGTATGAACACAACCATCCGGAGCCTTATACTTCCAAAGTCCTGTACAATCATTATTAAACTTGTCTGCAACAGTAGAGCTTTCATTAAAGAATGAGTCTGACTCTTCCTGCTCCTCCACTTCTTTAGTTTGGTCTTCATCATCAGAAGCATCTTCTCCGATAAAGGTTTGCCAAAGAGCAGTCCACTTAGAAAGCTCGAGCAAGGTGTCTACTTCTTTATAGCCCATCTTTTTCCACTCATGCAACTCTACTTTTGAGACCTTGTAGTGACCTGTTTTTCCAATAGAAATAGCAGGATATCCATGAGCTTGAAGCATATCACCTACTGCCTGCTTTGAGTTTACATCCAAGTCAGGTTCATTGTATGCGTCACGAACTGCTTTTTTACAAACACGGATTTTTTCTTGAAGTTCATCGCCTGTCTTAGAAATAGCAGCCCAGTTGATACAAAATCCCTTGTACTCCGCTTTTACAAATACGTTTATCATAGGAACCGCAGTTTCTGTGTAGTACTTGTACAGATCAGGCTCTTTCATCATGTCTTCTTTTTCACGCAGCCAAACCTGATAGGTAATAGCTGCGTCCATTCCAGCATAAGGCATACGAATAGACTTAGGAATTTTTGTGTAGTCAATCATTCCTGGATACTTCCACTTATAACGTTCAAGCTCAAGGTCGTATCCACCGTAGTTAGTATACCAGAAAGCATGAGTTTTCAAAGAATTAGAACGCATCTCATTCAAGAAATGTCCTGCAACCATGGTATCCCAATCCAACTTGTGCAAGTCGCATCCATGATAAGCAAAGAACAGAATATCGAATTTTCCATTTGCGTAAATACACTTATGAGCATTCAAGAATTTAGAAAATATTCTTGGATTGATATTTTTCCAGTCAAGATAAAAGGCTTCATATCCATTAAACGATAAAGAGATATTTCCAATTCTGTTTTCAAGTTTTTTAAATCCACCTGTTTCTGAGTCAACTGCTACCCACAATTCACTGTCAGGAACATTTTGGGAATGGGCTAAAAGCCAATCATTGCAATTTTCAATTTCCTTAATAACGATATTTCGTTTACGAACTAAAGAGCAGTTCCCAGCTTTTGCTGCTCGTTTAAGCTGCTCCCTTGCAAAGAAAGTTTCAAATCTGTCCCAAAAATAAATCGGCTCTCCTGACTTTGGATCAGGCTGCCCGAATCCGCAAATACGGAAAGCGTTATCAATGGGATAAACACAATTGTCTACGAAAGGAGAGTAAAAGTAAGTATGATTAAAAACAGAATCATAAAAAGAGTCAACCTGCACATCTGTATCAAAAGTAGTAGCGTACAATGCTCTTCCTACTGTTACTATAGGGTGATCTTTAATAAAGTAATTCTTCAAGTCTGAGCGAACATTTTCAGCAAAGAATTTTCCCATCCCTTTTACCATGTGCTTTTCATTAGCAACAAAAGGGAAGCAGTAAACAACCCTAACTCGAGCATTGCACTGATGAGCTAGTTTAACCAAGTATGCTATCTGATGGTCTGAAAGTTTTTCTGCTAAAAGTAAATTAACATTTGCCTCAGGCTCATCAAATAGAATAGGATTTTCTACAATTTCCTTAACTTCTGCATTTTTTACTTTCGGAGCTTCTTCTCCGAAGAAATCATCAAATTCATCACTCATGTTTGTTATAATTCCGAGTAGAACTCTAAAAGTTAGACTTTGTTAAAAAGTTCCTGTGGATTCTTAGCATATTCGATAAATGGCTCTCCTTTGCTTATGTACAAAGAGTCAGGAATATCATAAACAAATCCACCTGAAAAAGGAGCTTTGATTTCTTGTACCTCTTTTCCGTCTAAAGAAGTTACTGTACAAATTGTTTCTCCTTTACTATATTTTTTCATAAGAGGGTCTAAACGCTTCCATTCCAAAATTCCAGATATCTTAGAAAACAAGAAAACAGAAAGATAATCCACCAGATTATCTAAAGTAATTACAGGCTCTTCGTAAGAATCAATAGTAGAAATCAAGAAATCTTGAAGCAAAGTTGCTGCTTGGTCTGCATCGCTTCCTAAGAATCCCATTCCATTTAATTCTACTGTAAAGCCAATCTTTCCAAGAGAAAGTGCCTTACTTTTTACAGTTCCTGCATTTACGTTAGCAACTCTGAGTAAGGGAGTCAAGGCTGTTTTCTTTGTGAGAGAAAGACACTTTTCAGCATAGGAATCATAGTCTACTAAAAAGCAGTTTTTACAAACAGGAGAATTGTGCACATCAATCACAATATCTGCTGCTTCAATTTCCGGAGTAATTAAATCTTTTACTTCTTGAGGAGTCTGATAAGTAGGAGCAAAAAGACGATTTAAATTTTGAGAAGGAGCAGTTTCTTTTTGAAAAGTGTTCTCTCGCTGATGAGTTAAAAGCCCGTAGTCATTTACTCCGTGTAAGAAAGTATAAGAAGTCACCTTGCTCAAAGCCGAAGCAGGAGAATTAACAGATTTACTAATTTCTTCTGCGAGCTTCAGAACGGCTTTTACTGCCTGAGTTTCATCTCCGTGAATACCACTTAATACAAGAATTTTTGGTCCACGATTTCTTGTAGTTAAAAAAGTCTGCTTAAACATTTTCAACTCCTTCTGCATAAATTACTTCAAGGCTTTTTAATTTCTTTCCATAATTATTTCGTAGCTCTAATTCCTTCTTGGCAAGAGTTTGTTTAAGGGCTTCTTTATCAAGAACTTCATCCCCTCCAATAGAAAAGGTAATTGTATACTCTTTGTTAGTTACATAAACAATTTTTGCAACAGTCTTTGCTTTAGCCATAGTTATCCTCCAAAATAAAAAGGTCGTATTTCAACGACCTTCAAATCCTAGAGTAAAGTTATGTCAAGCCATTCTATAATGACATCATATAAAGGGTCATGAATCCCTGTAATCCAATGCTCTCCGTCCCACTCAAGCAGCTGAAAATAAGTCTGGTCAGAATTTCCCTTAGTTCTTTTTACAAGATATTGTTTAGGGTCTTTAGGAGAAATTTCCTGCATTTTATTCCAGAAGTTCTTAGCCTTAAAGCCCTCTACTCCATGATAAACTCCTGCATTAAACAAGCGAACTATCTGATCTACATCTAGCTCAAACTTAGTTTCCTTTTCTTTTACAGGATCCCAATTAAGAGATTTAATTTTATCAGCTACTTCCTGCCCGCAGATTTCTTTTACTTCTGTAAAGAACGGAGTTTCTTTTTCAATCATGTCAAACACTTCTTCTATAATGAGCTTATACTGAGAATCGCAAGCATTTCCATCAAGGTACAAAAAGAGTTCCCTTACCCACTGATAAACAAACTCATCTTCATCGTCATCGAACTGACACTCATCTTTCCAGTGATTTTTCATGTAAGCTCTAAAAAGTACCTTATTAGACTTGATCAAGTCTGAAACTTTCAATGTCAAACAAGACTCATTAAAAGTTTCTACAGAAACATTCCTATAAAAAGCTACACAGAACTTATCGTAAAGGTCTTCACTTGTCAACTGGTCAGAATCCCAGCAAATGCAGGAGCCTACATCCCATTCGTTATCATAAGCATCCATATCAAAATCTTTGTGCAGACTTAATAAAGAAATTAATTTCATACAAACCTCCTAGAAGGGTAAACTACCCTGACGATTATCTTCTAAAACCTTGTTTACAGTAGGTGCTGACCTAACAAACAATTCTCTTATATTACTTTTTGTATCCTGTGTATTTTTGATAGGAGTAAAAGGCATCGGACCATCATTACGGGGCTGCCAGTGTTCCTTCCACCACTTAGCAGAATTCTGAAAAGTGTGTTCATCGATAAGGAACTTCAACTTGCCTGTCTTTTCCTGTAAAGCCTGAACTGTTTTCTGGTGCTCCGTTTCAATGCGAGATTCTGGAGTCATCTGCCAATATCCTTTGTTCATCTTCATCTCATCGTGAATCATTCCTCTTATGTAAGGATAATTCTTACGGCACCAGTCAAATGTTGCTTGAGAGTCGATAAACTTTTCTGTCTTAGCAGCCTTAAGCTGTTCTTTCATATCTTCTTTTTCATGAGAAAGTTTCTGATTAGCAGCATTTAAATTCTGTACAAGTTGTGCTAACTGACCATTCTCTTTCTGGAATTTCTGAAGCAGCTTAATAAGTCTGTCCCAAGTATTGTCCGGAGTTACTTCAACCATATTTACAGGAAGTGGATCAAGCTCCTGAAGAAGAGCCATTGTTTCCTGAACTCTCTTAAGTTCAATTTTACGAGCCTTTTTCTGTTCTTTGTCTTCTCCGTTTACATGCCACTGGATAAAAGGATCAAGAATAGGAAGAGAACAAGTTGGTTCAGCAAACTCAGATATACTGTCTCCATGGTCTACGAAAATTGTGTCTTCCTTTCCAGGAGAAAGACGAAGAATTCTTCCTACTATCTGGAACCAAAGTGGACGAGATTTAATATGACGACAGCTAAAAGCGTAACTAACAGGAGGACAATCAAATCCATAGGTAAGCAGAGCAGCATTTACAAGACCGTCTACTTTATGAGTTCTCAGCTGTTCAATAAGAGACTCACGCTCATGCATAGACATACCCCCATGAATTATACGGAAGTCATACCCTGCTTCTTTAAAAATTGCTACAACTTTTTCACCCATGGCAATAGTATTTGTAAATCCAAGAGCTGGACGACCTTTACCGTACTGTTCATAAGAAGTAACTAAATCTCCCCAAACAGCATTCTTGTCAAAGATTTCAGTCATCTGTTCATCGGAAAGTTCTTCACCTGCAGAAGTTGGTTTAATTTCTGTAATTCCTTCAATCGGACGTGTATAGTAGCGGAGCTTGGTTAAATAACCTTTCTTAATAAGGGAAGGAACTGTTTCCTGCTGAATAAGTTCATCAAAGCAGCCGAATTTGTGTATTGAGTCTGTTCCTTTTAAAAGAGCCTGACCATCCATTCTTTCCGGAGTAGCTGTCAAACCGAGAACTCGTACAGGCTTAATAAGCTGAACGAGCTTGTAAGTTGCTTCAAGACTTACGTGAACTTCATCGAAAATAAGAACAACATTTTGAGAAACAAGCTCATGTTGAGTTCTAAGAGAATCCTTAGAAGCTACAACTACTTTCTTTCCGGTAATTTCTGTTTTATCAGACCAGATAATGTCTACATCTCCAAATTCATCTCTTGCCTGCTTAATAAGCTCAAGACGAGGAACTACAAAAACAACTTTTTGAGGCAATCTTTCCATTATAGCTGATGCTATAACAGTTTTTCCGGCTCCAGTTGGCAAACAAATTATCTGATCTTTGTCAGAGTTTACAACTTTATTTACAATTTCTTCCTGATAATCCCTTAAAGTCTTCATAAAGGTTTCTCCCTAAAAATAAAATGATTGAAGTGCTTGATAGATTATTCAAGTCTACTTCCCTGTCTATTTTGTTTAATTCCGTAGATTTTCAAAAAGGTTGAAAATTTCCTCCAACTTTATTTAACCTGCAGGAATTATAATCCACAGGGAAATTTTTTACCTATTTTCTTGTAAAACCACTTGCCTTTTTCGCAAAAAAGTTTTATAATAAGAAAATCTGTAGCAAGAAGAACGAAATGAGATAACAGCAAATCGCTTCAAGCTGCTTAAGTCGAGGGAGCAATTCTTCGCTGTACTGTAAGGAAACAAATAGCCTTATTTTACAAGACCTAAACACTTTGTTTAGCCTGAATTAAATCAGTTAACTCAGCCACTTAAGTGAATGCTGAGGATACCCTTAATTACAGGGCAGTTTATTTGACGCAGAATTACAGTCTTGCACCATGGATAAACTTGTGTCGTTACCCTACTGGACATGGGGGCTGCCACAACAGAAACATTTGCCACGGCTCGTATGGAACGCAAAACCGTAAGGTACTCAGAAAGTACGTGGACTTGCTGATGACATTAGACTTAGTCAGCATGATGGGGAGGAGCGAGGTGAAAGATTACGCTCTGTGGCTAGGGACTCAGATGAGCTTAGGCTCAAGAGTGGGACATAGGACGCTGATAGTCCTTTCCTTCTATAGAATTGAAATGGTTAATAGCAAATCGTTCTAATGAAGAAAAGAAAACGTCACATAACGGGAAGACCTCCGACAACCACGAATCCGACTGAAAGGTAACTGATGTGTAAACGTCTGAGCGTTACACTGTCCTGGGGGATGGCTCCGCACTTCAGCAGCGTAAGCTGTTAAGGTACTTAGTACATTTCTAGGACCACCTGCACTCGAAGCTGTCTAAGGCTAACGACCTTAGATACATAGACTGTGACATGAATTTTTACTTATTTTTAAGGATTTTTGTCACAATCTATGTAATGCTTCGAGGGCAGGGCTGTGTCCTAAAGAGATTCCACCCCCTTCAGATAAATGACTTAATGAGAGATAGCTTAAGAATACCTTCTTCTCTATAAGATTAGAGAGAAAGATTAGTTCGAGAAGAGATAGAGGAAAGAGAAGGTCTAAGGAAAATTGGTATACTAGAGTATAGTGAAAAATGGTATACAGATGAATGGCATTCGGAAGTATAGTAGAACACTATACTAAAAACTGGTTATCTAAATTTAGATAAAATTGTCTTAAAAGAATTCTGATTAAAATAATTTCTACCTAAAACTGCAGATTTGTCTCCGTCACAATTAAACTGAGTGTCTACTATAAAATATTTTATTCCTGTTTTAGGGTATTCTCGAACGGCTTTTTGGTGGGCTAGCTTTTCTTCCTTGTATTCTTGTTGAGTTTTCTGTTTATAGCGTAAGTGAAGTAAGTGGTCACATGAGATGTAATCTACGGGAGCTATACCTACTTCTTTTAAGAAAGGAATTAATTCGAGGTCTTTTTCGTCTTGAAGGGAGAACCAGATAAGAATAAGTTCAGAGTTTGTTTTGGTTAAAAGTTCTTTCAATAGAAGAACTTTCTTTTTATCATAAGTGAGACGCTTTTTAACTCCTTTAGTAAAATCTTCTTTTAACAGAAGAGGATTAAAGAATAAAACTTTTTTCATCAAATCCTCGCAAGTATCTTTTCAACATCTTGAGAACAGAAATTGTTTACCATGATGCAATTTTTTCCAATTAAGTGCTTGTCTACTATTAAGTATCTTTTTCCAGCTGTTGGATATTCTCTTATTTTCCACTCTTTGTGTTTAGAAGAATTTACATTTTCTGTACAAGGAAAATGGTCATACACTTCTATTCGGAAACTATTAAAAAGTGAAACAAGAGCTGCATCTTTTTGAACATTAAAAGATGTCAAGACTAGCTGAACTTGTCTACCGTCCAGAATTCTTTTGAGAAGTTTTATTTTGTCTATGTCCCAGACTTTTCCGTTTTTAGGATTTTTCTTTTCTTTAGAAAGTCTTAAAAGTCTTGGTTCAAAAAAGAGAATAGTTTCCATAAAGAAAATAGGAATCCTCCAACTTTCCTATTTTTGTAGGAATTATATTCCATAGAGACAAATTATGCAACACGTCGAGCTTACACGACGGTAAGCCTTAGAAGAAGTTGCAAAGGAGAAAACACTATGTCTGATTCACAAAGTAAGTTTGCTAAAGCAATGGCAGCTCGTAACGCTGAAAAAGCAGAAGAAGCTGCTCGCAAAGCAAATGGTGGAAGCTGGGGAAATTTCCCTGAGATTCCTTGGTCTGCATTAACACCTAATGTAGAAAAAGTTGTTCGTCTTATTGGAGGTCCTTGTGTAGAGGACAGAGAGCCTACAGACTGTAAAAAGATTTTTACAGCTATGATTCTTGGAGATGATGATAAGAAGTTTCGTGTAATTGGTCCAGACCCTAAAGAGCGTAAAGATTGGATTTTACACAAGATTATGAAAGAAGTTCTTTCTTATGATTGGGATGCAGACGGAATTGGTCCAGATGGACGCAAGGGAGTTCGTATTTATCATCATGCAAAATCTCATCCAGATATTTTCAATCGTGTTATGAAAAATAACAAGGTTGATAATCCTTATGAAGATGGATGGAAATTCTCTGCTTCGATTATCTGGAATATTATTGACCGTGGGGCTATGGATTGGCACCGTGATCAAAAGCAGCTGCGTTTGCTTTCTAAAAAAGCATCCGCTCCAGACCAGAACAACAAAGTATGGTTTGACACAGGAGTTCCTACAACTGTTTACAATCTTGTAGTAGATGATATTCTTTCTATGGATGGAAACACTGACTGGAACGATTATGATATTGTAATCAAAAAACTTACAGAAGACCCTTGGTACAAAGTTTATCATGGAATTGATGACGCTAAGCGTATTTCTGATGAAGCTAAGAAACTTGTACATGCAGGAGCTTTGACAGATGAAGAGCGTTCTTGGAAGGCTTGGAATTTGGATGAATTGTTCCCGATTACAGGATACAAGAGAATTAAAGACCACTTGGGAATTTTTATTCAGCAGTGTGGAAAAGTTTTCGGAAAGCCTTGGTATGAAGAACTTTGTGAACTTGTAGAAGTTGAAGAAGCAGAAAAGGCTAAAAAGAAAGCAGAGCAGGCTCCTGCAACAGCAGTTCCTTCTGCTCCAACTTTGGCAGACGCTCCAGTAGAGTCACCTGCTCCAGAAGTAGAAAATCCTGCTCTTGATCCTTATTCCCAGCCCGTAGCACCTAAGACAGAACCTGCTCCAGCAGCTGAACCACAGCCTATGCAGACTCGTCCTTCTTTTGCTCCTGCTCCTAAAGAAGAACCTAAGACCGTTACAAATCCTTTGTCTAAAATGACAGAAGAAAAATGGAAAGGGCTTATGGATGGAAGTCTTACGGGAAGAGTTTATGAAGGAGTTAAAGAAATGACTCCAGAAGAAAAGGCTCTTGTACTTGACGTAAATATGGAAACAGGAACTTTTGTCTGGGATGAAAGAGCCGGAGAGCTTTATCAGGGAGCTTCATCTGGATTCCCTGCTCCTGCTTGCGTTCACGTAGATCCTTTCGATGGAACGAACTTCCCTTCGTCGACAGTTTGTCCGATACCAGAATTGAATTAAAAACCTATTTTCTTTAGAAAATAAAGAAGACCTGAGAAGTAATGATTCTCAGGTCTTTATCATAATTTTATTCGAGGTAAAACTATGACTAAAGAAAAAGGTGACACTCAAAAAGTCTATCATTTTTATATCTATGAAATTGAAAATCTAATCAATCATAAAACTTATGTTGGACAGCGAAAGTGTTCTTTTGAGAAACACCCCTTAGAAGATGTTTACTGGGGGAGTGGAGTATTAATTTCAAGAGCCAAGCAAAAATATGGAATTTCTAATTTTAGAAAAACTATATTAGTAGAAGCTGTTTGCACGCAATCTGTTGTTGATATTTTAGAAACTTATTTTATAGCTTTAAGAAAGCAAGAAGGAAAAGCGGAGTATAATCTAGCTGTAGGAGGACAGAGACCAGATAGTCTTATAGCGAAAGAATACTGGTCCAGAGAAGAAAATAGAAAAGCTCATTCTGACAAGATGAAGTTGCGATGGAAAAATCCTACAGTTCCTATGATTTCTGTCTTAGAAAGAGTAAAAGAATATAATAGAGACGTCTGGACAAATACAGAAAAACGAAAACAATTAATGCAGATTCTAACTTCTCAAGAAGTTAAACTGAAGAAGAAAAGAGCTTGGGAAGAAAAACTTAAAGATACCGAATTTTATAACTTTTTCTGTAAAGATAGGATTACGGAAGATTTTAAGAAAAAGATTAGTAAAGCTCAGCTAGAGAGGTATTCTTCTAATCCTGAAATCGGTTCGAGAATTTCTAAGAGTGTAATTAATTTATGGAAGGATAATGACTATCGTAAGACTCAAAAAGAAAGTCATTTAACGGAGTCCTATAAGAAAAAATTTCATGAATCTAGTTTAAGTAAGGAAGTTTTTGATAAGCACTCAAAGTCCATGAAGTCTCGGTGGCTAGATATTTCATATGCTTCTTTGGTTTCTAAGACAGTAAAAGATGCTAAACTACAAATGAGCAAATTTTATAAAGAGTTTAAGCAAGCAGGGAAATTTTCTGGAAGCTGGAATGACTGGCAAATTTATTGGAAAACTCATAAGCATGAAATCGAACCTATGCCAAACTTGAACTAGGTCTTAAGCCTATTTAAGTAACTCGAATTCTTAGGGACCTTGACTCTAACGAGGATAAGTCCCTTTTCTTTTTAGGAGAATTGTATGGTACGATTTAATGAAGGAAAAACAGAACAAAGTTTGATTACTATTGAACTACTACCTTTTATTAATAAGTACAAAAAATCTACAGCTGTAGAAGATGATGTTAATCAGCTTGTACAACAGGTGTCTGCCGTTCTTGACCTTTGGGATTACAATCACAAAGAAATTAAAATGCTGGATAGAAAAGCGATTTTAGATCTTATGAAGTCCTATTATCTTTACTTAAAAGACTCTTCTGCTAAAGCACTTTTTTCTAGAGTTTTCGCTTTTTAAGAAAATCTATTTTCTTGTGGTCTACATGAATATTATATTTTTCCCAAATATTAAATTTGTGTTTTTGTTCTTCTAGAAAGTTCTTATCTTCTTTTATTTTCACATTTTCACGAGAGTATATTTTCTTTCTTAAAGGAAACAGTCTACTTGCTTTAGGAACTTTAGGAGGGGCTTCTTCTTCAAGCTCCTGAAAAATTTTCTGGTCTACGTAAACCACAAAAGGTATCATGTCATCTATGCAGCGATTAATATCTCTAGCATTAGTAGGGCTTAAGTCAAGACAGAACTCTCGCATTCTATCTTTAAGCATACATCGCTTTTCAAGAGAGCCGTTGATCCAGTAATTGTAAAGTCTGTCATTTCTAGGATTTACTATTATGACAGAAATTGAATTTTCTTCCATAGATAAATAGGAAATACTCGCTTTTAGGATTTTGTTCGGAATTATAAAAAGTAGGATACCCTTACAATTTCCTATTTAGAGTATACTTTAAAAGAGGGACTAAATGACTATTAAGAAACGAGATGGTCGAATTGTTGACTTCGATGAAACTAAAATTGTCAACGCTATCAAAAAAGCATCTGATGCAACTTCTGAAAAGAAATTAACAGATGAAGGAATTGCACGAGTTATGCAGCTAATTCAGAACTCTTTGAAGGATAAGGAGTCTGACACAAAGCCTATCAAAGTTAAAGAAATACACAAAATGGTTGAAAATGCTCTCATGGGAGCAGAGTTTTACGATGTAGCTCGAAGCTATATTGAATTCCGTTCAAACAGAGACAGAGAGCGTTTAGGAGATACAAGCGAAATTTCTTTCTATAGAAAGAAGTTGGACGCTAAACAAAATGATCGTCAGAATGCAAATGTAGACGAAGAATCCTTTGGCGGAAGAAATAATGAAGCAGCTGCATCTCTCAACAAGGAGATTGCCCTTAACTATTACATCTCTCCTAAATTTGCGAAGAATCACAGAGACAATATTTCTTATGAACACGATTTATCAGAATGGTGTGTAGGTGAGCACAACTGTTTAAGCCTGCCAGTAGATCAATGTTTGGCTAAAGGATTTGTTGTAAAGAATTCCGACTGTCGTCCAGCTGGAAGTATTTCTTCTGCGGAACAACTGATTCAAGTTCTTATTCAGACACAATCCCTCCAACAGTTTGGTGGAGTTTCTTGTACTCACCTTGATTTTACTCTTGAACTCTACGTACGAAAATCTTTTATGAAGCATTTTATTATTGCCTCTCTTAAAGATGATAAGAGCTTCAAAAGCATTAATCTTTTACAGCTTGTTTTTGATGACTACGTAGATGAAGTTGGAGTTGTAAGAAATGCTTTTGAAGAGTGGCTTCAGGACAATAAAAATGTATTCCTTAAAAATTGGGGAGTAACTTTTGATGACTTTTATTTTGGAAGTAAAACTGTTCAACGAATTTCTAACAAATGGTACCAGAGTGCTATGTTGGACACAATTATTGAAACAAAGCAGGCTGCCGAAGGTCTTTATCACAACTTAAACACTCTTTTGTCTCGCTCAGGCGATCAACTGCCGTTCTCTTCTATTAACTTCGGTAAAAATACTTCATTAGAAGGTAAACTCTTAAATGAGTCTTTCTATAGAGCTTCTATTTTAGGAATTGGTAAATTTGGTCGTACTTCTATTTTTCCTTGTCAGATTTTCCAATACGATAAAGACGTAAATGGAAAAGAAGGAACACCTAACTATGAATTTTATCAAAAAGCTCTCAACTCTACAGTTCGTCGCCTTTATCCGAATTATGCTAATAGTAATTGGTCTGTTCAAATTGAAGGAATGAAGAAAGACCGAGCTTTAAAACGAGAAGTGATTCGAGCCTTAGACTCTGGTACTTATGAATCCTTAGTAAAAGTTTTTATCAAGAATCCTGAAGTCGGAGAAAAAATTAATGTCTGTGTAGAAAATGGGCATCTTACTGTATCTGAAAAAGTTCGTCCGGAAGAAGATTTTTCGTCGATGGGCTGCCGCACGAATAATGGCTATGACGTAAATTTCACAGAAGACTACTTTAAAAGCCTTCTTATGAAAATCCTTGAAACAGGAGATGTACCTGACAACTATTTATGTTCTGCTATTCAGAGGGACGGTAGAGGTAACATTGCTCCGCAGACAATTATTCTTCCTACAGTAGCTATGCTAGCAAAGAAGAAATCTAAAAATGACCCTTCTACTATCATAGAAGTTTTTATGAAACTTCTTGAAAAGTATATAGAAGATACTAAAGATGCCTTACTTGAGCGATTTGAGTGGATTGCTTCTCAGTCTCCTCAGTCTGCCAAATTTATGTATCAAAATAATACTATGAAAGGCTATGTTCCTGAAGAAGGAATTCACTCAGCTCTTAAGCACGGAACTTTAGCTATCGGACAGTTAGGCTTGGCTGAGTGTTTGCAGATTCTTGTAGGGTGTGATCACACTGAAGAAAAAGGTATGAATTTAGCTATTCAGATAGAATCTTTCTTCAAGCAGAAGTGCGATGAATATAAAGATAAGTATCATCTTAATTTCGGCGTATACTACACCCCCGCAGAAAACCTCATGTATACAGCTTATAAAAAGTTTGTAGCTAAATACGGACTTATCGAAAACGTAACTGCTTACAAAGATGAAAAAACCGGAAAACTTGTACCTCGTGGTTACTTTACAAATTCTATGCATGTTCCTGTTTGGAAGAAACTGAGTCCTTTTGAAAAAATTGATATAGAAAGTAAACTTACAGGATTTTCTTCTGCAGGATGTATAACTTATATAGAGCTGGATGAAAATGCTCGACATAATGTAAAAGCTGTTCAGCAGATTGTTGACTATGCTATGGCAAAAGATATTCCTTATTTTGCTATTAACGTTCCTATTGATACTTGTATGCACTGTGGCTATCAGGGAGTTATCGAGGGAGATGTTTGTCCAAACTGCGGAGCAAAAGAATTCGAAGAAGAAAAAGATGCTCAGGGAAATGTAATTAGTCGAGTTCTGACAGGCATGATTGAGCGTCTTCGCAGAGTTACAGGGTACCTTACGGGTTCATTCCTTCAGTACTTTAATGCAGGAAAGCAGCAGGAAGTAAAAGACCGCTATAAGCACTCTAATTCTTTACAGCAGTGGGAGTCAGAGGGCTATGAGGACTGATCGATATGCAGGAATTATTGAGGACGACTTTGTGGACAGTGACGATGGCATTTCTGTTTCTTTCTGGGTTCAGGGATGTCCTTTTCACTGTCCTGGATGCCATAATCCTCAGACATGGGATTACAACGGTGGTCAGAAACTTCCGCCTGACTTTAAGGAACAGATTTTAGCAGCTTTAAATAAAAATGGAGTTAAACGAAATCTGTCTATTCTAGGAGGAGAACCTATGTGTGAACAAAACGTAGAATTAGTTCACACACTTCTTTCCTTCATTAAATTTAAGCTCCCTGACACTAAGGTTTATCTTTGGACAGGTTTTACTTTAGAAGACTTAAAACATCGAAGAAAAGACAAACTTTATACAAAAGAAATTTTGCAGATGGTTGATGTGCTCATTGATGGTCCTTTTGAGAAAAACCTGTGCAATACTTCTTTGAAATTAAGAGGGTCTTCTAATCAGCACATTTATAGAAAGAAAAATGGAGAATTTTATGATTGTAGCATGGAACGAGTTCATGGGTAAGCGTTTTACTTATGAAGAGGCAGAACAATTCTTTGGAAAAACTAAAGAGCAGTTATTAGCTCATATTGAAAGCGGAGAACCTATTCCAGTAGGAGTCCGATACTGGTATGTAGATGAATTACTTGAGCCTGAGGTTGTCAATGAAGAAAACTTGGGATAAAACCTTTATTGAAATTGCGGAACTTTTTGCAGAACACTCTACCTGCCAGAAAAGACAGGTAGGAGCCGTTTTAACTAAGAATAAACGTATTATCAGCTGCGGATACAATGGAACTCCTTCTGGAATGCCTCACTGTAATTCTTTCTTTGAATCAGAAGATGAATGCAAAATTCCTGCAGGAGACGGATTTTCTCTTCATCATAAATTCTCAGCTAAATATGAACTTCACGCAGAGCAGAATTGCATAGCCTTTGCAGCTAAAACAGGAATTCCTATAGATGATGAATGCACTCTTTATGTAACTACCGCTCCTTGTACTGATTGTGCTAAACTTATTGTAGCAGCTGGAATTAAGAAAGTTGTTTATAAAGATTCTTATAAAAACTCTGATGGAGTTGAGTTTTTAAGGGAAGCAAATGTAGAAGTTGTTAAGGAGAATTAACTATGGACTATTTAGAAATTGTTAAAGCTATTGAATCTGGCAAAACTGTTCTTTACGCAGAAAAGGGATCTGATAATTGGAAAGAGATGAAGAAATCTAAAACAGGTTTTGCTCTTGACTTTGTGAGGTATGATTATAAAGTAAAAGAGAATTAAACCTTTTAAACTTTGTCCGGAATTTTAACTAGTGGAGGTGTGCCTATGATCGTAAATCTTTATATAGACCGAGCTGCTACTCGGATAGAAGTTAAGCCGATTATGGATAACTTTATGCAGGCTTTTACGACTTATGTTTATGATTCTTCCGGTTCAGGTGAGATTATGAACCTCTTGAATAAGGAAACATATCCTACCTTAGAAGAAGGGACAAAGATTGTAAACAGAGTAAAAGAAGGCTTTGCAGAATACTTGGATGAGTACTGCATGTATATTACAGGGCTTGACTTGTCTGATAAAGAAAAGACTTGGCTTAAGGAAAATCTAGGAGTTAATTTAGCTCGTGAAGTTCCTGACCAAGAAGAAAATGGAAACAGCTGGTATTGGATGCAACACTCTGGTCAGTGGTTTAATCAGTAGGATTTTTCTATGGAAGAGAAAAGAACTTGTCAAGTATGTCAAAAGGAATTCCCGAGAAGTTCCATGAGTTGGACTCATGACTGCCATGGAATTCCTTTTCGTTTAGTTTGTAGTGAATGCTTTGATAAGGTCATGGAAGAAAACGGCTACGATGGTGAGTACTACACTGAAGCTGACGAATGCATTGATGAAGACTATTAGACGGATGTCTAGAAATAAAAATCTGGCTAGCTTAAATGCTAGGAGGAATATATGGACATAGGATCAGGAAACGGATACCCAGAAAGTGCCTTAAGCAACTTTGCTCCTCACAAGTTTACAATAGACAACGTAGAGTGCAACTCTATGGAAGGATTTTTGCAGTCTTTGAAATTTAAGAATTCAGAAATGCAAAAAGAAGTTTGTAAACTTGTAGGTAAAGCTGCAAAGTTTAAGGGCAAGAAAAAGAAATGGTGGAGAGACCAAACTCTTTACTGGCAAGGAAAATCGATAAAAAGAGATTCTGACGCTTATCAGGATTTACTAGACAGAGCTTTTGCTGCACTTTCTAAAAATGAAGGATTTAAGAAAGCTCTGCTTGCTACAGGTTCTGCAACTTTGACTCACTCTATCGGAAAGAATGACTTGCACAAAACTGTTTTAACACAGTCAGAATTTTGTAGAAGACTTACTTCTATCAGAGAACAATTAAAGGAGAACTAAAATGCCACTCACAAGAGAAGAACAAGACTTTGTTCATTCCGCTACTTCCTATTTTAGACAGGAGCGTGAATTTACCATGCGGGATAAATTTGCTGTAGCAGCTATGCAAACAATGCTTGAAACTCAGAACAACAAAATGACTTATGAAGACATAGCAGACTTAGCATACAACATGGCAGATATCATGATGAAAACTAGAAATAAAAAGGGATAGGGAGAAAAATGAAAAATTCAAAATGGTTTAAGCAGGGTATAATAATTCTCTGCTTTTTGATTACAGTAGCTTGCGCAGGAATTGTTAGCTACGTACTTACTCGGAAATCTACTTTGGAAGAAATTGGTTTAGTTTCTACTAATTACTTAACAGTTTATGAACATCCAGTAAAAGTAGACAATTTTGTAAATAAGTATTCGTTCTTTTTAGATGATGAAAAGGCAGAGTACTTAGTCCAGCTTTGTTCAGACTTTAATGTAGACAGCGACTTAGTTGTTGCTATTCTTATGCAAGAAAATCCTACGCTTAAAACAGACGCTGTTAGTGGTCCGAATGCAAATGGAACAGCAGATTTAGGCTTGTTTCAATTAAACGATAGATGTCTCTTTCAGAAGGACGGATTTTTGGATTTATTTTGGCCAAAGGAATTCCCTGAGTTCGAAGCATCTAACTGGAAGCATAATTCTTACATAGCTGTTCGATTGATAGAAGATCTGACCAAAACATTTGGAGAGAATGCTTATGAAAATATCGCAGCAGCTTATAACTGCGGTTCAGGTAGGGTCTTTCTTGGACAGATTCCAGTTAGCACTTCTACGGTATATGTTCCTTCAGTTATGAATAACCTAGCTGCAATTAAATGGTCGTAGGTTTTTATTTACGATTTTTAAGCCCTCTTCGGAGGGCTTTTTGTTTTCCTATTTAGTTTATGGAAATAATTGTACCTAAGACAGACTATGAAAATCCTAATGATAATCCCTTTCTTATAAAAGACTTGATTCAAGGGGATGAATCTGTTGCAGATAGACAAGATTTTCAGCGTTTGTCAGACCCAGAAATTCAGAAAGGACTTCAATTAATTTTAAATAATCCTTGTCTCTCAGACTCTATGAAAGAGCTACTTCTTCTGGATTCTTGGAGAATAAATTATAAATCTAAACCTCCTACAATAAAAGAATTTCTTACAGAAGAATGGCTTGGACCTCAGGCAGAAAGTTTGTTTGTTCATGCTAAACGAATTTTGTCCGAATTTTGGAATTATGATTCTCCTTATCGACATCTCGTTTTAGCCAACGCAATCGGAGTTGGTAAGTCGACGATTTCCGCTGTACATAATCTTTATGTTTCTGTAGTACTGTTTTTAATGCGAAATCCTAAGAAGTATTTTGGCTTAGCAGCGTCTACTTCTATAGTCCAAGCATTTATTTCGTTTTCTCAAGACAAGGCAAAGCAGCTTTTGCTCCAGCCCTTTATTCAGATACTTACTACTTCACCGAAATTTCATAGAGTAAAAGTTGAAGAGCATCTTGAAGCTCATCAGAAAAAATATCCTGATCAGATTTGTTGGACAACTGCATCCCGTATCGGCGTACTTCAATTTCCGAATGACATTCACTATATCGTCGCTTCTGGTCCGCATCAGTTGCTCGGTTTGAATATGATTCAGTCAACTATGTCGGAAATTTCGTTCTTTATTGACCGAGGATTTTCAACAGATTATATCTGGCGTATTTACATGGATTCTAAGGAGCGTATCAAATCTCGTTTTGGTACAAAGTACTTGGCAGGAACTGTACTTGACTCATCTCCTAATGATCTTGATGTAAGTCCTATCGATAAATACATATTTACAGGGCAGGCTCAAAAAGATCCTGAAAACTATGTAAGTACAGGTAGTCAGTGGGAAATGTATGAAGAAGACCCTGCTCGAAAACGTGTACGAGAGCTGTATCCAATTTATGCAGAAACAGGAGAAAAATTTCCTGTATTCAGAGGTTCTGCTTCTTCTCCTGCTGAGGTACTTAATGATGACAATCTTTCTTTGTATCCTAAAGAAGAAATTATCTGGGTTCCGATTGACCTTAAACGAGAATACCTTGAGTCAACTACTCGAGCTGTTAAAAACACAGGCGGTTGGCCAAGTGGCTCTCTTGACAAGCTCATTCGTGAGCGACAGCTGATAGAAGATATTTTTACTCCGCAGCTTAAAAATATCCCTACTTACATAATGGCTCCTTCTACTAAGCCTGCAGCGGAGCTTATTTGGAATCAGATAAGAGATAAGTTCTTTATAAAGGTAGGAGAGCGATATGAATTTTATCGTGCTCCTAAAGCTCTTCGTGTACTTTCATTTGACCTAGCAGAAACAGGAGACGTATTAGGTATCTGTATGTCACACTGGGAGTGGGATGCAGTCAACTGTGAAAAAATTGCTGTGCATGATTTTACGATTGCTATTTCTCCTGGTAAAGGAAGAATCAATCTTGACGCTATTCGTACTTTCCCAGAAGATTTAAGAGATAAAGGCTCTATAAATCTATTCAAGATTACTTTTGATAATTTCCAGTCTCACGCAACGATTGCCTACTTAAAAGAAAAGGGCTTTAATGTAGGAAATCTTTCCGCTGATACAGAAATTAATGTTTACTTGTCTTATGTAGCCTTAATTAACATTGGAAATGTAAAGGGTGGAAGAAATATCTTCTTAAAGAATAACCTAAAATGTATTCAGGAGTCTACTACAGAGAAAGGACGTAAGAAGATAGATCATACAATAGGTAAGGTTGTAAATATCCTTGACACAAATGATTGGGAACTGTCAATGATGGGAACTAATGCAAAAGACGTTTCTGATACTGCAGCAGAAAATGTTTACACTCTTATTCATGAAGAGCTTTCTGTTCCTCGGTATATTTATAATCGTGAGTTAGATGTTCCTTTTGAAAATAACTATCTTGGGGAAGGTCTTATAGTAGAAAGTCCTAAGGGAGATGACTATGATGAAGCCTTTAGAAAATCTATGGAAAAGAATTTAGCTAAACTAGGGCTTACTGTAAAATCTTACGCTTAAAATAAAAATTAAACCTTTTTAGATTCTTCCGGAATTTTATTTTATGGAGGAACCACATATGGTTTTTAATACAGAGAAAGGCAAACATGTCGAAAACTCAGTCGGAACTTCAGATGAGTTCCAGATAAAGGCAGATGAAAAGCTGTTTATGCTTTTGTCTGATAGTGTTTATTCAGATAAGATAGCAGCAGGTATTCGTGAAATTACCTGTAATGCTTATGATGCTCATATAGAAGCTGGTCAAGAACGTAAATTCCAGGTTACTATTCCTTCAAGAAGTAATCCAGAATTCCGTGTAAGAGACTTTGGTAAAGGACTTTCGCCTGACCAGATGTCTATGTACACTACTTATGGAGATTCTTCTAAGGAAGGAAGTAACGCTTACATCGGAGCTTTTGGAATTGGAGCCAAGTCTCCTTTTGCTTACACAAATACCTTTAATGTAACTTCCTACTACAAGGGAAAGGCTTACTACTATGTAATGTTTGTAGAACAAGGTAAACCTCGTAAAACTCTTTTGTCAGAAAGCGAAACTGATGAGCCAAGCGGACTTGAAGTTTTTTACGCAGTAAAGACTTCAGATGTAGATGAATTTAGACAAAAGAGCATGAAAATCCTTAAGTGGATGAAAGACAAAGTAGAAGTTCTCAATGCAGACTCTTATTGGTTGGATGACCTTAAGAATACAAATACTGATTGGCAGTCAGCTGACTACCTCGGACAGAACTTCGGTGAAATTGACATAGAAGTCTCTGACAGGAGTTACGGCTCTGAGCTTAAAGTAGTTCAAGGAAATGTACTTTATACTATTTCCCAAGACGAATGTAAAGAAGCATTTGAAGCCTTTGTAGATAAAGAAGATAGCTCTTCTTTCTTTAAAGTAAAGAAAATCGTTACTTCTGATGTTTGTTTCGAAGGAACTATTAAAGTCCCTAATGGAACTTTTATGCCTCAGCCTTCTCGTGAGCGTATTTCTTTTACTCCAGAAACTAAAGAAAAACTCGGTTCAATTTTATGTCTTATTTATCGTGAAAAAGTTTTTAACAGAATTAACAAGATGCTTAAAGACGCAAGAAATTCTTACTTACGGCTTTATCGTTTATGGACTATTTCTCCCAGCATTATTAAAGAGAATTCGAAGTTTGATAACCTTTACTTTAAGGGCTATGGAAAGAAATCTTTTAAGGACTGGAACAAGTCTATTGTCGAAAATATCCGTGCTATAAGAATTTCTCCAGTAAATCAGCAGGCATCTACTGTAGTAATTAAGCAAACAACAGCTGGAAAGATCGCAGGTGATCTTTTACCGCTTTACATTTACTCAGATGGAGCTTACTTGTCTTTTGAAAAGAAATGCCGTATTTTGGAAAACTTGGGAACCGCTTTGAGAGCAGGCTCTCCTATTGCTTACGTAGTTTTTAATGATACTTCTAAGTTCTTCTCAGACAAAGATTTGCAGGAGATGAAAAACGTAAACGACCTGCCGAAAAGTTCAGCAGCCTTTTTAACAAAATGGAAGCCTACTCCGGCAACTGCTACAGGAGCTGTAACTGTAGTTTATACTCATTCAGGGGATGTAGTAAGAACTACTAAGGTCTTTGAAGACAATGAGAATCCTACTCAGCAGGAAATAGACTATACTTTCTGGATTCCAGCTGACAAGGCTTATAAAGTAGAATTTAATAATACGTCTTTTGACTTTGAGTACAAGCAGGGAAGAAAAGACTTTGCTAGGATGTTTAATTTACCAGTAAACCACTATGCTTCTAAGCATCAAGAAGAAACTCAGGAACGCTTTTACGGCAGAACAAGAGTTGTGCTTTTACCTAAAGGACATCCTTTTAGAGAAATTCTTCCTAAGTTTGAAGACATTATCCAGGAAGGAGCAAAGCATTACATCGACCTTTATGAAACAAACTTAGAGTGGAATATGGAGTACTACTCTGAGAAATATGTTTCTTGGGTAAAAGCCTTGTTTGCTGCTAATCTGATCGACAAGCTCGGTTTAGCTCCGGAAGTAGTTTTTAAATATAGGGCTTGGGCAGCTCAGTCGTTTAAGACAGGACACAGGATGAGACTTTTTGAAGACTTATCTTATCTGCCTTTGGACAGTGTCTATTCTGCTAAAATTCAGTCTCTTAAAAAGAGTGAATCAGAAAAATCTTACACTCTTGAATTAGAGGATGAAATTCTTAGACCTATGTGGGATAGATTCCCACTTGTTAAAATTCTGTATGAAAGCTACTCTGCAAGAGAAAATCCTGCTGTTATAGCAGACCTTATAGAGTATGTAGAAAATAAACTTGCTAAAGCTGTCATAGAAGATAGCGAGGAGAAGTCAGCATGATTCCTTACATTATTAATGAAGATCGTATTTCATTGTTCATCATTGGAAAGCCAGTAACTCTTACAAAAGATGATACTCGCTTTGAACAGATTGCAAAGGCTTTAAGAGACAGAGCTTCAGATGAAGAAATTCAGAACTTATTGGAAAATAAGGTCTCTGTCCCAGAAGCTGAAGTAACAGAAGAAATGTCGCCTGCTTTGGCTAAAAGAGTAGAATACCTTCGCAAGGAGAATCTTCCGCTTACATCGATTAATCGGTTTATTCATAACCTTAATCAGAATCCTTCAGAGGAGTCTAAAAAAGACCTGTACGGATTTCTTGAAGCCTGCGATTTACCAATTACAGAAGACGGTTGCTTCTTAGCTTACAAGAGAGTCGATGAAACTTTCCATGACTTAAGAACTCATTCAATGGACAACTCTGTCGGTCAGACAGTTTGTATGCCTCGTGATCAGGTTGACCCAGACAGGAATCAGACCTGTTCTACAGGGTTACATGTTTGTTCAAAAGATTACCTTAAGTCTTTCTCAGGAGACAACACAGTTGTCGTAAAAGTTAATCCGAGAGACGTAGTGGCAGTTCCAGTCGACTATCATAACGCTAAAATGCGTGTTTGTCGTTATGTAGTAATTGGAATTATTGAGCCGGAAAATGGAGAAGACATTAAGCCTTTGGCAGTAACTAAGTCTAAGAAAAAGAAGACGACTAAGCTCAAGAAAGCGAAGACAAAAGTAGCAGAACTTGATAAGGCTGGAAAGTTTGATGCTTATGTATCAGAACGTAAACTGTCAGAAGACTTGACCAAGCTGGACAAAAATCAGAAAAACGCTCTGCGCAAGTTTGCTGCACGTCTTTTGTTCGGTAAGGCTCATGCAGCAGGAAAAGAAATTTGTGCTTGTAAAACTCTTTCCGAACTTAAGAAAGTAGTTTGTGGAGAATAAACTTCCTATTTATGAGTAGTCCAAAAAGGCTACTCATTTTTATTATAGGAGACTTTTATGATCGTTTTAGAAGAAAGTAAGAAGCCCTTAAAAGAGGGAGTAACTTCTTATGATAAAATCTGGAAAGACTTGTATGAGCACTGCAATCTTTCTAAACAGATAGACGTCCTTGAAATGACAGGAGCTGTTGAACAAGGAGGTCAAGCAGTATGGACAAAATTGAATACTTCTGCTATTAAGTCTGTTTTCTCTAATGGAGGAATTCAGATAGATTTCCCTGTTGACTCAGCAGACCATACAACTAAATCAAATCGCCTTTACTTAAATGCTAAGGGAATCTACCTTTATAGAAACTGTGATCCAGATAATTGTTCTATTTACTTTGGAAAGAACATTTCTGTTCTGGATTACATTTTTGATACACGAAAATCTCCTAAGGGATTTTTCAAGGGTGGAGTAATCTCTTTTGCTTTTGCAGACCCTGATGCTTATGATATCAAGAACGGAACTCCTGCAGTTTACATTCACAGACTTAAGTTGCAGCTTGGTTTGATTACTATTTAAGAATTGGAGGTTAACAATGATAGTCTTAAATGAGAGTAAGAAGCAAAGTTTGCACGAAGGTGTAGACTTAATTCGTTCTAAAGTTTTGGAAGATGTAAAGAACATTCTTTCATCTAACAAAAAGTTCAAAATTGCTGTGGCTGGAAAGGGAACTTTGATGCAGTACGATGATGAAGGAATGCAAACAATTAAAGAAGTCCCTTTTAATTTCTCTGTAACAAACGCTACTGCAAAAATACAGAAAGTAGGTAATGATATCTGCCCTGTAATTTCTTTTACAGTTGGAAAAGATGTATTTAACATCGCTGTGAAGAAAGAATGGCTTTTCTGCTATGTAAATCAGTCAGGTTATGTATCAGACTGGGCACTTTATGCAGAGTCAACAGAAGTAGTAGATTTCCTTTACGCAAAAACTCGTACACTTGAAAAAGAAACTGAGTCCCTCAGTTTACAAATGAGAGTTAAGCATCCGGATGATGAGCGTTCAGATGAATCTGCTCAGCCTTTACCGATTTTTGATGTTTTCTCTTTCAATATTCAGACTCTTTAAAAAGTAGAAAGCCTATTTTATTAAGCCATTGAAAACTCTTTTAATTCCGTAGCTTCGTTCAGAAGTTGCGGAATTTTAATTTTTAGGGAGTTGCCCTTTTTATTTAAAGAAGGTAATTCAATGTTAGAAAAAGAGTTAAATCATGATTTAGTGGCTTTATTCAAATCTGCTGGGTGGGCTTATAAAATTCCAGACCCTTCTCAAGAATCTGCTATTTCTAGTAGTAAGCGTCCTTTTGACGGACTAGCTTATTTTAAGGATTTAGGTAGTTTCTATTTTGAGTCTAAATTAGATAAGCACAAGTTACAAGCCTTTTCTCTAAACAGAGTAGAAGACCATCAATATGAGAATCTTTTACAACTGAGAGAAATGGGAGCTATGACAGCAGTTATTTTAGGATTCTGGATTCCTAGAAAAGATTACTACTTCTTTGTCTTTGACCCACTTTTTCTTTCTAAATTAAAAGAAACTAGAAAGTCTATTCTAGGAAAAGAGCTGCAGTGGTACAAGAACAATGATTATATAATCTCTGCTAGATGGAAGCAGCCCTTTACTCCTTCTCTTCTTTTAGAAAAGCGAATAGACTTTTTACCAGAGGAGAAAGTATGACAGGACAAGAATTTTTAGACTTATCTAAGGAGACCAAGCAAGATTTTGTTGCTTCCACTATCACTCAGAAAAAAGATTCTCCTGAAGGGAAACTTTACTTCATACCTTCTACAGCCTGTTGTCGACATTATGTAGAATGGGGCTGGGGGCAAGCTCCTAAAGTTTGTCCTTTTTGTGGTTCCCCTCATTGGCAAAAGCCTGCTCTTGAATACTTTCTTTTTACAGAACAAGATGAATTTGTTAAAGAATATCCGGACACTACTCGCTTGGGTGAAAAGATGTTTCCTCTTATTCTGGACTACGCTAAAAATTTGATCCAAGGTCTTATTAAAGGAAACACAACTCTTAATTCAGACGATTTAGATGAGAAAGCGAACGATGCAGCTACTATGTTGATTGAAGTTATCTTAAAAGACCCTAATCATGCTATGAAATGGTCTTTTGGAGAGTATCTTAAACGGCTTTGTAAATCTGTTACCTACGGTCCAAAAGATCATGAACAGACATTTTCTTTAAACTCTATTTTAGATGATGGAGAACGAGAATTGGGAGATACTATAGTAGTTAAAGCTCATTCAGGGGGAGTTGATGTAGCTGCAGGAAATGATGAAACTCCGGAAGAGTACAGATTAAATAATTCTTATGAAGTTGATTACAAAGAAAAAGAAGACTTACCTAGTAAGATGACAGAAATTGTAGAAAAGTCTGCAAACGCTATTTGGATGAACACTGAACACCAAGAGGATTCACTCCTATTTTTATTAGGCATGATTTTAAGGTTCCGAACTAAGGATGAAAAGCCTTTACTGGATTTTTATTCAGTAGCAGGAACTCAGACAAAGAAGTTTGTTGAAAAAGGAGAATTAGTTCTCTACGGATACTTAAAAAGCATTACCCAGTAAGTGAGGATAGACTGTGAATAATTTATTTGATGAAAGTGCTTCAGTATTTGAGCAGCAGCTAAGAGATATTTTTAAGCCTGCTGAAAACAAAGAACAGTCTTCTTTATTTTCTATTCTTTCTTTAGTATTTTACCACAATTCAAAAATAACTGATTTACATGATATTTACAGACTTCTGGGCTTAGATAATTTTATCAAGCTCGTTTCTTTACTTGATGGAAGAACTGTAAGATTCCCTACTTCCACAGAATTAAAAGATGCGATTATTTTAGCACTTTGCTTTTACTACAGAGAAATTGAAAATAAGGATTGGACAGAGATACATGACTTGGTTCCATATAATTTCAATTCAATTTCGATTTCTTACAAAATAAAATCTTTAAATGCAGCTATGAGACAGGAGCTGAAAAATTTCTTTATGGAGAAAGCCGATGGTAATTCTAAATGAAGCAAAACAAGTAGGAATTCTCTACCATGTAACAGATATAGATGGATTTAATGGGATTCTTCATTCTAATAAGCTCGGAAAGTACAAAGACTCTTCTATCTCTTTTACAAGAGATTCACGTTATACTTACGTATCAGGTACTGAGAAATATTTTGTTATCCAACTTGTAATAGATGGAAATAAGCTGTCTTCACGATACAAAATAACTCCTTTTGCTTCTCAGGATTCTTATGTAAATGGAAAACGATTTGAAGCAGAAGAGCGAGTTGAAGGACAAATTCAAGATATAGGAAAATACATTCTCGAGATTAAGCCTTTAAGAAAAGATTTTGACTATGGAAAATTTATAGGTAAAATGGAGTATTTTAGATTTCTTAAGAAGTATCCACAAATAAAAGACTCTGTTTTTTCTTTAATTAAAAATCCTTTGGAAATTGAAAAAGAAATTCAAGGAATTTATAAAAACGGAAAACGTATTAAGCCATTTACAAGAGATGATGGGGCGGAAGTTTGCTGGAAATTTTTTGGCTTAGACAAGAAGTATGCTGGAGACGAGTGGTTAGAAGGTAGCTACTTCTCCAGTTTTGATCCCTCTTATTCTGTGGATTCTGATGAACTAAAAGGACATGATTTAATTTGGTTGGGTAACGATGGAGAAACTATTTATGTTCGAGCTAAAAATCCTAATCAGTACTCGGAATTAAAGGCTTTTGGAAAGCTAAAAGTTGAACCTTATATACACCCTTTTGAATCTCAAGGAGAAAATGATTATGAGTGAGGATACTAAGAACCAAGCTGCTCAACTGTTGAAAAGGATAGACAATCCTACTCTTCAGGGGCAGGTAACTAAAATTCAGAATGAAGACCCTATGGAAGAACTTAAAAAAGAAGTTCTCAGTTTCTTTAAAACTAAGATAGCTGCTATCAAACGCTCTGAAGCTGTAAAAGAACTTGTTTACAATCAACTTGAAAGTAAAATTCAAGGAGGGGAGCTTGAGTTCGATCAGCTTATGCAAGTTTTGGCTAGACTTGACAATGGTTCTAATGACTCAGCAGATTCTATCATCTCTATGTTCCGTCCTACAGCAAATGGAACTTCTGCTCTTACAGAGATTGTAAGACCTGCAGACGATTCAAGTGATGTAGCTAAAGCCTTTGCCGGATATACTTCTCAAGATTTGCAAGCCATTGAAAAGACTATGCATACTTTAAGAGTCATCCAAGAATCTAATGCTCAGCAGTTAGCGGAGCCTAAAGAAGAAACTAAATCCGAAGAAGAACTCTAAGGATTTTAAATAATTTGGAGGAAAGTATATGACTTTTACTTACACAAATCCTTCTAAGAAGGATATCGTATGGGTAGGAGATGTTTGTTTTAAGCCTGAAGCATCCGTAGTAAAAACTACCAGACATCCCTCTTTTGAGCAGGCTGTAAAGAACGGAACTTTAGTTCTTGCAGTTTCAGGAGCAGCTGTAAAACCTCACGGAGGATTTACTATTCTTTTTGACCGTATGGAACATGGTACAGTTCCTCAGCCTGTAAGAAATCTTCTTGCAGGAGACAAGATTGAACTTCCTACACTTACTGCTGAAGGATTCACTTTTGGTGGTTGGTTCAAAGATCGTGAATGCACTGACGAATGGGTAGCAGCAACTACTACAGTTACAGGAAATGCAACACTTTATGCAAAATGGACAGCAGGTGATGAGCCTACACCTCCTACTCCTGAAACTGTCGCTACTCCGGTTGCTACTCCTGCAGCAGGTGAAGTAGCAGCTAACACAGAAGTTGCTCTTACTTGTGAAACAGAAGATGCCGAAATCTTTTATACAGTAGACGGAACAGACCCATCTGCAGATTCTACCAAGTATACAGAAGCAATCGTTGTTTCTGAAGCAGTAACTATCAAGGCTATTGCTATTAAAGAAGGAATGACAAACTCTGAAGTACTTGAAGCTGCTTATACTATCGAAGAATAAGTTGGCTAAGATGGCTGCAGAAAAGCGACTCTAATAAAGGGTCGCTTTTTTATTTTTAAGAGGAATTATAAAAAGCGGAGGATAAAATGAATCTCTTTCAGACAACAGATCATCACTTAAAAGATGAAGAGCCATTCTTTCAAGCTGGAAAAGCCTTAGACACTTGGCTCTTAAAATTCTTTGAAAAACAAACAGAGCCTTTTGTATATCTTGATTCTGGAGACAGATACCACGTTTCAAAAGAAACAGGAAGAGTAAACGGAGAAGTAGCTAAGTTCTTCTTGTCCCTTGCTTCATTGCCTAACTGCGAACAGATTTGGATTCTTCAGGGAAATCACGACTTTAAAGTAGATACAGGTTCTGCTCTTTCTATTTTGGAAGAATTGTCTCCCAAAATTCGTATTGTCTACGAGCCAGAGCTTGCTCAATTCCCAGAACAGAAAGGCTTTACACTTTTTCTACCTCATATGAAAATTAAGCATCTTCCTTACTACTACGGAAGAGAAACTTATGGTAAAAAAGAATTTTATCAGCAGTACTTTTCTAACTGGGACGAAGTAGAAAGTAAAATTGAATTTATCTCTGCTCACTTAGGAGATGAAACTTGCGGGCAGCTTTTACAGGATGCAGATCTTTCTTGGTTTAAGTGTATGAAGTCTAACGGACATATTCATAAAACTGTTTCTAAAAATCAGTTAGAGTCTGCTGCTGTAACTCGTAGAGATGAAGTAGACAAAAAATGTATTATGCGCAAGTTTAATACTTCAGATTTTTCTAAGTTCGATGAAATTGAACTTCCTTTATTTCTCAACTACGCAAAAATAGAGTACGGGGCTTCACTTGAAGACTACTTTAAAAACCCTGTTCATAAAAAGCCGGAAACTTCTTTGATCGTAGACATTTATGGACACGATGATGAGGACTTTGTCAGAGCTGAGTATATTAAGAAGTTCGAAGGCTCAGAAAATCCTAAAATCTACGTAGGAGAAATTGTGGCAGAAGAAAGACTCCTTGCAGATGACGATGAAGCTGAGCGAGAAGACTTGGACGTTTCTGATACAGACTTGCTTGAACTATTTAAAGAATTCTGTGATGAAAAAGGAGTTGCAGATAACATTAAGCAGAGCTTGCTAAAAAGACTTTCATAGGAAAATTTATATGCTTTTATATGATTATGGATGTACAGAAAAAGAGGGAGACAAATTCCCTGTAAAAAGTTTTTCTTTATCAGACTTAGGGATTACTCTAAATGACCCAATTCCTGAGACTTTTTCTAAAGAAGGAAAGACTTGGAAAAAGTTAAGAAATACTACTTCTATTTTTGTAGGGGATAATAATCCTGAAAAGAAAATCTTGGTCAATTCTCTTGAATATTTTGAGAGCATGGGAGAATTGCCTTTGAAGGAAGTTTGGGCAGATAACAAGAAATATTTGTTTGACAGGGTAATTGATGGAATTCCGAACTTCGCAGACTTTACAGACACTTTCCGCAGAATGCACGATGATAGCTATCATGTAAAGTTTACTAAACCTCCGCTTGAATGTGAATCTCCTACTTGGGGCTACGGTTTGACTTAATTAAGATTAAGGGGCTTCTGAATAAGAAGTCCCTATTTTATTTAAGGAGTACTGTGGATGCCAGAAAACTGGCTTTTAATTTCACACCACGGTATAAACAGTAGTATGAAAAAATATACTGAAGAAAACGGCTTAGGAACTAATCAGGTTCCAGCAGGCTATGGTACACCTGACTTTTCAGTAGGTGATGCAACAAATCCAGGACCTAATCCTGATGCTACTTTAGCAGCAGACACAGCTGCAGCTATGGCTAATGGAGATCCTAATCCTGGATTTTCTTTAGGTGGAGCTGATGACCCTCTCAATGAGTATGAAGCAGCTGGAGAACTTTCAGGTCAGCTTGTAGGAAATCCGGAAACAACTCCGCTTAAGACTCCTACAATTCCTCAGTCAGTTGCTGAAAACGACGACGCTATTATGCATGAAGACGATGTTGCCTACGATGCAAATGGCAATGTAATTGACGATTTTACATCTAATCCTGTTCAGGAAGATGATGATGTAATTTCTTTTGATTCTGTTGATGAAATGCCTGAGTTCGAAGAGTACGATGAACTTGACACAGCTGATGCAGAAGTAGATGGAGCTGGAGTAATTGAGCCAGAGGTAATCGACATCGATGTAGAAGACCCTGAACTCGGAGCTGTTCCAGACGTAGAACTCCCTATGACAGAGCCTATTGTACAGGTTGAAGAAGATGAACCTGATGTTTACGCAACAGAATCTGAAATCAACGGTACAGAACCTGAGCCTATCGTAGTTGCAGAATCTTTCCGTCTTCCGGAAGATCGCAGTGTTGTAGTTTCTAAGGGTGATCAGATTTTCGTAATTGGTCATGCTATGAACGAAAACACTCCAAAATTCACAGAATCTGTATTCAAGAGAGCTTTCCGCTCACTTGTTGAATCTAAGAATATTCAGGGTAAACTTACTTTCAAAAAGTCTGAAGGACTTAAGAAGTGTGCTCTTGTGGGTCGTTCTTTGCTGCTTGAAGTTGCAAAAGACTGGCGTATTCCTGGAACAGATATCGTTCTTGAAGCTCATGACATTGTTCAGATTGTTTCTATGAAGCCTGTTTGTGAAAAAACAGTAGCTAAAAAAGAAACAGAAGACAAGACAGCTGAACCTCAGGATGATGCTGGCAACAAGGCTGAAGAAGAGACCGAAGAAGAAAAGAAGGCTAAGAAAGAAATGTTCTTGGCTCAGAAGCGTTACCTCGAAGCTAAGGCTCGTCGTGAAGCTGCTAAAAAAGAAGCAGATGACAAAAAAGACGACCCTGAAAATAAGGGTGACAACAAAGGCGACGACGCTGGAAAAGGCTCTGAAGAAGATGATAAAGGCAAGGGAGAGGATGACAAGAAGAAAACTGAAGCATTCCTCCGCAGAAACGGAATCTACTTCTAATCAGTAGCTGAAACAATTCTTTCCGGAATTATAAAAGGTGAGGCAGAAATGTCTCACCTTTTTATTTTGTTAACTAAGTTGGAGGATAAAATGAACCAATCTATTTATGACCCTTGTGAGTCAGTTGATGAAATGCTTCAGAGGGGAATTCAAGCCTTAAAGAAAAACGGAGTAGATATGACACCTGCTTGGCAGAGATGTAAATGTGTACAATATCCTACTCCAGTTGTACTTACTCTTAAAAATCCGCTTGCTCGTTTTTGCACTATGAAAAGCCGTAAGCAGAACATCGCTCTTACAGTAGCTGAGAGTCTCTGGATTGCTTCTGGTATGAATGACTTGGATGAACTTCCTGGTCACTATGCAAAAGCAATTTACAATTATGCGGATAACGGAAAATCTTACAGAGCAGGTTATGGACCTCGTATTCGTTTTTACAATGAAACAAAGGCTCAGTACTATGTTCGCCATCAGGAAAGAACTGCTTACTTAAGCAGAGGAGTAGGCTATACAGACCAGCTTCGTTTCTGCATTGAGCAGCTTAAAAAAGACAAGTTTACTCGTCAGGCAGTTATCACTATTCACGATCCAAATAAAGACGACTTTGATTTAAACGGAGACCTGCTTAAGACAAAAGACACTCCTTGTACACGCTCTGTTCAGTTTATGTGTGACTCAGAAGGAAAACTTAACTGCTACGTACAGATGCGCAGCAATGATATTTTGCACGGAATGTCTGTAATCAACGTTGCAGAGTTTACATTCCTTCAGCAGATCGTTGCTCAGATTTGTGGCTTGCCTCTCGGACAGTACTATCATATTGCGAACTCTTTTCACTTTTATGAAGACACAAAAGAAATGATTGATGCCTGCGGAAAAGAGAAGATTGAACCTATTGCAGAAATGAAATCTTTCTCTTACGCTCAGGAGCAGCTTGAGCTTAAAGATTTTGACAAGGCTATTGACATTATGTTGGCTTATG
>Ga0256405_10002027_pt1 | contig 49908 bp, 42 predicted proteins | sample RumenRJG_02DNA_FD_189096 | JGI IMG/M metagenome (GOLD analysis project Ga0256405, IMG submission 189096) | Bovine rumen microbial communities from Lethbridge, Alberta, Canada - RJG_02 | ecosystem: Host-associated > Mammals > Digestive system > Stomach > Rumen | place: Canada: Alberta...
TCTATTAATTGTGTCACATCTACCCCTTGTAGAGCTTCTTGCATACGAATTGCACAAGCGGATGAAGGCTCCTCCTTTATTTGATACAGCATGTGCTTTAGTCCTTGACTATGATGGGAAAAATGCCAATTATGAGGCCTTTGTATCTCCTGAATTCGGCATTGAATATCTGATATAATGACACAACAACATGATCTAAATCACTATAAACTGTCTGATTTATTAAAAATTATTAAGATATTCTTTATACACATAAAATTATTTTATTTGTATTTGAATTAAATAATTTGATTTGTATAGTATAATGACAATGATGTTATATTATTACTGATTTTTTGACCTATAATTATAATATCTTAATTATTATAACTATTTTTCTTTTATCTATGTCGCAGCAAGCATGGATTTTAAAGAGGGCAAAAAATGAGAGTATTTAAGAAATACGCACCTAGACAAATCGCCAATTATGTTGTTTCTTTCTTTAAGGGACAGTTCACAATTGAAGGAAAGGGAGTTTTTGAGTTTGACTGCGGTAAAGTTGTTATCACAGTTCAAATGGATGAAAACACAATGAAGATGTGCAAGGAGATTAATGATCATGTATCTCTTATGGCACACAGAGTACCAGTCGAACAGTACGTTTAAGCTAAACTCATTTTTTGAAAAGACCCGGCTATACAGCTGGGTTTTTAATTTTCTGCATCCTAATAATGCAATTTGCAGTAAGTCAAAGAGTAAAGATCGTTTATTCAGTCTGATATGTTTCTTATGATATAATTTTGTAAACCAATTTTAAATAAAAGCTTTATATGTCGAAATTAGAAAATAATCAGGCAGTAGCTCAAATTCATCAGATGATTGATGAATTGCCTTCTAATGAGCAGATCAAAGAGGATATCGTTAACGAACTTTCTACAGTTCAGGATGTTGTAAGGTATCTCGTTTCATGTTTTTCAGCCCACTCAATTTTTGTAGGTCACGGAACAGATAATTACTGGGATGAAGCACTTGAGATCGTTCAGGCTGTTATTCATCTTCAGCCACCTTGCGATGAATCTACCTTAAATTCAAAACTGACCAGAAAAGAGCGTTCTTTAATTGCAGATATTGCTATTGAGAGAATCGTAAACAGAATTCCAACCCCATATCTTACTCACAGAGCCTTCTTCTGCGGTAAGGAGTTTTATGTTGATGACAGAGTGATTATTCCTCGTTCACCAATTGCTGAGCTCATTGAATCTGGTTTTGACCCATATATTGACAAGCGTCCTGAGCGTGTACTTGATATGTGTACTGGCTCTGGCTGTATTGCAATTGCAATTGCGTTGCATTTTGAGGGTCAGGTTGAGGTTGATGCTGTAGACATCTCTGATGAGGCTTTAGAAGTTGCCAATATCAATATTGAGGGCTACGGCCTTGAGAATGTGGTTATTCCAATCAAGTCAGATCTCTTCAAAAACCTGCCACAGGGTGACAAGTATGATGTGATCGTAGCAAACCCTCCTTATGTTGACAGCTACGATTTAGCTACCATGCCAGAAGAGTTTTACTGTGAGCCTGATCTTGCATTAGGTTCTGGTGATGATGGTCTTGATGTTGCAAGACGTCTTTTAGTTGAAGCTCCGGAATTTTTAAATGATGACGGCATTCTGATTATGGAAGTAGGTAACTCTGAAGAGAACCTTATTGATCTGTTCCCAACAGTTCCTTTCCATTTTGTAGATTTAAAGCGTGGCGGAACCGGTGTATTTATTCTTACTGTAGAACAGCTTAGAGCATATCATGAAGTATTTGCCAAGGCTTTAAATGAGGTGTCAGATGAGCGGTAATACCTTTGGTAAGTATTTTACAGTTACCACCTGTGGTGAAAGCCACGGTAAAGCTTTAGCTGCTATTGTTGATGGAGTTCCTCCTTTAATTGAGCTTGATGAAAGTGTAATTCAGCCAGATCTTGACAGACGCCGTCCTGGTTCAACCAGATACGGAACTCCAAGAAATGAAGCAGATCAGGTTAAGATTATCTCAGGTGTTTTTGAAGGTAAAACTACTGGTACACCTATTGGACTTATCATTGAGAATACTTCACAGCGTTCTCAGGATTATTCAGCAATCATGAATTCTTTCCGACCTGGTCATGCTGATTACACCTATTTGTTTAAATATGGTATTCGTGATTATCGTGGCGGTGGAAGATCTTCAGCTAGAGAAACAGCCATGAGAGTGGCTGCAGGTGCTGTTGCCAAGCAGGTTTTAAGAAAACTTTTCAATGTAACTATTGATGGTTGCGTTACCGCAATTGGTGATGTAAATACCGATAAGTATGATCCTAAATGTGCTCTTGAAAATGAGTTTAATTTTGCTGATGCATCCAAAGTTGATGATTTAAAGGCATTATTTAAAGATCTTGCTGCCACCGGCGACTCTGTTGGTGCTGTAGTTGAGGTAAGAGCTCATGGAGTAAGAGCTGGTATCGGCAATCCGGTATTTGACAGACTTGATGCTGAAATTGCTAAAGCCATGATGGGGATCAATGCTGTTAAGGGTGTTGAAATTGGTGATGGTTTTGAAATGGCTAGAATGAGAGGTTCACAGGCTCGTGATGAACTTACTCCTGAGAAGTTTACCTCAAATCATTCTGGTGGAATTTTAGGTGGCTTAAGCTCTGGTCAGGAGATTAAGGTTCGTATGGCATTAAAGCCAACTTCATCAATTCTTGTTCCTGGTAATACCATTGACAAGGATGGCAATGTTACCTCTATTGTAACTAAGGGAAGGCATGATCCTTGTGTAGGCATCAGAGCAGTACCTATTGCTGAAGCAATGCTTGCCATAACTGTCCTTGATGCGATTATGGCTGATAAGGCACAATGTTTTAATGTTGATAATCGTTGTTTTGAAATACCTGCTGAATAAAATACATTGAAAAAGTTATTTCTGTCTTTACTGGTTTATGGTGGCTGTGCCCAGGCTGCCGTTATTTACGATCATGATGAGACTTCTCTGAATGTAGGTGGTTTTGTCAAAGCGGTCATGTATGATGGAAATAACTATAAAAAGAATCTTGGCAGAAACGCCAATACTCTTGTAAACAGCTCAAGATTTAATATTTCTGGACAGCATCGTTTTTATAAAGATTTTTCTCTTCTTGCCTTTTCTGAATGGAATATGCCAAACGGTCGTGGCTCAAAGGAGAGTTTGAGTTCCCGCGATCAGTATCTTGGTATCTCATCTAAAAAGTACGGTAAGCTGATAGTCGGAAAGTTCACTGATTTTAATACAACTGTCTTAGGAATGACTGGTGTGAATGACGATTTTGGCTCAATACATCGTGGCGATACATCTGGTGATCGCAGATCTGGTCAGATAAAATATCTTTATGATAATAATGGATATACTTTCGGCTTAGGTTATCAGACATCTGCTGATTCCGTTCCTGTTGTTGGTGTAAAGGATAATGTCAAATCAGGATATTCAGTTCTGCTTGGATATACTTTTGATGATGTTCATGGTAAACCTCTGGCTATTAAGACCTCTTATTCATTACTCAATTCAAAAGATTTTGATGATGAAAAATGGGGGGAGGAAGATTACCTTCCATTTTCAAAACTAAAACAGATCTGTGCTGGTATAAGCTGGGGCAGAAAAACAGAAGGTCTTTATTTAGCTGCTGGAGTGGACAGATATATTTTGCGTTACACCTATCCTGATAATATCTACAGCAGTGAATTTATAGATGATATTGAAGATTACTATAACGACGTTGATGTTGATCCTTCATTCTATTCCAAGATTGGTGCAAGGATGGATGTTAGAGGTCTTGATCTGGCAGCCGTGTACACCTTTGAAAATGGTATTCAGACAGTCGCAAGTTTTAACATATCAAATTACAAACATTATTTTGATGGGGTAATCGACGATATTGATTTTTATATCAGACATCTGATATTGAATGTAAATTATTCTTACAAGAATTTGTATCTGTTCGCTGAATTTGATATACCATTAAAAGTTACTGGATTTAGAGATCCGGATGAAAAAGAGGATTTGTGTAATTTATTTGAATTAAACACCAAAACCACTGCAGCATTTGGTGCAAAATACATTTTCTAGATAATAATCAAGCAAAAAAAACTGGCATTAGCCAGTTTTTCTGTTTCTGCAATGAGGACTTTACCACTTTTTCTTATCACCAAAGATTTCATCAAGATCTTTCTTATCAGCACTTTCACCTGCTTTATCATCTTTAGCAGGGGCTTTTTTGGCAACCTGATTTTCTGCATTAAGTCCATTGAGAATGTTAGTTAAGAGATCTTCTTTTTCTGTCAGCCAACCGTCTTTTACACCGGCAGCTTTAATAACGGAAAGACCTTTGTCGATCATCTGCTTGCATGAACCAACCTGATGCATACGCTTCATTTCAAGAACTTTCTGAATAAGGTTGGAAATATTCACCTTAAGCGCCAGAATATACAGTCTTCTGTCTTCCTTGTTCAAGAGGGTAGGATTTAAAGGAATACCTGAGGCCATTTCTGATTTTAAGATACCACGCAGACGACGGATTGTTCTTAACTGCGCAATTGCCATCGCATCGTTATCAGGAGTTTTGAATGTATTGTTTTCCTGATAATTGGTTTTGATTTCAGCAATAATTTTTTCCTCAGAAGCAATGCGATCTTTAATTTCTTCGCGAGACTTCTGATCAATTGCTCTTTTTCTTAAAGCACGGATAATTCTGTAATGGAGAACAAGAACCAGAGTTTTTGAGAAGGCAACCTGAGACTGGTTTAAGAGTAGCTCTTCGCATTCGCCAATAATGTTTTTAGCCTTATTTGAAATAAGGCGTGCATCTTGTTCTCTGCGGTTTACATAATCTGAGTACATGTTGAATATGATCAACAGAAATGTTGCCAACAGTACAAAGATAACAGCTACGGTAATAAACATAATTAACTCAAAATTCTAATTTTTTTATTCTTTATATATTATAACGACTTTATCTCAATTTAATTTAACTTTGATCACTATTTTTTATACATAAATGCGATAAATCAAATATTTGAAAAAAACTACATGATATCACTACCATACTTTGAATAATGAGTTAGAATTAAAATGTTGTTTTGTTACCAAAATCAAGGAAATAATGTCTATGACCACATTGATTAAAACAGCTGATTTTATTGAGTCAGTATGCGATGCGATTCAGTACATTTCTTATTATCATCCACGTGACTTCTTAAAAGCTATGAAGCACGCTTATGATATTGAGCAGAATCCATCAGCCAAGAACGCTATTGCTCAGATCCTGGTTAACTCCAAGATGTGCGCTATCGGCCACCGTCCTTTATGTCAGGATACCGGTGCTGTTACCTGCTTTGTAAAGATTGGTATGAATGTTCGTTTTGAAGGCGACATGACTGTTCAGGAAATGGTTGATGAAGGCACCAGAAGAGCTTACTGCTATGAGACCAATCCTTTACGTAAATCAATCTTAACTGACCCTCTTGGCAAGAGAATTAACACCAAGGATAACACTCCTACTGTTGTTCACATTGAAATGGTTCATGGCGACAAGGTTGAAGTTGCTATTGCTTCAAAAGGCGGTGGCTCTGAGAACAAGACCCACATGAAGATGTTAAACCCATCTGACAGTGTTGTTGATTATGTATTATCAGAGATCCCTCACATGGGTGCTGGCTGGTGTCCTCCTGGCATTATCGGTATTGGTGTTGGCGGTACTCCAGAGAAGAGTGCTATTCTTGCTAAAGAAGCTTTAAATGATCCTATCGATATTCAGGAACTCATCGCACGTGGTCCTAAGAATGCCGAAGAAGAACTCCGTTTAGAGTTATATGACAAGATTAACAAGTTAGGTATTGGTGCTCAGGGCTTAGGCGGTATTACCACCGTATTAGATGTTAAGGTTAAGACCTATCCATGCCACGCAGTATCAAAGGCTACTACCATTATTCCTAACTGTGCTGCAACCCGTCACATTGATTTTGAGTTAGACGGTTCAGGTCCTGCTGTATTTACTCCACCTTCATTAGATGATTACCCTGATATCGAGATCGGCGGTGCTTCTGCTAATGTTAAGAGAGTAAATCTTGATACCATTACTAAAGAAGAAATCGCTTCATGGAAGATGGGTGATACCTTATTATTATCAGGCACTATTCTTACCGGTCGTGATGCAGCTCATAAGAGAGTTGCAGATCTTATTAAGGAAGGCAAACCATTACCAGATGGCGTAGACTTCAACAAGAAGTTCATCTACTACGTAGGCCCTGTACCTGCAGTTGGTGATGAAGTTGTAGGCCCAGCTGGTCCTACCACCTCAACCCGTATGGATAAGTTCGTAGAGACTATGCTTGCTGATACCGGCCTTTACGGTATGATCGGTAAGTCAGAGCGTGGTCCTGAGGCTATTGCTTCAATCAAGAAGCACAAGGCCGCTTATCTGATGGCTACCGGCGGTGCTGCTTATCTCGTATCAAAGGCTATCAAGTCAGCTAAGGTATTAGCATTTGAAGACTTAGGTATGGAAGCAATCCGAGAGTACAAAGTTGTTGATATGCCAGTTACTGTTGCTGTTGATTCAGAGGGTAACTCAATTCATCACATTGGCCCACAGGAATGGTCAAAGAAGATCGAAGAGATTAAGTTCAAGTATATCTAATCTGCTTAATCAATAATTATCAGGGCATCGGTTTTTAACCGATGCCTTTTTTGATTTCATTTGGTGATAAAAAAACACGACATATTTCTATGTCGTGTTTTAAGTTTAATCTACGTAATATTAGAAAATATATCTAGCACCAACAGAGAAGTAAGTACCTTTTTCGTACTTGTTATCTTTGCAGTTATCAGATGAATTTGCATCGAATTCCATTTCAGACCACATGAAGAAATGTGGATTTAATGAGTAGGTTACGTATGCAGGAATTCTTCTGTAGATAACTTTCTCGTCTTTACCTGTATCATTGGTATCTAACAGGTTGTAGCCGATGTATGTGCCTAAGCCGTTGTCAAACTTGTAACCTGCAACCAGCTCATAGCCTTTAAATTTCTGGGTGAATTCTGTGCGAGCTGCCTGTTCGTTCATTCTTTCAACACCGAATGTACCCATAGCACCAAAATACAGACCAGAAGTCAGCTTACCCCAGGCAAGACCAACACCGCCAGTCTTGTAGCTTGAGAAACGGTTTGTTGCATCTAAAGTATCGCCTTGTTTCTGACCTTTAAGGTAAGAATAGCCGGCACGTAAAGATAATGGACCGAATACTACATCATCGAAGGTATATGCAATTGATGAAGAGAAGCCTGCTTTTACATTGGCTTTTTTGTTTAAGAACTTATTGGTGGTTACAACGTCTAAAGAATCTTCAGCTGTCTGATAAGATAACTGGAAGTTTAAACCATAGCCATTGTATTCATATTTAATCTGACCGGTACGGCGATCTAAATGATTTGGCTGTGCAATTGAGCCAAAGTCATCTGTTACATAAGTGGTTACAAGTGCTGAACGAAGTGAATCGTAAGTTTTACCTAAGGTTAACTTGCCGTATTTTCCAAAATTAGCACCTACGTACTGCTCACGGGTATTAATACCATCACCGGTACCTGCTTTATTGCCGTCAGCCATGTTCCACTCTGAGAATGCATAAACTGAAAGCCAGTCAAAAACTTTAGTATTACCTGAAACATTTAGACGAGCAGTATTTCTAAGACTGTTGTCCTTATCTCCAACTTTGGAGCTTTTACCGTTATAAACTACAGCCTGAACACGTCCACCTACAGCGAAGGTGGTACCGTCCTTATCGTAAACTGTTGCTGCATTTGCTGAGTAGCATGCTGTAGCTGCTACAATTGCTAAAACTATCTTTTTCATAATGGGTCCTGTATCCATCATATTAATTATTTATAAAGCAGATTTTTTTAATATTACCTGCCTTTTGATTATATATAATATTTAGTTACATATATAGCATTTGTTTAAAAAGGTATTCCTACCTCACATTAATATATTATCCATTAATAGTACTGTTGGCCATCAGAGCTCTTAAAAGCTGATTTAAGAGCTTTATTCTTGTGTTTTCCTCAGTCTCCTGAAGGTTGTATCTAAGACCAAACTGACCTGTGATTCGGTATTCATTGTGTTTGCAGGTAGTCATCAGGGTTATCAGATAAGCATTGTTAACCTTGTGGTTTTCACCAAATTCTATTGTTCCGCCAGAGCCATCACATCTAATCTTTTTAATACCAAGTCTGTTGGCCATATTTTTCAATATTGATAGGTCAAAAAGGTTTTCAGCACTCTTTGGAAGGAAACCGAATCTGTCTATAAGTTCAACTTTGATGTCTTCAAACTCTTCGTTGGTTCTGCAGGCACTGATCCTCTTGTAAATTGACAGACGCATATTAACATCACCAATGTAGTCTTCAGGAAGGAGACAAGGCAGATGCAGGTCAATATCACAGTCATTCAAGGTAAGTTCGGCAAGTGATGGTTCACGGCCTTCCTTTAATGCTTTAACCGCAGCTTCAAGCATTTCTGAATAGAGAGCAAAACCTACAGATTCAATCTGACCTGACTGTTCTTCTCCTAAAAGTTCACCTGCACCGCGAATTTCAAGATCATGTGATGCCAGCACAAAGCCTGCACCTAATTCTTCCATAGATGCTATGGCATCAAGTCTTAATTTTGCATCCTTTGTAAGCAGAGCTTTAGGAGGAGTAAACAGATAAGCATAAGCCTGGTGATGAGAACGACCTACACGACCACGGATCTGATGGAGCTGAGCAAGACCTAACAGATCGGCTCTGTCAATAATAATGGTATTGGCTGTAGGCACATCAAGACCGTTTTCAACAATGGTAGAGCAGACTAAAAGATTAAATCTCTGGTGGCAAAAATCTCTCATAATCTTTTGCAGATCTCTTTCGTTAAGCTGACCATGGGCAATTCCGATTTTAGCCTCAGGAACAAGTTCTGCAATCTGCTGTGCTCTTTGATTTATGGTTGCAACATCATTGTGAAGGTAATAAACCTGACCACCGCGACGTAGTTCTCGCATAATGGCTTCACGGGTCACAGTGTCAGATTTTTCTGATACCAGAGTTTTTACAGCAAGACGGTGTTCTGGTGGCGTTGCAATTACAGAGAGCTCACGCATACCTTCCATAGCCATGTTGAGGGTTCTAGGAATTGGAGTTGCAGTTAAGGTTAAAAGATCTACCTGAGCTCTGATTTCTTTGAGTTTTTCTTTCTGCTTTACACCAAAGCGGTGTTCTTCATCGACAATGATGAGGCCAAGCTTTTTGAATCTGATTTCTTTTGATAACAGCTTGTGAGTTCCGATGATAATGTCTACTGACCCCTGTTCGAGCTGTTTTATCACTTCATTTTGTTGTTTTACTGTTTTAAATCTTGAAACAAGTTCAACATTTATGGCAGTTCCTGCAAAGCGTTCTTTGAAATTCTGATAGTGCTGTTCAGCAAGAATGGTGGTTGGAACGAGTACTGCCACCTGAGAGCCTGAGTTTGCGACAACAAAGGCAGCTCTTAGTGCAACCTCAGTTTTACCAAAACCTACGTCACCGCATACAAGTCTGTCCATAGGCTTTTCAAGGGCAAGATCATTGATAGTGCTGTTAATTGCATTTAACTGATCTGGTGTTTCCTGATAGCCAAAGCCAGAGGCAAATTCATCGAGAGCTCTGAAATCAACTTTAAATGCTGTACCTTTAACAGCTTCACGTCGGGCATAGAGATCTAAAAGGTTGGCAGCTACATCAGTTACCTTGTCTACCGCTTTCTGTTTCTTTTTAGACCAGGTGTCGTTGCCAAGTCTAGACAGCTGCGGATTATCAGAACCTGCGTATCTTGCTACCTTTGATAAGGCTGTAATTGGAATATTGAGCATGTCGCCATTCTGATACTCAATGGTCAGGTACTCACCTTTAACATCTCCTATGACCATGGTTTTTAAGCCACGGTATCTACCGATACCATGATCAATATGAACTACTATCTGACCTTCCTTTAAAGAAGAAAGGTTTTTAATGATGGTATCGTGAGAGAGCTGGGATTTTCTCTGAGCACGTCTTTGCCTTACTACCTTAAATCCGTAAAGTTCAGATTCTGTAATCAGGCAGAGTTTCAGGTTTTTTATGATAAGGCCTTCGTCAAAAGGAGAAATGGTGAGCATAAGAGGAGCATCCTCGCTCATGAATTCTTCGAGGCTTGAGGCAGGCTTTATGCCATACTTGTTTACAAGTGCAGACGGAAGTATTTCTCTTACTGACTGACGCCTTCCTTCTGAAACAGCTGAAATTAAAATTCTGCCTCCCTTATCAATAAAATCACTTACAAAAGTCACAAAAGGACCGTGAGAGTCTTTATCCTGATTGAAGGCAATTTCAGGCACCTTTTCAAAAGATGCATTGTAATAACCTCTTTTTTCTGTCGTTTCTTCATCAAATCTTTCTTTGTAAAGGCAGATGCTTTCGTGATCTTTAATAAAATTCTGACACTCAAGAGTAGTTAAGAATACTTTTTCTGGTTTTAAAGGTGGATGATCATTGTTGCCGGCGTAGTCAAGAGCTCGTTTGTGAATATCTACGTCGTAATCTTCAAGAGCTTTTTTCACATCATCAATTAAGATGATTTTTACATCATCACTTAAATATTCAAATAATGAACTCATGTGATGGAAGAATAAAGGCAGATAGTATTCAATACCAGCAGGAATTGCACCTCTTGATACAGCCTGATAGATAGTGTGATTTGCAAGGTTTGCCCCCACAAATTCATCTCTATAATTGCTTCTGAAGGCACTGATTGCAGTATCATCAAGAGGGAATTCGTGAGCAGGAAGCATGGCAATTTCTTTTATGGATTCAACAGAACGCTGAGTATCTAAATCGAAGGTTTTAATGCTGTCCACTTCATCATCAAAAAAGTCGATTCTGTAAGGAAGAGCTGAACCCATTGGGAAGATATCAAGAATTGATCCTCGAATTGCAAATTCACCTGGAGATAAGACCTGCTGCACTTTCAGGTAGCCATAGGAGACAAACTCAGATTTCATTTTTTCAATATTGCGTCTGTCGCCAATCTTGATGGAGAAGGAGTTCTTTTTTATATACTCAACAGGACACAATCTTGGCATTATGGCAGGAACAGTTGTCAGGATTATTCCTTTTTTGAGATCTTTTAAAGAAGAGAGCAGTTTCAGTCTTGAAGAAATAATATCCTGATGCGGAGAGATTGGGTCATAAGGAAGTGTTTCCCAGTCCTGAAAAAAGTAAATATCATCTCTTTTTACTATGGCTTTTAAGGTTCTTAAAAGAGTATGTGCATCTACGGAGTCTGCACAGATCACCAAAAGTGGTACATCGTTATCCTGATACAGAGCACATATAAGTGCAGTTAGCGCACTTGAATTCAGGTTTGCAACATGTTTTACAGTTTTGCTGAAGTTAAAACTGATATCAGAAGAGAGTATGTTTTTAAATTTATATGCGCTCATAATCAATTTTGATGTTAAAAAAGTTCTATAATCATTAACATAATTCTACCAATTTTTTCTTTTTTTAAAACGTCTAAGACTCAATACCGGTATACAAAACACATTAAATTTTCAAAACAAAGATGAATACAAATAAATCCCTTTTGCTTTTACTTGTCTGGTTTTTGTTCGTTACATCGGTCTGTTACATTATTCCTTATTATTCAAATGATTACCGTTATATGTTCATTGAGGGAACAGATGAGCTTATAGATAGTGTCAAGGATGTTTTCGTATCTCAGTACACCCATTACTTTACCTGGGGAGGAAGAACTCCAGCCCACTTTATAGCACAGCTTCTGCTTTTGTCTGGCAAGCTTGTCTCTGCTTTAGCCGGAGGGCTTTGCTACATACTGTTGGTTTATCTTATTTATGTACATGCATTGGGCAGATTGGTAAATCCTTTAAGACTTAAATTTGTACCGCTTTTATTCATTTTTGCCAGCCTTTGGTTCTTTTTAAGAGCTTATGCTGAAGTTGTATTCATGCTCGTTTCAAGCTGCAATTACATGTTTACGACTGTGTATGTGCTGATTTTTATGTTACCTTACCGTTTTTCTTTTTCTGAGGGTATTAAAGAAGATAAGGGGATTTTGTTCGCCCTTTTTATGCTCATTTTGGGAGTTCTTGCCGGCTGGTCAAATGAGAATACATCATTTGCTTTGTGTGCTGTTACTGGAATTTTATGCATCTATAACCTCTTTTATAAAAAGAAATTCTTTTTATGGCAGTTATCAGGTACCTTAGGTTTGTGCGCAGGTTTCCTGTTACTTACACTAGCTCCTGGCAATGTTGTAAGATTTGGAAAAATGGGGGGGAATTTTAACTATATTGAGCATATTCAGGATGCAGCAATTATTTTTATTTTGACTCTGGTTTTATCGATTCCACTTGTAATTGCTTATTTCTATCTTTTTACCAGAATTAAAAAAGCAAATCTTGAGCTTGAAAACAAGCATAATTTAAGAGGTATTGTATATATCTTCTGCGTGGGCTTTGCATCTCTTGCCATTATGGTGTTTTCACCTAATTTTCCTGCTCGCTCTGCAACACCTTTTTGTGTCTGTTCCATCATCTGTGTGCTTGGTGTGTATTTTATCCTGGAGGAGAGTGGCATCAAGATCTGTAGTAACAGGGTGACAATGATATTTTATACGATAGTTAGCCTCTTAATTTTTATTACAGCTTCTAATGCCCTTTATGGTACACATCTGCTGCACTCAGAGGACTATCACAGAGATCGGGCTATCAGAGCTTTATCTGAACAGGGGGTTACAGATCCGGTTGTAGCGTCGTATAATGTGCAACCGTCAAGATATATTTTTGTTGGCGATATCTCAGACAGCAGGAATTATTTTGCAAATGTGCATGTGGCAAGGTACTATAAGTTAAATTCTGTACTTGGCACCTGTCACGTCAAAAAGAATACCTTTTTAATTGATTTATCTTACTATCAGGATTTTAAGAAAACCGTATGCCTACTCCATTAGATTTGTTAAGACTTTCTGAAGATTTAAGACAGAAAAAAGAAGAACTTTTTAATGGTCAGATTTCTAAAGAACAACTTAAAGATCGTGTAGTGATGCAGGCAAGAAAAAAGATGAATCTTTTAGCTTCAGCACATGCCTTTGGTCAGAGCCATGATCTGATGTCTGAAATTTCCCGCGAAGAACTGATTAAAATGAAATGGGCGAAGCAGTCAGCTTCGCCCGAGAATATTCTGCTCAAAAATGTTCAGAGCAGCAGAAAGGTACCAAGAAAAGTATCTAACTAATCCCAGCTGCCATCCTCTTCTTCAGTCTTGCCTGAATCAGTCTTCATAGAATTCCATACCTTGTTGGTGATTCTTGAAGTCTTTGCAGGGGTAGACTGCATAAAGTACATGGTCTTTAACTTTTCTTTAGATAGCAGAATGCTGCTGTTTGCTCTGAGCTCATCAGAAAGGTTTGCCATAGATTCATCAATTGGCATTACATAACCGATTTCATCAGAGAGCTTGGTTGCATTTTTTGGATCCTGAAGCCAGTTAAACCAGGTATAAGCGTTATCAAGGTTTTCAGCTCCTAATGGAATAGTCCAGCTGTCAAACCACATGATAGAGCCTTCCTTTGGCACAACGTATTCAATTTCATCAGTAATACCAGCCTGCTGTGCTAAATGACGAGCCTGAATGATATCTCCTGAGTAGCCAATGGTTGCGCAAATTTCGCCAGAAGCAAGATCATTTACGTAACGGTTTGACTGGAAATAAGCTGTGTTCTTAGCAAGACCTGTTAAGAGTTTTCTTGCCTCTTCAAAGTCTTTTGCGTTCTCAGAGATTGGGTTTTTGCCTAAATAGTGCTGTACAGCTGAGATAACCTCAATAGGGGAATCAATGATTGCAATACCGCATTTTTTTAGTTTTGCAGAGTTTTCTGGATTTAAAAGGAAATCCCATGAATCTACTTTATAGTCTTTGCCGAAAATCTGTTCAATTTTGGTTTTGTTATAACCGATACCGATTGAAATCTCAATATAAGGGTAGGCATATTCGTTGCCAGGATCGATAGTACCTAAAAGCTCAAGTCTTTCGTGATTTAACTTAACCCAGTTAGGTATTTTTGAGTGGTCGATTTTCTGTAGAGCACCAGACTTTGCAAGTCTTGGTACATAGTAACTAACTACAATTGCTGCATCATAACCGCTCTTGCCTGAGAGCAGAATAGCTTCCTGCTGCTCGTTTGAATCGTACTCAACGTATTTAACGTCAAGCTTGGTATCGTTAATAAAATCAGCTACAGTATGTTCTCCAATGTTGTAGCTCCAATTCCAAATATTTACTTTATTGCTGTTCTCAGCCATTGCGCAATTTGTCGCACCGATTAAAGCGGTGCTAAAAAGGCAAAAAGACAGTAGCTTCATTATCAGTTTAACCTCTTAGTAAAAAAAACATGCATATATTTATATGCGCTCAATATTATATTTTAGATTAAAATGACTACTTTTTCATAGTATTAATAATGGATTAAGTTTAATTTGAACATTGCAATAAAATTAGTACAACTTAAGAAAATGGGGGAATGATATTGAATTTGAAAATTGATATATTGTTTTAATATCAGTCAATTATATCTGTTTTTATAGGAGTCTTAGGAGTAATTATCGTGAATATAATTGACCGGTTTGTAATTATAATTATATTCATTAAAATTCATTAAAATAACGTAATTTAGATTGAATAAAGTAGATAAAAAAACTTTATCATCTAATTACTTAAATAAATTTAATCCTTTTTATTAAATGTTATGATTTGTTTAATGTTGCAGGATTTTCTTAAAAAGCATAATTAAACAGAAAAATAATTAGTAAGAATATTTGTTTGATTTTATTAGGTGCTCTTATTGTAAATGCACTTTTTTGGCCAGTTTTACTCGGTTTTGCTTCTAATCATTATATAAAGTTTAATTGCTTTTATCAGTGATACATCGTTTATCCTTTGATGGATATTTATTTGATTGCAATTGTCTTTAGATCTGTGTCATTACGCTTATTTTCAGATGACTTTACGTTCTTTGTCTTAAAAGTTGTGTATTATTAAATAAATGTTTTTTATTCCTGATTGTTTGAGGTTGTATGGAGAATTTTGATTATTGCGCACCTACACGTTATTTGTTTGGTCAGGGAATTAGTTCTAGGACAGGCAAAATTGTCAGAGAATATGGTTTTAAAAAGGTTCTGCTGGTGTCTGGCAGAGGCTCAGCTTACGCATCCGGTTTGATAGATTCTGTAAAGGAGCAGCTTGATAGAGAGCATATTCAGTTTTGTGAGTTAAAAGGCGTAAAACCAAATCCCGAAGCAGCTCTTGTATATGAAGGTATAAAACTTGCTGTATCTGAGAAGGTTGACTTTGTGCTTGCTGTTGGCGGTGGCTCTGTGATAGATACAGCTAAAGCTGTTGCAATAGGAGCTAAAGATCCAGATACTGATTTTTTTGATTTCTTTTTGAAAAAGAAAACACCAAATGACGCGCTCAAGGTTGGCTGTGTCCTTACAATTCCAGCAGCAGGTTCTGAAGGCTCTAAAAGTTGCGTGGTGCAGAATAATGTGGATGGTAAGGTATTGAAGCTAGGTCTTAGCACTCAATTGAATGTGCCTTTATTTGCTGTCCTTGATCCTGAGCTTACCTATTCAGTTAACAGCTATCAGACTGCATGTGGCATTACTGATATGATTGCACATATTCTTGAAAGGTACTTTACCAATTCCAAGGCTGTATCTGTAACAGACAATCTTTGTGAGGGTCTATTAAAGTCAATTATCGAAAACTCAGTAACAGCCATCAATGATCCAACAAACTATGATGCAAGAGCAAATCTGATGTGGGCTTCAACACTTGCACACAATAATCTTTTAGGTGTAGACAGAGAGCAGGACTGGAGTTCACATCATTTAGAACACCAGCTTTCAGCCTTATATGACATCGCTCATGGTGCAGGTCTTGCTGTGATTTTTCCTGCATGGATGGAATATGTTTACAAGCATGATGTAATGAGATTTGCCAGATTTGCTGTAAATGTATTTTCTATAAGGATGAATTTCCATGATCCTGCTGCAACCGCACGAGACGGCATCGCAGCTTTCAGAAGATTCCTGCACTCTATTGGTATGCCAATGAGCTTTTCAGAAATTGGAGCAAAGGCCGAAGATATTCCGCTTCTGCTAAAAATGCTCGATGTTGACGATATCTCCAAGTACGAAGGTCATTTTATGAATCTGTATCTTAGAGATTGCGAGCGAATTTATGAGCTTGCTGCCAATTTTTATGATGAAAGATTCTAATAAAACAGGTAGCGTAATATGATTTATTAAATGTAGTTTATAAACCATATTTAATAAATAAACTCTTAAAAAGCCTTATATATAAGCATTATGCGCTGATATAAGGCTTTTTTTGATCACATTTTTTTAGATATTCTTTAAAAAAATGAGATCTACATTATAATTATATTGTCTTAAACGAAGCCCTTTACAAAAGAGCTTTTCAACCGTAAAAGTTTTCTGCATATATAGCAGTAAATCTAGGAGTAATCAATGAAAGAACAATGGCGCGGATTTGCTGGTACCCACTGGCTAAAAGACGTTAACCTGAGAGACTTTATTCAGAACAACTACACCCCTTATGATGGTGATGCTTCATTCTTACAGGGCCCAACTGAGGCTACTTCAAAACTGTGGAACAAAGTAAGTGACTTAATGTTAGAACAGCGCAATAAGGGCGGTGTTCTTGATATGGAAACTGAAATCGTTTCTGGTATCACTGCTTATGGTGCAGGTTATATCGGTGAAGACACCAAGGATCTCGAGAAGGTTGTAGGTCTTCAGACTGATAAGCCATTAAAGCGTGCTTTCATGCCTTATGGTGGTATCAAGATGGCTCAGGAAGCCTGCACCACCTATGGTTATACTCCAAATCCAAAGTTTGACCAGATTTTCAACGAGTACCACAAGACTCACAACCAGGGCGTTTTCGATGCTTACACCCCAGAGATGAGACTTGCTCGTAAGAACAAGATTATTACCGGTCTTCCAGATACTTATGGCCGTGGCCGTATCGTTGGTGACTATCGTCGTGTTGCTTTATACGGTATTGACTTCTTAATCGCACAGAAGAAAGAAGATTTAGCAAATACCGGTTGCGGTACTATGACCGACGACGTAATCCGTCAGCGTGAAGAGCTGTCAGACCAGATCAAGGCTTTAAATGCTATGAAGGTTATGGCTGCTTCTTACGGCTACGACATTTCACAGCCAGCAAACAATGCTCGTGAAGCTGTACAGTGGTTATACTTCGGTTACTTAGCAGCTATCAAGACTCAGAATGGTGCTGCTATGTCAGTTGGCCGTGTAGCAACCTTCCTTGATATTTACATCAATCGTGACTTAAAGGAAGGCACAATCACTGAGTCTGAGGCTCAGGAGTTAATCGACCATCTCGTAATGAAGTTACGTATGGTTAAGTTTGCTCGTATCCCTTCATACAACCAGTTATTCTCAGGTGATCCAGTATGGGCAACCTTAGAGGTTGGTGGTTTCGGTATGGACGGTCGTCACATGGTTACCAAGACCGATTACCGTTTCTTACACACTTTAGAGAACATGGGTCCATCACCAGAGCCTAACCTGACTGTTTTATACACCAAGAAGTTACCAAAGACCTTCCGTGATTATGCTGCTAAGATCTCTGTTGATACTTCATCAATCCAGTACGAGAATGACGACGTAATGCGTGTTGAGTGGGGTGATGACTACTCAATCTGCTGCTGCGTATCAGCAACTCAGACTGGTAAGGAAATGCAGTTCTTCGGTGCTCGTGCAAACCTCGCAAAGGCTCTGTTATACTGCATGAACGGTGGTATCGACGTTAAGACCCGTATGCAGGTTGGTCCTAAGTTACCTAAGATCACCTCAGAGTACTTAAACATCGATGAAGTTTTAGCAAACTACGACATCGTATTAGAGTGGTTAGCAGATCTTTACGTAAATGTTCTGAACCTCATTCAGTACATGCACGACAAGTACTACTATGAAGCAGCTCAGATGTCACTTATCGATACTGATGTTCGTCGTACCTTCGCAACCGGTATTGCAGGCTTCTCACACGTAGTTGATTCTTTATCAGCAATCAAGTACGCAAAGGTTAAGCCAATCCGTGATGAAGACGGTATTGCTATCGACTTCGAGATTGAAGGCGACTTCCCACGTTACGGTAACGATGATGATCGTGCTGACGATATCGCAGTATGGTTATTAAAGACCTTCTTAACCAAGTTAAAGAAGCGTCACACCTACCGTGATTCAGAGCCTACTACCTCAATTCTTACCATTACTTCAAACGTTGTATACGGTAAGGCAACTGGTTCATTACCAGACGGTCGTAAGGCAGGTGAGCCTTTAGCTCCAGGTGCAAACCCATCATACGGTGCTGAGCAGTCAGGTTTAATCGCTTCATTAAATTCTGTAGCTAAGCTCCCATATGAGTATGCATTAGACGGTATTTCAAATACTCAGACCATCAGCCCAGATGCTTTAGGTAAGACTGATGAAGAGCGTATCAACAACTTAGTAAACGTAATGGACGGTTACTTCGAGCGTGGTGCACATCACCTCAATGTTAACGTATTCGGTACTGAGAAGTTATTAGATGCTATGGAGCACCCAGAGAAGCCTGAGTATCAGCACTTCACTATCCGTGTTTCTGGCTACGCTGTTAAGTTCGTAGAGTTATCTAAGGAACAGCAGATGGACGTTATTAAGAGAACCTGCCACAAGGCAATGTAATCTTAAAATAAGCGTTTAGATGAGGGCGCCTTCGGGCGCCCTTTGAGTATGTGTCCATAAAAAGAGATTTAAATATGACAAAAGGCTACATTCATTCTTTTGAATCATTCGGTGCAGTAGACGGTCCTGGCGTTAGATACGTTATTTTCATGCAGGGTTGTCCAATGCGCTGCAGATATTGTCATAACCCTGATACCTGGAAATTAAATGCAGGTGAGGAGCATGACGTGGATGAGATTGCAACCAAGGTTTTACGTTACAAGAGTTACTGGGGCAATGGTGGTGGAGTCACTGTAAGTGGCGGTGAAGCTCTGGTCCAGATGGAATTTGTAACAGAATTATTTAAAAAATTAAAAGAAAACGATGTAAATACCTGCCTTGATACTTCAGCAGGTCCATACAGAGATACTGATGAGTACAAAGCAAAGTTCGATGAGCTTATGAAATACACTGATTTGGTGCTCTTTGACATAAAGCATGCTGATCCAAAGGCTCACAAGGACTTAACCGGTATCACCAATGATAATATTCTCAAGTGTCTATATCATTTAGAAGAGCTTAAAAAGCCTGTGTGGATTAGACACGTGCTAGTGCCAACCATTACTGATTCAAAAGAGAATCTTGAGGCTATAAAGAAAATTATTGATTCACTGACAATAGTAGAGAGAGTGGAAGTTCTTCCTTATCATAATTTAGGTGTACACAAGTACGAAGGTTTAGGTATTGAATACACTCTTAAGGATGTTCCAATGCCTGAAACAGAACAGGTTGATGAGGCCAGAAAGATATTAGGCGCTATCTGATTTAAGAGGTACTTCGGTACCTTTTATTATTTATCATTCCATTCAAGTTTTCCGTCCTGAAGTCCTTTCTTTTGTTTGAATGTGCCGGTAAAACCATCTGGAGATTTTGATGCTGGAAAGCACATGTACAAGGCATAGAAACATCCAATTAAAGGAACAATAGCTAGCCATGCTAGGTATGGGGTTCTGCCTGAATCCTTAAGTCGTTTTGCCATACAGAAGTAAAGGAATAAGATTGAAGTGGTTAAATGTATAAGAACTATATAAACATATATTTCTTCAAATCCATCACTCATTACCTTATAGCAGAGATTGAAAAACATTTTGACAAATGTCATTAATATAAAACAAAGTGAATACGGCAGTCTTTTCATATCAATTTACATCAAAAAAAGAGGTCTGATTTATAATTCAGACCTCATTATGATTTAAGCTGTTGGACACAGCAGCATTACAACTGAATGATCCTTTACTTTAATAATATCTCCTGCTTTATAGCGGGTACTCATATAGTAACGGGATACATCTTTTGAATTACCAAGTGCTGTGTTTACAAACTGATACCAGTGTTTCTTTAACTGACCTGGAACTGGAGGGATCTCAACCTTAAGATCTTTCCAGAATGCGTTTACGAAGATATATGCGTAAACTGCCTCTTTAGGATAGTACAGCAAGAAACCAATAGAGTGTGACATATCAGACCAGTCTGGCTGGAATGGTTTGGTACCGTGCCACTGGATTTTTGCTGAACGCAGAGCATCTTCAAGACAGCGCTTTTTGATGATATTGCGCTGTACGTTCTGACCTACATTTGAATACTTGATTAAGGCCTTGGTAAACTGGAACATTTCTTCCTGCATAGGAGTATGATCCCAGTTTAAGTAACTTAACTCATTATCCTGACAGTAGGCATTGTTGTTGCCATTCTGTGTTCTTAAAACTTCATCACCCATGCAGATCATAGGAGTACCCATAGAGAGCATTGTAATGAGCATGAAGTTTTTAGCCTGACGAAGTCTTAAAGATACGAGATTCTTATCGTCATTAGGTCCTTCAATACCGTAGTTGGCTGAATAATTGTTGTTATTGCCGTCGTTGTTGTTCTCGCCATTGTCATAGTTATGCTTTTCAGCGTAACATACCAGATCATAAAGGGTAAAACCGTCATGACAGGTAACGAAGTTAATGGACTTCTGAGGATCAACGCTGTGCTCATTATAGATATCAGGTGAACCTAATATTCTGTTGACAAATGGCTTTACCATAGCGCAGTCACCACGCATGAAACTTCTGACGTCATCACGGAACTTACCATTCCACTCACGCCATTTGCTGCCTGAAATTGCGCCTAACTGATAAAGTCCGCCGGCATCCCATGGCTCTGCGATAATTTTTGCGTTGGCAAGACGTGGATTTGCATCAATGGACAAAAGGGTAGAATTGTCATTCATTGGTGCACCGTGCTTGTCACGGGTCAGGATAGATGCAAGATCGAATCTGAATCCGTCAACATGCATCTGTTCATGCCAGAAGATAAGAGAGTCAATAATCAGATTGCGTACAACCGGGTTGTTTGCGTTTAGTGAGTTACCACAGCCAGAGAAGTTCTGATGATAACCGTTATTGATGATGTAATAACCATGCTTGTCAAGGCCTTTGAAGCAGTAGGTAGTACCTCTGTGGTCACCTTCTGAAGTATGGTTGTAAACAACGTCAAGAATTACTTCGATACCATTGCGGTGGAGAGCTTTTACCATATCACGGAACTCGTTTAGAGGTCCCATGATGGAGCGGTCAGAGCTGTATTGTTCGTGTATGGCAAAGAAAGCCATTGGAGAATAGCCCCAGTAGTTGCTCAGGCCCGGGCGTGCGTCCATCATGTCAAACTGATAGATTGGCATCAGTTCAACTGCGGTAATACCAAGTTCTACAAGGTAAGGGATTTTTTCAATAAGGCCCTTATATGTACCTCTGATGGTGTCATCAAGACCTGATGACCTGTCAGCAGTAAATCCCTTGACATGCATTTCGTAAATAACGGTTTTTTCAAGAGAATGACGAGGGTAGGTATCAATACCCCAGTTATAGTCATCCATATCAATAACCACGCTTTTAAGCGCATTTCTGACAAGAGACTTTTCATCAGTCTCTTCCCATCTGCGATAGCCGTCAGGGAATAATACACGCTTACCGTACGGATCTAATAAAACCTTGTTAAGTTCAATTGATTTCTCTGCAAAACGAGAGTTTTTGATGCCTTTGGTAATTCTGTAGGCATAAATCTGCCCGGCACCAATCCCAATTACCTTTACGTGCCAGTAATAGGTGGATTTAAAAATTTTTGATTCTAAAGAAATTACGTAAGGTGAATCGTCATTTACATCTTTGAACAGTAGCAGTTCAATAGCTGCAGCTTCAGGGCACCAGAGTGCAAAGTTAACGCCATCCTTTTCGATGGTTGCACCTAATGTATGACATGTGCCAACTGAAATAATGTATTTTTTTTCTGTCATTTTTTGTCTTTTTTTGAAACAATTTTGAGCAAATATGGAGCAGATCTAATCTCGCATACCAAAAATGTGCTATTTTTTTTCAGATAGTTCACTATTGAGGTAGAAACATTATGTCTGATTTAAATTATTTTGTTGCAGGTCGCATTAACACAACCCCTCTAGATTTTAACGGAAATTTAGAAAAAATTCTCGTACTTTCTGAAAAAGCCAAAGAAAATGCTCATAAATTACTCGTTTTACCAGAATTATGTCTCTCAGGTTACGGCTGTGGTGACATGTTTAATCACCCTGAACTTTTAAAGGCAGCAACAAGAGCTTTGCTTACCATCAAGTACTCATTGCCAGAAGATCTGACTGTTGGTGTGGGTGCTCCTTTATTAGGAAATGACGGACGTGTATATGATGGCTATGTGATGATTAAAAAGGGCAGAATCTTAGGTGTATCTGTTCTTCACTCCTTATATAATTCAAAGGATGCAAGAATTCGCTATTTCTCAACCTCTTTTAATTATGACTTAACCTTTGCTATTGGTTCTGAGATTTATTCTTCACAGAATCTCTTTGAGGTTGACGGACACAAAGTATGTGTACTCTTTAATGATGCTGACAACAAGCTTGCAATCGGCTGTGATCTTGCAATCTGTCCTGAGGCAAACCGCTTTGAGCTCTATGATGCAGTAGAGCGTGAGCAGAAGCTTGTAGTGTTGTCCAAGGCTATTGATGCTGCTGTTGTTTCTACCAATCTTTTAGGCTGCGAAAGCGGATCAGACATTTTTGACGGCTTATCTATCATTGCCAATAAAGGCGTACTTGTAGCAAGAAGCTCATTCCTGTCTTTCAAGCGCTGTGATCTCTTTAATGCAAATTCTGGTGTTTTCAATTACCTTTCAGAGTATGACACCATTGTTAGAGCTGTAGCTTTAGGTCAGTTTGACTGGATGTTAAAGACTAAAGCTCATGGCTTTGCTCTTTCCATGTCAGGCGGTGCTGATTCAGGTCTTTGCGCAACCTGTGTTGCCTACGGTCAGTTAGCAGCCCTGCATGAGCTTGGATATGATGAGTACAAGTCTTTAATGGAAGGCCTTAAGTTCGAAGTTCCTCCTATGGACTGTGATGAAGAAACCTTTATCAAGACCAAGATGATGAAGGAAGTTTTAATCACCGTTTATCAGGGATCTGCTGTATCTGGATCTGTAACCAGAACCGCTGCTGCAAAAGTATCTGAGAATATCGGTGCAAGACATCATGAGTGGTCAATTGCAAAGCTTGTAGAGGAGTATGTATCCTTAATCAACTCAACTACTCCAGGTGATGATCTTTCATGGGATAGGGATGATTTAACTCTTCAGAATATCCAGGCAAGATCACGTGCACCTGGTATCTGGATGATTGCAAACCGTTACAACAAACTTTTAATGTCAACCTGCAACGCCTCAGAGGATGCTGTAGGCTACTGCACTATGGATGGCGATACCGCAGGCGGTCTGTCTCCAATTGGTGATATTTCAAAGAGCAGAGTTTTAAAGATCAATCAGCATATTGCTGATGACGGCATTGAGGTTGTATCTGGCGGCTTAAAGCTTAATGTTCCTAATATGTCATATATCTCAGCACAGGCTCCAACTGCTGAGTTAAGACCTGGCGGAGAGCAGACTGACGAGCGTGATTTAATGCCATATGTGATTTTAGATAGAATTCATGTGCTGCATCAGGAATTTCTAAGAACTCCACAGGCAATTTTAGATACTTTAGTTGATGAGTATTCTTCATTCTCAAGAGAAGAACTTTTAGGCTTTGTTAAGAAGTACTTTGGCAAGTTTGCGGTAAATCAGTGGAAACGTGAGAGAGGTGCTACCACTTTCCATATTGAGAGATCTGATCTTAACGCCAAGTCAGGCTTTATCTTCCCACTCTTAAATGACGGATACAGTGCTCTTTTAAGCGAACTTAAATAGTTTTGCATTTGAGCTTGTTTTAAGGCTCTCAGAGGAATTTGAGGGCCTTTTCTATTTAAGTTACATTAGACAAAAATACTTTTTGTTTTTTCAGAAAACTTCTGCCTTATATTTTTAAATTTAAATTATCGGATTTTTTAACTTTTTCTCAATTTGGTGCAAATAGAGAAGTTTAATACATTATTTTTTATCTTGTATTTGTTTTGATAGAATAAGGTGCTTTGCTATTTTAGCATTTATTAACTTTTTACTTTTTTAAATACTATGTTTACAACAACTACTACTTTTATCGTTTATATCTTTGCGATGATCGTAATCGGTCTGTATGCAGCCCGTTCTACTTCATCCTTAAAAGATTATGTATTAGGTGGAAGAAGTCTTGGTAAAGTAATTACCGGTCTTTCAGCTGGTGCATCTGATATGTCTGGCTGGCTCTTAATGGGTCTTCCTGGTGCTTTATATGTTGCCGGTATTTCTCAGGCATGGATCGCTATTGGTCTTACCATTGGTTCATGGTGTAACTGGAAGTTCGTGGCAGCTCGTCTGCGTTCATTCACTCAGAATGCATCTGATGCCTTAACTCTGCCAGATTACTTCTCAGCCCGTTTTAAGGATAAGATGAGAATTACTGCTGTGATTTCAGCTTTTGTTATTCTGATCTTCTTTGTGGTTTACTGTGCTTCAGGCATGGTTTCAGGCGCCCGTCTTTTCGAGCAGACTTTTGGACTTGATTATCAGAATGCTCTGTTAATCGGTGCTGTATCAACCATTCTTTACGTATGTATCGGCGGCTTCCTTGCTGTAAGCTGGACTGACGCTGTGCAGGCTACTTTAATGATCTTTGCTTTGGTAATCACACCTGTAATCATCATTGCAGATGTTGGTTCAATTTCAGAGGCTAATGCTCTTGTTGCTGCTAAAGGCCCTGATATGGCAAATATCTTAAAGGGCACAACCTTTATCGGTCTGATTTCATTAGCAGGCTGGGGCTTAGGCTATATGGGTCAGCCTCACATTCTGGTTCGTTTTATGGCTGCGTCTACTGTTCGCGGTATGGGCGGTGCCAGAAGAATTTCAATTGCATGGATGATCTTCTGTCTGTTAGGTGCTGTTATGGTTGGCTACTATGGTGTAGCTTTTGCTGCAAAGCATCCAGATATTTCTGTTGATAATCCTGAGCAGATCTTTATTATCGTAACTCAGACTCTGTTTACTCCATGGCTTGCAGGTATCCTTTTATCAGCAATTTTAGCTGCTGTTATGAGTACCTTATCATGCCAGCTGTTAGTATCATCAACAACCTTAACTGCAGACTTCTATCACCGCTTAATCCGTAAGAGCGCATCTCAGACTGAGCTTGTATGGGTTGGCAGAATCATGCTCTTATTGGTAGCTGCTGTTGCATATATCATCGCAATGGATCCAAACTCAGGTATCTTAAAGCTCGTATCCTATGCATGGGCAGGTTTTGGTGCTTCATTCGGTCCTACCGTTTTAATTTCTGTTTTCTGGAAGAAAATGACGCTTCCTGGTGCAGTTTTTGGTATGATATCTGGTGCTGTAACAGTTATCGTATGGGAATACTTCAACTTCCTTGACCTATACTCATTAGTACCAGGCTTTATTATTTCATGTGTTGTAATTTTTGTAGTAAGCTTACTTACTCAGAAGAACAACAAGGATGTAGAAGAGCTTTATACTTTCCTTGAGAAGAAGTTCTGGCAGGAAGTTAAAGGCAACTAATTTTTGGGAGACAGATTTGAAGGACTTACCACCAAATGTATATAAGCAGTCATACCTGTTAAAGGCAGGTGTGCGCTTTAATCCGAATCTGGTGGATACATGTGTTAAAAGAGGCCTCAATCTGTCTTTTTATGTTGTCAGTGCAATCTTAATATCCTGTATCTGTTTATACCTTGTCCTTGATGGCAGGGTATATATATCACTTCCTACCTTTTTCTGTCTTACCATAACCAGTTTTCTTTATGTTACAGCTTATCTTGTCAAACTGTTTTGCTTTACGCATATTAGAAAGAGACTGCGTATTGATAACCCTCCAATTGTTGTAGAGGCTTATGCGGTTGTACTTTTTGATATGGTTGGAGGCAATCAGGACAAGCTACTTGAAACTCCTAAACGTTGTGCTGTTCTTTATAAGGAATGCGGTTCAAAGAAACCAAGATTTTTTACAGGTCCTGTAAAGCACAAGAAGCACTGCAAGCTTCATAAAGATCTAATGGCTTTGGTCTTCATTGACAGGAAGAATGAAAAACTCTACACCGTAGAAGACGATAAGCTCTACAAGACTGCTTCAGAAAAGAAAAAGAAGAAAGAATATTCATTGTCTTCTGTTGAGGCTGGTGTTCAAAAGGTATCTGAGTAAGATTATTCCTTCCAGGAAACAATCTTAAGTTTATCAATATCCTTATGCTTTCTTAACACTTCGTTTGGATTTACTGCAAATTTGTGTGTGCAGACAGACAGCATTGGCAGATCGTTTACTGAATCACCGTAACCATAGCTGTCATCAAGTGTAAGTGAGAGTGATAAGAGAAGTTCTTTAATTCTTACAACCTTGTCCTGCTGAAAAGGTATAACACCGCTAACTTTTTTTACAAGGTGGTCATTTTCAATCACCACATTTCCTGCAATGTAGTAATCAAAACCAAGTTCTTTTGCGATGTGTTTTACCACGTAGTCCATAGTTGAGGTGACTATAACTGTGGTATCGCCTCGCTCTTTATGAAAACCAAGCGCTCTTTTGGCTCCTGGCATGGTCAGAGGAAGGATCGTTTCCTTTACAATTTTTGAAATGATATCATCAACCTCTGTGATATTAAGATGCATTAAAGGCTCAATGGCGAAGTCATAGAAAGCTCTTATATCAAGTGTTCCTTTGTAGAACTCTTCTTCAAGGTCATTCAATTTATCAATTGTCTTTGAAGTTATAAGACCTAGTTTTAAAAATTCATTAAAGCACAGATCGTTGGTGTCACCATTGATAATGGTGCCATCCATATCAAACAAAGCAACAGCCTTACTCATCTTCACCTTCAAAGATTTCAGAAAAATCAATTTCTTCTGTTACAACATCAGGCTTTTCTTTACCAATGATTACATTGAGGGTTTTCTTCATCTCAAGATTTGGGAAATTAAAGCGATATCTCCAGGTAGTAAAGCTCTCCGCTGTATTTAAAAGGACTTTTTGTCTTGTTGCAAAACCAAGCTGTACAAGCAGAGTACCAATGGATTTTCCTTTTACGCCGTTAGTATCGATAAATCCAGAGAAAACCGGATCCTGACCGTCTTTGTTATAAAGCCAGTCAAGGCTTTCTTTACTGTTTGAAAGAACCTTCTGCAAAAATGCGTATTTTCCTGCTGCAGAATAAGGAAAGATCTGACCGTTGTTATTCATAACATGGTAGATGCTTGCAGGGCAGATCATCTTGTTAAGGCTGTCTGAAAAACTGAATCCGCCATAGCATTTATCAAGAATATCAAGATACTCATTTGCGGTTAAACCATAGTTTTCACAGTACTTTTCAATTTCAGTTTTAAAAATGTTGCCAACCTCTTCCTTGCTGAAACCAAAAAGGGTAGACAGATCTGGATCTGAGGACAGGTCGTAGGCAAGAGGAAGGCCTTCTGAAAACTCAGTTGCAAGTGAGAATTTGATATGACCTGTCATTAAAACCCATTTGATGCTGTCTCTGGCATACTTAAGAGCATTGAGCATATCAAGATAAATTGAGGTGGCTTCATTTACCATCAGAGGATCTGAAAAGTTTGATGCAACCTGAAGAGGTACATCATAATTATCGATGATAAAGCACATCTCCTGGAAATCTTCAGAGCCAGCCATATCCATACCTATTTTTTTAAGACCCTTTATCAGTCTTGTAAAATAGCTTTTTGGAGTCTCATACTGTGAGAACTGACTTTCAATGTGATTCTTCCAGAAAATATCCTGAAGCATTTCAAGCAGGTTCTGCGTGAATTCATTGATGTTTTTGGCCTTGAAATGCTTGAAATCTATGTTATAGGTTTTGCGTCGAGGAACACCATCTAAAAGAGCAATATCATCGAGCTTGTTTATCTGATCATCAGTAATTGCTCTGGATACGAGTTTTTCAATGGCATGACCTACAATAGAAAGACCAAAGCCTCTTGGTCTGTTGATAACAAAAATACCAGGCATTGCAAAAGAAGGAGTATGCTCCATCTTTAAAATGAGTTTGATGATTTTTACAGATTTGTCTTTAAAAACCTGTTTTGATACAAGAAGTTCCTGAAGACTTGAGTAGACGGGTGAATTAGTATCCATAGCAAATACCATCTTTTGGGAGGGGATCCAACCACATCGCGGTACCTTGAGTAAAAGACCTGGCTGCTTCCTTCCGAACCTGACCAATTAATCCTTTATCAAGTACGCGAGGACCGAACCCCCATAAAGCAGGTTTATTCTATAAAAAACAATATAAAAAAGCAAGTTTTGGTCATTGTATTTTCATAATTAAGGCTTTTTAAGTGTGATTTTGATAAGATACAGACAACAAATAAGATATTCTTCAAAAAATCATAGCTCTATTAACGTCTACCGTCTAAATATGAGCTAAAATTATTAGTAATTTTAATTAGTTTTTTATATCGATGACTGAAAACAATAAAGTAATAGATAAATCAAGAAGAGCTCCTAAACGCGATGTGGACGGAGTATTTCTGCTCGATAAGGATGCAACTTTAAGTTCTGCTCTGGCACTTACCAAGGTAAGAGGAATATACAGAGCCAACAAAGGTGGTCATACAGGTTCATTAGATCCTCTTGCATCCGGTCTGCTCCCAATCTGTTTGGGACAGGCAGCCAAGTTTTCCTCTTTCTTTTTGGAAGGTTCTAAAAAGTATGTTGCTACGGGTAAACTTGGTATCGTGACAGCATCTGGTGATGCTGATGGTGAGATCGTTGAGCGTCATGAAGTTACCGATGAAGTGTCTCATGTTGAAGAGGCAATTGAAAAGTTTACAGGAAAAATAATTCAGGTTCCTCCTGTATATTCAGCCATTAAGGTTAATGGCAGACCTTTGTACAAGTATGCAAGAAAAGGTCAGGAAGTAGAGGTGCCTAAAAGAGAAGTTGAGATTTTTTATATTAAACTTCTTGATAAGACTTCAGATTCTTTTACTGTTGAGGTTTACTGCTCTAAGGGAACCTATATCAGAACACTTATAGCTGATATTGGCAGTGAGCTTGGTTGCGGAGCTTATGTAACCATGCTAAGAAGAATTGAAGTTGACGGTCTTCCAAAGGGGGTAATGCATACCCTTGATGAACTTCAGACAATGGCTGATTCAAGAGAAGACTATACAGATTTTACCAAGATGGATAAGCTTTTAATCCCTATTGATGAAGCTTTAAATTATCTACCAAGGATCAATATCCCTTATGACATGGCTGTTGCCTTATGTCAGGGGCAGAGACAGTCAGATCTTGGCAGATGCACCTTTGAAAATTGTAATATTGATTTTGAAGGTACTATGCAGATAAGAACTGATTCTCTCTTTATCGGTGTAGGGCACATTCAGAAGGGAGTTTTAATCTCAGACAGAATGATGTCAGACCCTTTAAGAACTAACAAAGGTTTGTATAAATAACCATGAAGCTTTTCAAATCATTTTCTGCATTTACGCTGACTGTTGCAAGTGTGTTAACACTTATGTTTACAACAGGTTGTACAGATGAGTCTATTGCATCTTCTAACAACATTAAAAGCGCAATTAACCGTGAACTTGCAAAACAGAGCGTCTGGATTGCTCTGGTGGGATCATCAGCAAGAGAAGGTTCAAATAAACCTCCCTTTGTTATTCTTGACCCACGTGCCAAGATCAACGAGCAGATGGTGGTTAAAAAGCATCGTCTGGCATATTTGAATTCAATTATAAATTATGCTTTTACTCTTCAGAACTCTGGTGCGCTGCGCCTTGAGAATGGTTATTTTGATATTCATAATCCATTTAATGGTACCATCCACAGTTATGGTTTTGTAGTTCAGTACAATCAGGAACTGACCGGATCTCTGTCAGTACTTCCATACTATGGTCTGGTACAGGCTAAAATCGCTTCACTTGAAGTAAGGGATTTTATTAAGACAACTTCACCTCAGAAGAAGAATGGTGTTGAGTACGTTGATATCACTTTTACAGTGCAGATGAATGACCTGGCATCCTGCATCAATCAGGATGTACTGCGTGAATCTTTTGCTCTTGAAGAAGTAGGTAACGCTGTAACCACTTACAGAGTGTTTTTTAATAAGGATACTCAGCGCTGGGAAGTACTTGAACCTAAGCACGTGATTATTGATCCTGTCGGCAGATACTATAGAAAGCTGATTGGCAATTAACGGCAGGTTTATATGTCCTTTGTAGATAGAATCTGGTATCAGAAATTCAACAGAAGCAATGCATTTTTTATTATTGTGCTGCTTCCATTTACACTTCTTTTTGCTCTTATAACCTCAATAAGACGTCTTTTATACCGTCTTAATATTCTAAAATCTATAAAGATTGATGTACCGGTTATCGTCGTAGGCGGTATTGCAGTAGGTGGAACTGGCAAGACTCCTTTGAGTATCGCGCTTTTAAAAGATCTCGTAAGGCACGGATATAAGCCTGGTTTAATTTCGCGAGGCTACAGAGGCAAGGCAAAGGAATATCCTTTTACTGTTCAGACTACCACCTTGGTTTCACAAAGTGGAGATGAGCCGCTTTTAATCAAAATGGCAGTTCAGGATCAGGCAGTTATTGCGGTTGATCCAAACCGTGAAAGAGGCGCAAAGTATCTTGCTTCTTTAGGCTGCAATGTAATCGTAACTGATGATGGTCTGCAGCATTATTCACTTAAAAGAGATATAGAAATTATCGTTGTTGATGGAGTAAGAGGTCTTGGAAACGGCTTTTTAATGCCTTCAGGTCCGCTTCGTGAAGGCAGATGGCATTTAAAAAAGGCAGATGGTGTTGTTATAAATGGTGTAAGCCACAGTTTTGACAGTTACAGCATGACTCTGGTTCCATCAAAGGCAATTGCTATTGACAGTTTCTGCTCAAAGATTAAGGATACTGAATATCTACCTTCAGGTGTTTCTGTATATGCCATGGCTGGTATTGGCAATCCTGAGAGATTTTACAATACTGTAAAGCAGTGCGGATTCAGCATTGAAGGTACTGTAGATGTTGCAGACCATGGTGTGGTTGATGAGGATGTTTTAAGAAATATCACAAAAAATTATCCTCTTGTTATGACTGCCAAGGATGCTGTTAAATATTCTCATTACAATCTTTCAAATGTCTTTGTGATTAACGTTGAAGCTTCACTGTCAGACAGATTTTTCAAACTTGTTCATGAAAAGCTTTTATCAACTGGTAAAAAGTAGGTCAATATGTCAGATTATATAGTTGCAATTCCTGCAAGATATGCCTCAACCCGTTTCCCTGGCAAGCCACTGGTTTTAGTCGGTGGTATTCCGATGGTAAGACGTGTATGCATGCAGGCTTTAAAATCCAAGGCAAAAAAGGTTGTTGCCTGCATTGACGATGAAAGAGTAAAAGGTGCCCTTAGCAATATGGATAAGGTTGAGGTCTGTATGACAAGCCCTGACTGTGCATGTGGTACAGACAGATTAGCTGCCATGATTAAAACTCTTAATATTGATCCTGATACTGTAATTGTGAATGTTCAGGGAGATGAACCTTTAATTAATCCTGAACATATTGAACAGGTTGCAGCCTTACTTGAAAAAACTGGTGCTGATATGGCAACTCTGTGCCATAAAATTGATAATGTTAAGGATGTTTTTGATCCTAACTGTGTGAAAGTTGTTTTTGATAAAAACAATAAGGCTCTTTACTTCAGTAGAGCACCAATTCCTTATGAAAGAGACAACTTCAAGGTTTCAACTGTAGACAAACTTCAATTTGATCATTATCATCACATCGGAATTTATGCTTATAAAGCTGGTACAGTTCTGAATTACTCTGCCATGAGTCAGCCTGAACTTGAAAAGTGTGAATCACTTGAACAGCTGCGTCTGATGCATAATGGAATGAGTATTGCTGTTGATGTTACTTCAAATCCTCCTGAGACAGGTGTGGATACTCAAGAAGATCTCGACAGAATTAACGCAATTCTTGCTAAGCAGTAAACTTAAATATTTATCTGATAAAGCGGTTGAAAATACCGCTTTTATTTTTTAGTAGAATACTATTAAAATCAATAATCAAATTTTATTTTATAGGAACATAAAATGTCTGATTACAAACCATTTGAACCTCTGGTTAAAAGAATTAAGGAAGATGGTAAATGTCTTCCTGGAGGTATCCTTAAAGTAGATTCATTTATCAATCATCAGATTGATCCGACTCTCCTGCAGTCTATGTCTATTGAATTTGTAAGACGTTTTGCTTCAGTTGAAATCAATAAGATCCTGACTATTGAAGCATCAGGAATTGCTCCTGCCGTAATGGTTGGCTTTCTTTTAAATGTACCAGTAGTTTTTGCCAAAAAGAAGAAACCTTCAACCATGGCTGATATGCTGGTCACTGAAGTTTTTTCCTTTACCAAAAACAAATCTTATTCTGTATGCTGCTCTAAAGAGTATTTAAAGGAAGGTGACAAGGTTTTATTTATTGATGATTTCCTGGCAAACGGCAATGCTGCTAAAGGAATTATCGATCTTGTAAATCAGGCCGGTGCAACTCTTAGTGGTATGGGATTTTTAGTGGAGAAGTCTTTCCAGCATGGCGGTGACTTCCTGCGTGCTCAGAATTTCCCTGTTGAATCTCTTGCAATTATCGACAGTCTTGATGACTGTAAGATTACTTTCAAGGATTAATTATGCAGAATAATATGAAGAATAAGACAAACAATTCTTTAATTTATGCAATTGAAGACAGGCCTCCTTTAAAAGAAAGTATTTTTGCGGCCTTTCAGCATCTTCTGGCAATTTTTGTGGCCATTATTACACCACCACTCATTATCGCAGGTGCTTTAAACCTTGATCTTGAAACAACAAGTTATCTTGTGTCCATGTCTTTACTTGCTTCCGGCATATCCACATTTATTCAGTGTAAGAAGGCAGGGCCTATAGGATGTGGTCTTCTGTGTATTGAAGGAACTTCATTCTCCTTTATTGCTCCTATCATTTCTGCAGGTATGACAGGAGGTTTATCCACAATTTTTGGTGCGGTAATTTCAGGCTCCTTTATTGAGATGGCTGTAAGCCGTGTTTTAAAGTTTACAACTAAAATTATTACTCCTCTTGTGGCAGGTATTGTTGTAACTTTAATCGGTCTTTGTCTTATCAAAGTGGGTGTAATAACCTGTGGAGGAGGATTTGCTGCAAAGGCTAATGGTACTTATGGTTCAATAGAGAATCTGTCTTTGGCCGCTGTAGTTGTTTTTTCAATCCTCCTTTTTAACAAGAGCTCAAACAAGTATTTAAGAATGAGCTCAATTGTGATTGGGCTTTCAATCGGCTTTATCGTTGCTTATCTGTTTGGCAGGGTGGATTTTTCTCAGATAGAAAGCTATAGCGGTTTTTATCTGCCTCATCCATTTAAATACGGATTGAGCTTTGATCCGATTGCCATTATCGGTTTAGGTATTGTTTATCTGATTACTTCAATTGAAGCATATGGTGATATTACAGCAAATTCTCTGATTTCTGGTCAGAAAGTTACTGGTAAGGTGTTCAGAAAAAGAGCCTCTGGTGGTATTCTTGCTGATGGTTTTAACTCACTGCTTGCAGGCTGTTTAAATTCATTTCCAAATTCAATTTTTGCTCAGAATAACGGCATGATTCAGTTAACAGGAGTAGCCTCCAGATATGTAGGTTATTTTATCGCGCTGTTTCTGGTTATTCTTGGTGTATTCCCAGCTGTGGGCAAGGTTTTTGCCTTGATTCCTGAACCTGTATTAGGTGGTGCAACCTTACTGATGTTTGGTACTGTTGCAGCTGCAGGGATCAGAATTATCGCATCTCAGCACCTAAATAGAAAAGCAATTCTGGTAATGGCAATAAGTTTTGCCTTTGGTCTTGCTGTAGAGTTTGAGCCAGATATTTTAAACTTCCTTCCAGCAGCAGCTAAATCCCTGTTCTCATCAGGTATTACAACTGGCGGTATAGTGGCAATACTGTCAAATCTTATTATTTGTGTAAAAGAATAAACAAAAAAAAACACTGTATAAACTATATACAGTGCTTTGAGATACTTAAAAACCAGGCATCATCCGTTGCCTGGTTTTATTTTGCATTAAGCTTCTTCTGTAACTTCAGGAAGCTTGTCTTTTACTTCCTTGTTAACAATATTCACTACGCATGAATCAGACCATACATTAAGAGCTGTTTCAATCATATCAATTACTGCATATACAGGGAGAATAATACCCATTAAAGTTACAGAAATGTTCATGGATGAAACTAATGATAAGGTCAGGAAGTAGCAGCCCATTGGAACTCCTGCGTTACCAACTGCAGCAAAGGTGGCTATAAATACCCAAGCTACGATGGTGCCTGCACCTAATTCTATACCTGCATTCTGCAGAAGGAATAAAGAGGTGATTAAGATGAATGCTGCACATCCGTTCATATTGATGGTGGTGCAGATTGGCAGAACAAATCTTGAAACACGTCTGTCAACATTGAGGTTGTCTTCAGCTGAAGCTATGGTTACCGGCAGTGTACCTGCTGATGACTTAGAGAATAAGGCAACAGCTAATGCAGGAAGCATACCCTTTGCAATCTTAAATGGATTTAAGCCACGGAATAAAAGGATTACTGGCAGAACGATGAACATCTGCAGCAGATTTGCTGAGATCACAACACTAAAGTATTCTGCAATACCGCCTAAAATGGTACCGGCTGAGAGCTGGGTAACTAACTGAGCGGTGAAAGCCATGATGCCTAAAGGTAATACCTTGATTAACCAGTGAATGAGAATAAACAGTAAGTCCTGGAAACCTAAAATGGTATTTAAAAGACTTTCTTTTTTCTCAGACTCAGGCATTACGGCAATACCTAAACCGAAAGATGCTGCAACAATCAGAATTGATAATACATTGCCTGCAACAAATGGCTGAAGCAGATTGTTTGGAATAATGCTGATGAAATGATCAAAGTAAGATAAGCTCTGATATTTTGAAACAGCATCTGCAGCCTGTGCAGATAAATCTGGTACAGATGCAGGAGCTACAAATATGAAGATAGCAGCACCTAAAACAGCAGCCAGAATAGTGGTCAACAGAGTATAGAATACAGTGTGAACGAAGATGGTGCCACCTTTAGAACCACGTGAGAGCTTGGCTAAGGTAGTAATGAGTGATACAGCAATAACTGGTACAGCAATGAAGCTGAAGAGTCTTGTAAATACAGTAGCGATAAAATCGAAAGCAGTATTTAAAGTATCATTCTCTAATAATGAAAAAAGTGCACCTAAAACCAGCGCACCGATATACAGTATGGCGGTAATGATTCTGCTTTTTGGGGAAATCTTTGAGATTGCCTTTACAGCAGCATCATTAACTCTCTGTGAGTTTTCAGTCATGATGTTTCCTTGTGATATTGCAGCTTCATTATGAAGCTGCAGGTTAAAAAACTAGTCCTGATGATAAAGTGCAGTAGACAGGTATCTATCACCATTATCAGGGAGAATTACGACAATTGTCTTTCCTTCATTCTCATCTTTCTTTGCAAGTTCAATTGCGGCGGTAACTGCAGCTCCAGAAGAAATGCCGATGAACAAACCTTCACTCTGAGCAACCTTACGACCGTTATTTAAAGCATCTTCATCTTTAACACCGATGATTTGGTCAACCACATCACTGTTATAGATGCCAGGAATAAAGCCTGCTGAAATACCCTGGATTTTGTGTGCTCCTGGTTTGCCACCTGATAAAACAGGGGAGGCTGCTGCCTCTACTGCTACAACCTTAATGTCCTTATTCTGAGACTTTAAGTATGCACCGGTACCTGATACAGTACCACCAGATCCTACTGCTGATACAAAAATATCAACCTTACCTTCAGTGTCTCTCCAGATTTCAGGACCTGTAGTCTCAAAATGCGCCTTTACATTTGCCTGATTTTCAAACTGCTGTGGAACAAAAGTATTATCAGACTCCAAAGCAAGTTCATTTGCTTTTTCAATTGCGCCTTTCATACCCTTGGCACCTTCGGTTAAAACCAGATTGGCACCGTATGCTCTTAAGATGTTTCTTCTTTCAACAGACATGGTTTCTGGAAGAACTAATGTTACTGAAAGACCTAATGCAGCTCCTACTAAAGCAAGGCCAATACCGGTATTACCTGAAGTAGGCTCAATGATTCGAGTGTCCTTGTTGATTAAACCTTTTTCAAGGGCATCCTTAATCATATAGAATGCAGCTCTGTCCTTAACAGAGCCTGATGGATTTAAAGCCTCAAACTTTGCAAGAACACGAGCCTTTAAGCCTAATTCCTTTTCAAGGTTTGATAATTCAACCAAAGGGGTATTACCGATAAGATCAGTAACTGATTTTACAATAGACACGATATATCTCCAAATTGTTTATTATTATCTGTATTGTGTATGTGACTATGAAAACATATTCATTAAAATAAATAAACAAATAAATATTTCGGTGATTAATATTTGCACCAAATAAATGCAAAGAACAAAATAATCTATAATAAAAACAATAAGATATAAAACCTATTAAAATAATAGGTAATAAAATTTAGTGTTTAAACCTATAGGAATAGTAGGTATTAACCAACTATATGATATTTAGGTATTTATAGAAATGATTAGAATATGTCTTAAAATTAGCATATAATTATTATATTAAATACTTATTTATCTTTTATATATTATATTATCAGTTCTGATACAATATACTGATACAGTAATATTAAAGTGAAAAAAAATGACTAAATCGAATACATTATTTCCATTAAATCGTTTTGAGGAAATTTCAAAACATCCAGAGAATTTCAAGCTTATCGAAAGAATTCCACTTACAATTGAAGGCGTTGATACTCATTTTCCGATCGAACTAAATAAGCGTCTGCCAGATGATAAGATCCATAGTGTAGTATTTTTAGATACAGAAACCACAGGGTTAGATCAGCTTAAAGACAAGATCATTGAGCTTGGAATGGTAAAAGCTACCTATTCAAAGAACAGAAATATTCTTTTAAGTGTAGACAGATTCTATGATGAGTTTGAAGATCCTAAAATGCCAATTCCAGAAAAGATTACAGAACTGACTGGAATTAGTGATGATATGGTTAGAGATCATCTGTTTGATGATGCTTCTGTAGCAAACTTTCTGTCAGGAAATCCTCTAATTATTGCGCATAATGCAAGTTTTGACCGACCATTTTTTGATAAGCGCTTTCCAAGTCTTTCAAACTGTAACTGGGCTGACTCTTTAACAGAGATCCCTTGGAAAGAATTAGGTTTTAACGGATCTAAGCTTGAGTATCTTAATTTAACCTGTGGATACTTTTATGATGCCCACCGTGCCTATGTAGATTGTTTAGCTCTGTTGTGGCTGATGTATCAGGTTAAAGAATCATTTACTGCTCTGTTAAACAATGCCAGAAGCGTTTCATATACAGCCTATGTGATAGGAAACACCTTTAGTTTTAAAGATAAACTAAAAGGTGAACACAACTTCCGTTTCACAACTCTGGATAATGGTATTAAATGCTGGTGCAGAGACTTCAGAAACAAAGCCGAAGCAGAAAAAGTAAAAAAGGTTCTTTTAGAAACATATTGTGATGGAAGTACCAATTTTGATGTTGATATTAGAGAATTCACTCCTAAAACTCGTTTTAAGAAGAATATTTAGTAAAATACTCAGTTTTTGTAAAGGTCTGAATTTATGCAGACTTAATATATCAGGGAGATCATTATGAAACTTGTAGAAAAGGGAACATCCTTCTTAAAAGAATTCCAGAACTTTGCTGTTAAGGGCAATGTAATGGATATGGCAATCGGTGTTGTAATTGGTACTGCTTTTGGCAAGATCGTATCTTCATTAGTGTCAGATATCATCATGCCTTTAATCGGCCTTGCTGTAGGTTCTGTTGATTTAAAGGACTTATCAGTAACTTTAAAGGCTGCTGAAGGCGAAAATCCTGCTGTAGTATTAACTTACGGCGCATTTTTACAGAACGTATTTGATTTCATCTTAATTGCATTCTCAATTTTCCTGGCAATCAAGGTTATCATTAACATTAAGAACCGTCTTGTAACTCAGGAAGCGGCTGAAGCACCAGCTCCTGAGGTTCCAGCCGATGTTAAGCTTTTAACAGAGATTAGAGATCTTTTAAAAGATAAGAAATAATCTTTTAAGCGCGTATTAAAAAAGCCATTCAATCTTTCAGGTTGAATGGCTTTGTTTTTATTCATGGTTCTTTAATCAAACTCTTTGTTGTTATCGTTGCGCTTTACAACAATTGAGAGGATATCCTTATCGTTGCCGGCAGCCTCGCCAAAGCTCTTAATCTCCTTGTAGATGGAAATGAGCTGATCGGTGGCATTTGATTCATAATTGTTTTCGCAAAGCTTGATAAGCTTATCGTTGGTGAACTCTTCCTTATCAATATTTACCATACTGCGGATACCTTGACCTACAAATGCAAGTCCGTCGCCATAAGTGAGTTTACCCTTTGAATCGATATAGATTAAGTTATCTTCTGCACCTAATTCCTGCATCATGGCCTTAGGCTCTATAACCTGAGACTTGCCTTCATGAGTGATAACTGGTGGGTTAAGACCTGCAATAGAGTAGACGAAGTTGCCGGTGAACTCACTTAAGATCATGACAAATATTGAGACATTGAGATCGCCTCTTGCTCTAACTCTTAAAAGCTTATTTAGTTCTGTAACTGTCTGACCCGGGAGCATATTGTCTTTGGCAAGACACTTTTTAACAAAGTTTACGCACAGGTTGATAGCATTATTAGCATCGATACCGTTCTGGTTGGTATAACCGATTACAAGACCGATGTTATCCTTGTCAACTCTGAAGATATCGTAGAAATCTCTCTGATCTTTATTTGAAGGAATAACAAATGAAGATATATCAAGGAATTTTGAAGTTGGCATCTGTGAACCGTCAGGCAGCAGAGAACCATGCATTCTCTTCATTACTGAAGTTAATTCCTTATCAAGAGCAACAGAAATTTCATCGTCGCGTTTATCTTCTAATTCTTTAACCTTTGAAGCTACGCTCTCAGAAATGGCTCTAGAAAGATTTTTTACAGATTCTCCTAGTTCATTTATTTCACGATAATTGGAACTTACGCCGTCCATTTTGTCGTTGATTTTTTCAAGAGTGCTTCTGTCAGAGAGCACATTGTGAGTCATAAACTCAATGGCTTTTCTAATGGTTTTTATCTGAGTTACAAACTTGCCACTAATGCTGTTGTACAGATATATGAGGTATACAAGTGCTAATACTGACAGCAGACCACTAATGAAATTAGAACCAATAATCTTTAAGATTGCATAACGCTTAGGTGTTTCAATCACAGCATAGATATTGAAACGAGGCAGATATCTAATGGTTGCAAGAGATACCTTTCCATTGGAAATTTCAGTCTTTAAAGAGCCTTTGACTCTGGCTGCGTTAAAATCCTCAGGGCTTATATTATTAGGATCAAAAGCAGGATCAGTTGATTCAATGATCTTGTGGTTTGCATCAAGAAGCGCAAAGGATACTTTTGAATCAGCAATGGTTCCGGTAAGGGCGGCTGTTTTTACATACTCTTCAAGCCCGTGATGTCTGAATTCAATATCCTTAGGGATAGACTCAACATAAATAAATTTCTTGTCATCCTGGTTTTCAATGGTAGTACCGATAAAATTGTATTTTTCGCCAGTCTGACACCAGTATTTGTCAAGTTTGATATTTACTTTATCAAAAATTTCACCGATTTCTTTTTTTGCATTATCGGTTACTTTAAACATTGCAAGACAGTCTTCAGATGCTGGCATATTCTCATCTGTTTCAAACAGATTGAAGGTTGCATTCGACTCAGCGTAATACTTGAATGCTGCAAAATTTTCTATATCCTGCTTTCCAAACACAAGCAGGAAGTTATCGAAAGCATTTTTCTGATTTTTGATGAAAAGGTTTGAAATTTTGCTGTATTCAGGACCATCAAGATCAATTGACTGCTTGTTTAAGGAATCTTCAAATAACTCTAAATATTCATGCTGGAAGTTATACTGACTGTGTATAGATGAATTGAGCAGTACTGTGGAATTGTAAGCGCATATTCCAAGCGCAACCACAGTAAGGGTTGTAGTAAGTGCAATTACGATCTTGTGCTTGATCTTCATTTGTTATATTGCCTAAAAAAATAATTTCATTTTTTATTATTACTTTTTATTTAAAAATTTTCTATTTTATTTTAGCTGATTATTGATATCTATCATACAGATAAACAAAAATTTATACTTGATAATGCTATTTTTATCTCATTTATCTTAAAAAATGATTAGGCATTGAAAAAATGACTTTATTTTTTTGATTGAACGCGTATATCAAAAAATTTATAATTATTGAACACATTTTAAATTTCCCATAAAAGAGTTTGTTATGACAGAAGAAATCAGAAGTGAAAGTTTAATGAATTTTAAGGATAGATTCAGAGAATTTCTGCCTGTCGTAGTTGATGTTGAAACTGCAGGTCTTGAGCCTGAAACCGACGCAATTTTGGAAGTCTCAATGATGACTTTAAAAATTGATGAGAAGGGAAGATTTGTTCCTGATGAGCAGTTTTCAGCTAATATCAGGCCATTTCCTGGTTCTCAGATCAAGAAGGCCAACATCGATTTTTTAAACATCGATCCCTTTGATGAAAGCAGAAATCTAGTATCTGAAGAAGATGCTTTCATTCCAATGTTCAAGGCAATTTCAAAGAAGCTCAAACCAAGCGGCTGCAAAAGAGCTGTTTTAGTTGGTCACAATGGTCATTTTGATTTAGGTTTTTTAAATGCTGTAACCAAGAGACTGAATTACAAAAGATCTCCTTTCCATCCTTTTTCTGTGATTGATACAGCTTCACTTTCCATGTTTGTAATGGGCCACAGTGTTCTTATCAAGGCCTGTCTTGCTGCTGGAATTGAATTTGACCAGAACAAGGCTCATGGTGCAGCTTATGATACTCAGAAAGAAGCAGAATTATTCTGTTATTTACTGAACAGATACACAACTTTCTGCGGTATACCTGAACCAATTAAAATCGAAATAGATTACAATAATAAGAAAGCAGAAGAATAATCCTTTTTTACGGAGTTTTTATGAAGTTTTTTGTAACTGGTGTTAATGGTCAGTTAGGCCATGATGTTATGAATGAACTGCAAAAGCGTGGTCACACCGGCGTAGGTTCCGACATTCAGGAAAAGTACTCTGGTGTAGAAGATGGATCAGCAGTTACTAAAATGCCATATGTTCAGCTTGATATTACCAGTGCTGAAGCTGTAAAAAAAGTTATTGAAGAGGTTAAACCTGATGCTGTAATTCACTGTGCAGCCTGGACTGCCGTTGATATGGCTGAAGATGATGACAAGGTTGAAGCCGTTTTCAAGGTTAACCGTGACGGAACGCAGAATATTGCCAATGTCTGCAAGGCATTAGACTGCAAAATGCTCTATCTTTCAACAGATTATGTGTTTGATGGACAGGGCACTGAGCCTTGGGATCCAGACAATAAGAACTACAAGCCATTAAATGTATATGGACAGACCAAACTTGAAGGTGAGCTTGCTGTAGCTAATACCTTAGACAAGTATTTTATTGTACGTATTGCATGGGTATTCGGTTTAAACGGCAAGAACTTTATCAAGACCATGATTAACGTCGGTAAGACTCATGATAGTGTAAAGGTTGTAAACGATCAGATTGGCACTCCAACCTATACCTTTGACCTTGCAAGATTGTTAGTAGATATGACTGAATCTGACAAGTATGGCTACTATCATGCAACCAATGAAGGCGGTTATATTTCCTGGTATGATTTCTGTGTTGAATTCTACAAACAGTATGGCCTGAAGACTGAGGTAAATCCTGTAACTACAGCTGAATACGGTCTTTCAAAGGCAACCAGACCATTCAACTCAAGACTTGATAAATCAAAGCTTGTAAAGATGGGATTTAAACCGCTTCCAACCTGGCAGGATGCAGTAAAACGCTATCTTGAAGAAGCCAAGATTTAATGGTTTAGCTAATAAAAGGGGCGCCTGATGGCGCCCCTTTTATTGGTTAAGATTAGTTCTGAATTGATTTTATCTTAAGGCTGTTTTCAAAACGATTCTTCTTAAAGTTATTCATAAAATTCTTTAAGGCAATCATGAATGCCATAATAAAGAATCCTCCAGGTGGCAGAATGGCAACCATAATGGTGTAGTTTTCTGAAATTACACTGCACTCAAGACTCTGACCAAAGCTTCCTAACAGATTTGAAGCTCCTGCAAACAGGGTACCAGTACCCAAAATTTCACGTATGCCACCTAATACAAGCAGCACAAAACCAAAGCCTATACCTGAACCTAAAGCGTCAACAAAAGAGCTTATAACACCGTTTTTACCAGCAAAAGCCTCAGCTCTTCCCATAATAATACAGTTGGTTACGATAAGAGCAAGGTAAATGCCAAGCTGTTCATAAATATCTGGGAAGAATGCCTGAACATAGAATCTTACAACAGTAACTAATGTTGCGATAAACAGTACATAAACAGGAATTCTGATTTCAGTTAAAATAAACTTTCTTAAAAGAGAAATAACAACTGATGAACAGCAGATAACAACTAAGGTTGCAAGAGCAAGTCCTAATGCATTTGAAGCTGTATTAGTAACTGCAAGCAGTGGACAAAGACCTAAAAGCTGGCATAAACCAGGGTTATTAGTCCACAGGCCTTTGATAAAAATAGAGAAAAGAGATACTTTTTCTTTTTTCTTCTTTTTCTTATTTTTTTTGGTTTCAACTGTGTCGATGGTGCCTTCGACAGTATCAAATTCCTTTTCCATTATAATCCCTTACATTTTTTTAAAGTGCGCAGATTAATTTCATCTAAAGCTTTTAATGCTTCAGAAGTGGCAATTACAGTAGCTCTTGAGGTAACGGTAGCGCCGGTTATGAAATCAAAATCACCACCGTATTTTTTTACATCCCAGGTTGCGTCATTAAGTGATTTACCATTGAACTGATCAAGGAAATTACCATGTTTTCTATCAACTTTGTCGCCTAAACCTGGTGTTTCCTGAGAGAACTGAATATCGGTTTTGTAAACACGTCCGTCGCTGGTAAATCCAGAAATTAAAACCAGAGGATTTGAGTAACCAAGAGAGGTTGCGTAGGTTAATACATATCCTAAGTTGCCTTTGGCATTTCTTGCTACAAAAATTTTCTGGTTATGACCGATATGGCGATTTTCCTTAATTTGATAGCATTCGATTTTGACATCATCCTTAAGGGCAGCAGGCGGTAAAAGATTCTTTAACTGCTCTTTGATTGAATTTGACTGATTCTTTGCGATAACCTTTTTGGTTGCATCATTAGTAAAGAGGATCAGATTAACACATACGGTTGCCACTGTTGCTAAAAGCAGACCTGCCACCAGAGCTCTTAATTTACCGGTTAATTTGTGTTTTTTAGGTTTATTGTCTTTGTTTTTGACATCTAAAACTTTATTTAAGTTCTCTGACATGATTAACCTCTCTTATAACCAACACCAAATGGGCGACGTTTTGTAACTACGTCGATAAGTGGTGCAAAGGCATTACCAAGCATTACTGCAAAGGCCACCGCATCAGAATATGAGCCATAGGCTCTAATGAAGATAATTAAAAGTGCAACCAGTATTGCAAAGATGGTTCTACCTTTTGAGGTACCTGCATTGGTAACTGGATCTGTGATGATGTAGAAAGCACACAGCATGGTACCACCAAAGAGAACGCTGTCTGTTACATTCATAAAGTTACCAGGCAGAAGGTAGTGCATTAAGGCTGCAAGTCCCATGAATGTGGCAAAGAATACTAAAACCATCTTAAACATGATGATTCTAAAACATAAAAGAACGATACCACCTAATGTATAGGCAATAGCAAGAGCAGCATATGCCTGATAATTATCATGTGAAAACTCATGATCTGGTGATTCTTCGTCTAGATTACCTCTTTTTCTTGCAGATTTAATAGATTCAAGATAGGTGGCACCAGAGTAACCATCAACTCTGGTTAAAAGATCACTGTTGGTTAAAAGATTATCCTCATCCACGTTATAGTGCTTTAATGTAAGAGAAGAAATTGAATTTCTTAACTCTACAGGATCTTTTCCATTGAAAATAACTTCAAAAGTCTGGTTTGCTGTTGCCACAGTGCAGGCTGCTGGTGCTGGTACCACCCAGGTATTGCCAATCTGAGATGGACAGGAAATTACCATGAATATAAATCCTGCCATAGCAGGGTTGAATATATTCTGACCTAAGCCTCCGAAAACAGACTTAACCACAATAATTGCGAATGCTGTTGCCACCATGGTGAAGTAAACACCCAGCAGTGGAGGTACTGTAAGAGCTAAAATCAGGGCAGTAACTGCATAAGAGAAGTCTGAAAGAGCGATAACAACATTTCTGTATCTTAAGATTGCAACCATGGTTTCACAGATAATGGCTGTGGTCAGTGCAATCATAAACTGCCAGAGAACTCCATAACCAAAATAGTAAATCTGTACAATCAGTGCAGGAATTAAGCTTCCAAAGACAATTCCCATTATCATTGGGGTAGTGATTTTTGCTTTTAAATGAGGAGCAGTTTCAAGACCTAATACCTGATGACCTGCGCCCTGTGTGTTTTTTATATTCATAAATTAAATCTTAACGGTTTCTGTTTCTAAGGGTTTTCTTTTTTAAAGCTTCAGGAAGAACATTAGTTTCCTTCTTTTCTTCGCCGTGGCTTAAAAGCACAGAAGCAATTTTCTTTTTCTGTTCTGGATTCTGCAATAAATCATCAGGCTCTAAACCTACAAGTTTTAGTTCAACCTGTGTTTCTTCTGGTTTTTCAAAGTGAACAAAACCTTCATAGAAATGGTATTTACCAATCTTTAATGCATCTGGAAGAATGTCTGTTTCCTCTGGATTTGAAGGAGTATCAACATTTTCTTGAACCTTCTGTTTTGGTTCTTCCTTTTCGATGAAACCTTTATGCTTTGCAATTTCAATTGCTTTACGCTCTGATTCCTTAAGACGGTTAATGGTCTTAACTTCATCATTAACTTCAGCATTTTCAGAAGATTCAGAATTTGGCTTTGTGTCCTTTGCCGCAAGCAGAGCAGCTTTTCTTTCTAAAGCCTTCTTTCTTGCCTCTTCAATAGCTCTCTGTCTGGCAAGAGCAAGCTCTTCTGGAGACATATTTGCTTCAGCTTCCTTCTGTTCTTTCATTCTGGCTAAAGCTGCCTCTTTTTTGAGTCTGCGCTGTTCTTCTTCTCGCTCGAGTCTTAGCTGATGTTCTGCCATACGCTCTTTGGCTCTTAAATTGCGTCTTTCAGCATCTCGAATGTGAACTTCAACGGCCTTTTCATATCTGAACTGTGCTGTAAGCGGAATAAATGAAGGACACACATAAGCACATGATCCACATAATGTACAATCTTTAATACCGCATTTTTGTGCAGCGGCATGATTTGCAGCCATTGACTGAGCATACATCTGATATGGAACAAGTCTGCTAGGGCATACTCTGGCACAGCGACCACAGCGAATGCAGGCTGTAGCTTCCTTTAATCTTGGCATTTCATCTGTTGAAGGTGCCATGATACAGGAAGTTGCCTTGGTTACAGGCACGTCAATACTAGGCAGAGTAAATCCCATCATAGGTCCACCCATAAAGACACGCTGTTTGAATTCTGGATTTAAACCGGCATTTGAGAGAATAAAACGAACTGAAGTTCCAAGTCTTACTCTGAAGTTGCCTTTGTTTCTTAATCTTTGACCTGTAGCTGTTACAACCCTTGAGGTAACAGGAATGCCGTCAATAACGGCTTCTTTGACTGCTAGCACTGTGGCAACGTTGTTTACCACTACGCCACACTCTGAGGTGTGAGCATTATAAGGGATCTCAAGATCAGTAATAATCTTGATAAGATTTCTGGCTGAACCTGATGGATATACGGTTGGAAGAACTCTTACTGACGCAACATCCTTGCAGGCGTTCAACATGGCTTTTATAGCCTTTGGCTTGTTGTCTTCAATAGCAACCACTGTAACTTTTGGTTTTAAGATCTGGTTTATGATCTCAATACCCTTGGCAATGTCAGTTGCCTGTTCCTGCATCAGCCTGTCATCGCAGGTAAGGCCTGGCTCACACTCACAGGCATTAACTATGAATACCTTGCAGCCATCCTTTGAATCATTGATACCGGAACTTAATTTAAAATCAGTCTGAAACAGGCCACCGCCCATTCCTTCAACACCAAAGTCATGTATACGAGCTAAAAGTTCTTCATTTGAGGAATTCTTCCAGTTATCCATTGGCACAGGATCAATGCTTTCATCAAGACCATCTGGTTTTATGGTGATGCACAGTCCTCTAAATCCGCTAGGATGTGGCAGAACCTCATTTGATATTGATTGAATGGTACCTGAGGTGGAGGCATGTACTGGTACAAGTCGACCTGTAGGCTCAGTTAATTTCTGACCCCTTTTAACATGATCACCAGGGCTTACAAGCAGTTCACCATCTTTACCTAAATGTCTGTCAACAGGAATACAGATAATAGACGGGATTTTGAGATCTGTAATCACATCGTCTGTTGTATCCTTGTATTCTTTTGGTTTGATACCACCAAAGAATCTGAATAATTTGCCTTTGAGTATTTTTTCTAATTGTAATGTTTTTGCTGACATTTCTTGCTCTTTTAGATCTGAACAGAGTGAATATTCCAGTTAAAATGGCTCAGGTTGTGATCAAGTCTGATAAGCTCAATACACTTCTGAGGGCATGCACTGATACATTCATTGCAACCAATACATTCTTCCGGATCTACAATATGAGGTTGTTTTAATAAACCTGAGATAGCGTCAACCTTGCAGTTACGCTTGCATTTGCCACAACCGTTACAGGTTGATTCATGAATATAGGCAACCTGTCTTGGAGCAAAAAGCTGCTCTTCGTAGTTGTCTCCTTCACTAATTTCAATACCAGCTGCAGATGAGAGCTGAATTGCGATATCAGCACCAGCTGGTTTACATAAATTAGGCTGAGCTTTTCCTGCTGCAAGAGCTTTAGCATATGCTGAGCATCCTGGATATCCACACTGACCGCAGTTAATTCCTGGAAGCAGAGTCTCAAGTCTTTTTTCTTTGCTGTCTGATTTTGAATCAACAAAAGAATAGATTACTGAAAGAATGAATCCTACAACCATCAGAGTGATGGAAAAGTAAATAATGAATTCTGTTTTACTCATGCTGCACTTCCTGAAAAGCCTGCAAACCCCATAAAGGCAAGAGATAAAAGTCCTGCTGTGATCAGAGCAATTGAAGTATTTTTAAATGGTTCTGGAACATCTGAAATTGCCAGTCTTTCTCTTATCGCTGCAAACACAAGTAGCACAAGAGTAAAACCAAAACCAGCACCAAAAGTAAATACCATTGATTCAGCAAGAGAAAATGCAAGAGCCTGATTTAAAAGCACCAGACCTAAAACAATACAGTTTGTGGTAATAAGAGGCAGGTAAATACCTAATGCCTCATATAAATCTCTGGAAATAAAACGAACTGCAATTTCGGTTATCTGAACGGTAACTGCGATAACCACAATATCCATAATCAGATCTAAAGAGGTAAGACCTAATGGAACTAAAAGGTAGTTGTTAACACTAAAGCAGCTAAGTGAGGTAATCATAAGCACGATGGTGGTAGCCACACCCATACCGAAAGCTGCTGAAATTTTGTTGGATACACCAAGGAAAGGACAAAGACCTAAAAAGCGAACCAGCACAAAATTGTTTACAATTGCTGCTCCAAAGAATAAAAAGAGTAAGTGAACCATAATGATCTCTAATTATAAAATTTGTTTCTATAATATTTATAAGAAATTTTTAACAAAGTATTGTACCAAAAATCAGATTAATGTATGACAAAAACTCTATCAAATCTTGATAATAATTCCCGAAATGAGATGTTCAGACGGTTAAGTTGCCAGTATATTAATCCTGAATCTGAACTTGATTTTAAAAATCCTTTTGAACTTTTATGTGCAGTGGTCCTTTCAGCTCAGGCAACAGATGCTTCTGTCAACCTTGTAACCCCTTATCTTTTTGAAAAGGCACCAGATCCTGAAAAAATGGCAGCATTAGGAGCTGATGAAATAGGAAAAATTATAAAAAGCGTAGGTCTTTGGAAAAATAAGAGCCAGAATCTGGTCAAACTATCGTTAATGCTTACTGAAAAATATGGTGGCAATGTTCCTCAAAGTTATGAAGAACTGATTAAACTTCCAGGTGTTGGCTCAAAAACAGCCAAGGTTGTGCTTAACGTTGCTTTTCATGTACCGACAGTTGCTGTTGATACTCATATTTTCAGAGTTTCAAGAAGAACCGGCCTGTGTCCTGGAAAGACTGTAAAGGAAGTAGAAGAGAATATTGTACCTTTAATCGATGAACAGTATCTTTTAAATGCTCATCACTATCTGCTTTTACACGGCAGATATGTATGCACTGCCAGAAAACCAGACTGTGAGAACTGCTGTATCAAAGATCTTTGCCTTAAACTGACACTCTGATTCTGATAAAATGCGCATATTGTATTTTTTCAGGATTAAAAATGACTTTTTTAGTAGATTCTCACTGCCATTTAGCTTCATTAAAGTATGAAGGTAAAGGGGCACAAAATATTCATGAGGCAATAAAAAGAGCCTCTTTATGTGGTGTAACCCATTTTCTTTCCATAGCATGCACCAATGAGGACTTCAGCGCTAATGCACAAATCGCCTCACAGTTTGATAATATCTATCTGTCTTGTGGTGTGCATCCTCTTAATCTTGATGAAGATCCTAACTGGTCTGAAGAAGAGCTTGTAAAAAATCTTTTATCTTCAGATAAAGTGATTGCATTAGGTGAAACAGGTCTGGACTTTCATTACGCACCTGAAACCAGAGATATGCAAATTCCATCATTTGCAAGGCAAATACAGATTGCGCATGAGGTTAAAAAGCCCCTTATCATTCATGCAAGAGAAGCTCATAAGGATACCATTGATATTATGAAGGCTGAGAATGCCAGAGATGCCGGCGGTGTTATTCACTGTTTTACTGATACTGTACAAATGGCAAGAGAGTGTCTTGATTTGGGCTTTTATATTTCTTTTACTGGTATTACTACTTTTAAACCAAGTGATAATGTAAGAGAAGTGGCAAAGTATGTTCCTTTAGACAGAATGATGGTTGAAACTGATTGTCCGTATCTTGCTCCTGTTCCTGTAAGAGGAATTGAAAATGAGCCTGCTTATGTAAGATATACATTAAAGTATCTTGCAGATTTTAAAGGTGTAACTGAGGATGAACTTGCCTCAATCACATCAGAGAACTTTGAAAAGCTCTATAAAATTAAGCTTAAGGAAACATCTGTCCCTGATATTGGATGTTCTGATTACAAGATTGAAGGAATTATGAACAAACCTTTTGAAAAATAGGTTGTTTAAAAGAAAA
>Ga0256405_10002028_pt1 | contig 49893 bp, 69 predicted proteins | sample RumenRJG_02DNA_FD_189096 | JGI IMG/M metagenome (GOLD analysis project Ga0256405, IMG submission 189096) | Bovine rumen microbial communities from Lethbridge, Alberta, Canada - RJG_02 | ecosystem: Host-associated > Mammals > Digestive system > Stomach > Rumen | place: Canada: Alberta...
CAATCGGCATTGACACTTTATAAGCCTCTGAAATCACGGCCCGCACATCATCAACAGATATGCCTACAATAGCACACGGGGCGTTTAACTTCCTGGCAATATACTTACTGATGGTCTTACGCCCGCTGCCTTCCTGTCCAACAAGAATTGTAAAACGAGGGTACTTATTATTTTCTACCAACTCGCCAATGCGTCTTTGTAGATTTACCTGTCCTATCATACGTTAATCTCCTCTTCGACAAAATCTCCGTTATCCTCCACCTCGCAACCCAGTCTATCTTGCGCCTCTTCAAGCCACTGGCGATCCTCTTCGTCAACATCCAACCCTAACGTTACACACTGGAGAAGTTCATCGACAAATGCCTGGGCGCCGTCAAGATCCTCAACGGCGTAGGTGGTTTGAAACCTATACTTATCCTGTAAACTGGCAATGCGTGCATATCCGGCGGGCGAAAGTCCCCACACTCTCATTGATTATCTACCTCCATACACCGCAGTACAAGAACGGCCTCAATCATCGCTTTCGGCGAAGTTTCCCACTTAATGTCCGCATTCAATTTAACAAGAGTTGCCAGCAGTCTGCGGAAATCGTCATAAGCGTGGTCGTTATACTGGTTCAGTTTGTCCTTATACATAGGAGGAATTTCTATGTACTCAAAGGACTTTGTACAACCATACTTGTTAAGGTCAAGTACAAAATTGGTATAAGTTTTGATAAACTGCTTCAAATCTTTACCATCTTTATGCACGCGCTCAATGGTAGTCATCGTCGCGGGCACGTCGTTAGTGAGGATGGCATCCGTCAAGAAAAACAGAGTATCGTAGTCCACTGTTCCAAGCGCCTTGATAACGTTCTCAACGGTAAGGTCTCTGCTATACGACAAACACTTATCCAGCAAGGTTATAGCATCCCGCATACCGCCGTCTGCAAGTTTGGCTATATATTCAATGGCGTCTGCGTGGTGTACTATGTCACCTATATCCCGCAGGTCTGGATCATTGTAGTCTTGGGAATTTAGGCGAATGACTATCTCGGTGAGCCTGTTTATAATACCCTGCTGGCTGATTCTCTTGAAGTCATAACGTTGCACCCGGGACAAAATTGTCTTTGGAATTTTCTGCGGATCCGTCGTACAGAAAATGAAAATGGACTTTGCAGGCGGCTCCTCAATCAGTTTCAGGAACGCTTGCCATCCGGTATTACTGATACTGTGGCACTCGTCGATGATGAATACCTTATACTCGCTATCGAGGCTCTTTGTTTTTGCCTGCTGAATAATGTCGCGCACGTCCTCCACGCTACTGTTACTCGCCGCATCCATCTCAATAGGATTTCCTTCGTGATGATTGATTTCGTTGGCAAAAATACGCGCACAGGTCGTCTTTCCAGTGCCCGCGCCACCGCAGAACAAATACGCGTTCTTGGTCTCATTATTTTCCAACTGTTGTTTGAGGATAATCTTGATAGACTCTTGCTCTACCACATCTTCAAACGTTTGTGGTCTGTATCGTACGGCCAGACTCTTTACTGCCACGGTATTATTCTCCTCTCTTTATCTACCGGTACTGCCGAACCCGCCGGCACCTCGGTCAGTCTTTTCTTCTATCTCGGAAACAACTTCAAGTTTAACCTCGGGAATTGGCAAAAACACAATCTGTGTCACCTTGTCTCCTGCAATAAACGTGTGGTCACCGTCAGAATCATTATACATTTTCACTACCACAGATCCAGTGTAACCACTGTCAATTACACCCTCGGCGCGCAGACCGGCCCTCATATTCAGTCCGCTCTTGCTTTTAAGAAATCCACAATAGCCGGGCGGAATAAGCACGTGAACCCCGGTGTCAATCAACACACTGCCCTTTGCAGGGACAAACGCCGGCCGCGGAGTTCTCAAATCGAACCCCGCGTCGGTATCGTATGCTTTTTCCGGAAGAAATGCGCCGTCGTCCAGTTTACACTTTATAGCCAAATGTTCCATCATTATCGTCCTTTCCGAAACTGTATCTTGCGTAGGTGATAGGCTCTCCATAACGATTTTTTGCCTTAATTTCTTTGGTCACGATGTTATATCCGTGACGATGCCTAAGATCCTCGATAACGGCCGGCAAGTTTGCAATGCCGAGGTCATTCATTGCCTCAGCCCGACTGATACTGCCGAAGTCATTGATGTAATCCAGCACCCTGTGGGCTTGTGTATAAGTTCTACCCATAATCAGTTCTCCTTTTCCGAAACGGCGCGCTCGAACGCGACTAAAACTTCAAGCACGTCCGCCAACGTCGCATAGTTTTGATAGCATCCTTTTCCGATACCCTTTGAGCAGAGCATATCCACAGTGTCGTGGATCTCCTGTGCGTCCGACTTATTATACCGGTCTACAATTTTTTGAAATTTTTCCTGTCCTGTCATTTATCTGTTCCTCCTTCTAAATATTTGACCAGTCTCTGGAATAGCCGCTCATCAATCACATAGAAGTTTTCTCCATCACCGAAATCAAATACCAGTGCTGAATAGTCCTTGTGCATTGCGAACGTTTCTTCCTTGTTCTTATCGAACCACTCCCGTTTCAGCGTAAAGGACTTGCGTGGCTCTGTACAAGTCTTACACTCCAGCAGAAAAGAATTTGTCCTAACATCGCCCTTACTGAACGCCGTGGCTCCACTGTTTGCAGTACGGGAACCACCAACTGCTTTGGCAACTCTTTTCTCCTGTTGCTTGGAATAAAATCGTGTCGGCCGTGGCACCGCAAGCCCTCCTCTCTATCTCTATAAATATTATACTACATATTTATGCCACGTGCAAGGGGTTAGAACAACTTTTTTCGTGCCGGAGAAATAGTTTTGGCGGGTGCTTTTTTGGGCACCTGTGGTACAACTATCTGGGTATCTTTTGTAACCGTATTCCCGAGCAGTCTATTGGCAACTCGCCGTATCTGCTCTGTTTTATATGGTAAAAATGCTCCCGTACTTGCGTTCCAATTCTCAAAACCATCTCGACACGGCACCTCGCGCTCAATCTCCGGGTACTTCTCCTGCAGTTCCTTCAACTCGACCGCCCACTTTGACCACGTTTCGTCCGAAATAAGATTGGTATCGAGGTCGTAGTAGATATACGAATGTACCAGCAACTGCAACCGCCGGCGCAAGATGAGTTCGGCAATCTGTAACTGCTCTCCTTGGTATCTCTTATAGAGCGGAATCATTCTTCGATAACAATAAATCCGTATTGACCATCCTGCGTGGACTTCACAAACTCTTCCATTGTCAGGTTACGCAATGGCTTCATACGCGCCACGCGATGACTATTACCGTAATTTCCATCATCGCAAATCAAGATACGGTAAATATTCGTGTCCTCCAGATGTTCTTTCACATACTCCGCAGATACTTGGGTAATTTTCATATCAATCCTCACTTTCTATTTGTTTGTCCACAAAATTCTGCACAACGCACCGCGCGTCCTCTTTGCTTATGTATAGTCCACATCCTTGACAAGGACAATAGCCCGGATGTCTATCATATTGACACGTAACAACTTCCACGTCTGCTACACTGCCAAGGTCCGGAAAGAAAAAACAATCTCTCCTATAATCATCCACGGCTCTCTTCTCCCCTTATTCCAACATCGTGTATAAGCAACTTGCACCTGTCTGATGCGGACATACGGTTCCACTCGTCACGCAAGTCCAAAAACTGATTAACAGTCAGTCCGTGCGCACTCAACTTTTCCGCAAACGTATTACCCTCGGCTAAACTGCGCGTATTCTCATAAAGTCGGTGCAACATAGACTTTACGGTTAAAATGGCGTCCTGAAACCCTTCCTTACGCTTACCGGTGTAGCCGTGGGCATATTTAAGTTTTTCTTTCAGATGTTCCTGCAACCACCGATACTCACACTCACTCACTGCGTATCTCCTCCTGTTCTATAATGGCAGACTTAATTATCCAGCCTTCCCAAACAATTCGTTGTAAATAATTCCTGCGATAATCTTCTATGGCGATCCTTAATTCTTCCTCGGTCTCGAACGGATTTACGTAATGATGACCTCCGCACTCAGGCCCCATACCGAAAAACTGACTGACCGGATTTGTTATCGGCTTGCCACACCTCATACAATACTGAGTTACCCGACTTGTAATGTCACCGTGCAGTTTCATATAGACCATTCCGGCAGTCTCTTTCTCTATTGTGCCTACCATCGTACGGAGCGGCATAGGAATATTGTTATTCCACTTTTTCATAAAATCGAAGTTACTGTTTGCCGGCTTGGTCATATACTGTCGCACAGTCACTTTGTAAAGAACATCTGGGACGCTCTCTAAACGTGAATTTTTACGCTCTGTCGCATCCTCCGATAGCGCGTGAAGAACTACACTACTACAAGACTGGTTCAACTCCAGCAACGTAGTATACGCGTCGTCCACAGAGTCAAATTTTTGCCCGTTTATCTCTACTGCGCCTTTCCAGTTCTTGATAGCGTCCCAGAACATCTTCCGTCCTCCTCAGTCGGTCACTTCGTAGAAGAAGGACAACTCATCACCTTTCAGATTGTCGCACGCGTAGCCGTCAGCCTCTTCCCACAGTTCGTTGTACACCTCGGCCAGTTTCGGATTTGTCTCGTAGTTTCTCCAAATGCCCCAGTTAAGAGCAATCACGAGTTCCGTAAGATATACGTAATTGTCCTTCCACTCATCGAAGGCGCGCTTGTAGGTGTCACGAACCGCCGCCTCGCCAAAGCGTTCTGCAATAACGAAGTCCTCCACAAAGGTCGTCTGCATTTTGTAGCCCATCGGTGTTTCCATTTTTCCTCATCTCCTATTCTTTAACCAAGACTTGTAGGTGTTAATGTATTCTTCGTTGGCTGAATTGAAAATCCAACTCACAAATTCCCCGTCATCCCTTTTGTCAAGTATAAGATAACCAGCAAACGCAATCATCGCCGTCACACCAGCAATAATTGTGACCGCGCCTATCCACGATCCGACGGCACTCCATCCTGCAGACTGCGGTACACGAGTAACGAGGATCCAGACTGCGAACACGACGCTAAATACTGCGACGGCTCCCCACAAAGACCACACTACTCCGATCAACAACGCCTTAACCAATCGTCTCATTTTTCAGTTCTCCTTTTTTGAAATTTTTGTATGTAGTTTTTACTACAATAATATTATATAACACATTTACAGAAAACGCAAGGGGACAGACAAACTTTTTTCTGTCCCCCGATAAAATTATTCTGTATAGATTTTCTGGTCGATGAAGGACTCAATTTTTGTGAGTACCGCTTCGTTGGCCTCGTCTCCGAGGTACTCATACACCCGAGCCTGACCTTGTAACTTCTCTATGACTTCTCCTGTTTCCGGATCTATAATACTGAACCACGCGCCGGACTTATCTATTACGCCGTATTTGATGGCAACGTCAACGAGGTCTTTCAGATAATCCACGCCGTACTCATAATTCAGTGTATAGAACCCGGTGCGGCGTGTCGGCGGGCAACGCTTATTTTTGACCATACTCATCAACACGTAATTACCTGCCGGACTCTCTGCGGATCGACTCAAATCATTTCCGTCTGCATCAATATATTTACCCTTGCTAAACTGCAGGCGCACACAACAAAAATGTTTCCACGCTCTGCCACCCGGGGTCTTAATGGCGCCAACATACATAGCACCGAGGTCATCTCGGATCTGATTTATGCCAATTCCCGTACACTGGTGCTGGTGCATAAGTTTTTCCACACGTCGGGAAAATACAGACAACGGACCAGAGATACCAGCATACGTTTTCTCCTCGACTGTTCTTTCCAGTTCCTGCGCAGAGGAAAGGGCCGGAATAGAATCGAGTACCCACAAACCCACCTCGTCTGTCTCTACGGCGTCCATAATGAACTTGAAGATGGACTCCGCGCTCTGTGAAGTTGGCTTAAACACGACCATCTTATCTACGTCCACGCCGAGTTTACGCGCCCATTCAACATCAAGGGTATTCTCTGCGTCTATGTAGAGAACCTGCCGAGCGTCTTCCATCTGCTGATAATTTGCGATTATGTCCAGCGCGGTCGTAGTTTTGCCGCCGTGTTCTTCTCCGAAGAACTCAATCAGCGTGCCGACAGGAAGGCCGCCGAAGGTACAGTAGTTCATTCTCGGACTGGTAAACGGTATTCTTTTACACGAATACGAAGGCAATCCTAATGTTACAACCTCTTCTTTAGTCTTTTTATTCATTTCCTTAATCACATCGTCTAACTTGGACATTTAGTTCACCTCCACAATAATATACTTACGACTTGCCAGATAATCGCAAAGATGAACAAATTTTTCATCCTGAGTTACCGGCTTTGGCAAAATGGGCTGGTCAAACACTGTATTCCACTGACCGCTATGCGTCATAATGAGGTCACAGATTACATTGAAACATCCTAACAATTCAACCGGCAGATTATCATTAGCCCACTGCAAAATTTCATTTGCTGCCACCATAGGATGCTCTGCAATCGTGTACGGGCCACACGTTTTTCCTCTCTTAAACGTATCGTGCAAAATAAGTGCCGCAATAATAGCGTCAGAATCAAGGTGCTGATACTGTTCCAACTGTAACAGGTCATACGCTATTTTCACGGCCGCTTTTGTATGCCGCACGAGACCACCATATCCAAGAGAATACCAAGGATGATATTTACCAGTAGAACTTGCCGACACATCGTAAAAATATTCAGGTACAAGTTCGTCCAGTATTCTCTTTACGGCATTCGCAAGGGGCTCGCACTTTATCAACTGCAATTCACCAAAAAAGATTTCACTGTTATTCATTGTTGGATGATTTCTCCTCTTTCATTCTTGCCGGGATGTCCATCAACTCCGGTTTCTTTTCCTCTGTCCACGCAAGACAACACAAGTTCCATATTGCCGCAATGAGATGGTCCTCATCATCATATCCATCAAGATACTTAACGAGGTGACGCATAGCCGAGTCGGCAAATGAATGACAGGGTATTCCTTTTTCCCAGTTGCGGTCACCGTACTTGATAGATCCTGCTTCAAAGTGTTTAGCCAATCTCATAAGTACGCACATAGGAAGTAAATCAAATCTGCCCTTACCACTGTGCATATCTCTGACCGCGCCTGTGCTAAATTCAGTCCGTTCTCCACTATCTTTTATCATAATTACCTCTGAATATGGGTTAATTCAAACTCGGACATCCTACGGCTTAAAACTTTTTTACAACTGCCGAGAAGTTCCTGGGCATTTTCTACTTTTGCCTTCATAATTTTATAGGCCCGATTGTAACAAATGTTGGTCACAAGTTCTGCCTGACTCTGTAACTCTGCGAGGGAATCCTTGTCCGAAATCGTACCCGACTTAATCTCTGACCGAGCCGTGTGGTAAACTTCTTTATATGCTGACCTGGAAATATCGTCACGAATACCCAACTGCTCACACATTCCGCCGGCGAAGTAAATCAGCGTGGATAAATTTAGACAAAAGTCATCCAACTCCTCGTTTGTAGGCGGATTTTCGCCGTCCTTAAGACAGTCCCGGATAAACGTAACATAACGGTCAAGATCCTTACAGTAGGGATCTATAATCTCATTGACGATATCCATCAAGGAGGCAGAATGATCCTCTACACGCTTTTGCAGTTCGCTGACCTTAGACTTGTCAATGTCTGGTAATTTAATCTGGCTCATTTTTTATGTGGTCCTCCCATCAAAATATACATAGTCCGGGCGTTTCTTTCTTTTTCCTTACAATCTGACAACCAGTCTCTCCACTTCTTGTATTGCGCACAGTTACCGTGACAACCGTGCTTTCTGACACCGCAATCTTTACACGGACAATACATACTATCCTCCTAAAAAACCAGAAAAATCGTAATCAAACAGTACCCGCCTCTTAATACCCGGAATAATACAACACCGAGAACGGTCAACTGTTTTGATATTTACGCTCTTGCACCCGGCATCTCTCATTTCTTGAAGAACTTGGATAGGAATAAATAGTGTTTCATCGTGGTCTATAAACCACGCAAGCACGCCGGACACGGTGCCAACTGTCAACGCCGCCTCCGAAAGGCCGTCCCATTGACCATTCGAGATTGCACCATACCTGTTTTTTGGATTATTCGTGTGTATGCTCAAAGTATTACCGTAACAACTCTTACACTCAAGAAAGAACTGATGAGGATAATGGTACGCTATGAAGTCGCACACATTGTACACCCCGGCAAATCCGGCTTGAGGATCAATTAGTCTGGTAACAGAAGTATCTGGCACGCGCCGCAAACCAGCCTCTACTTGATTCTCAAACTGCTTACCACGATTTATTCCCACAACACTCACCCCACATCCGACGCATACTCTGCCGTAAAACTGTTATAAACGGCCTCGTAGTTATCACTGCCCCAGTCTCCATCAGTAGCGCGGATGGCAAAAATAACCTCTCTGAACGGATTACAGATATTCAGAGCCCGTGCAAACGCCCGTCCTACAACGTCAGGACTTTGTTCAAACGCACCGCAACCCCACGCGCCGAGTATGAGAACATCGACTTTACGGTACGCGGCTAATTTAATTATACCAAACGCTCGTGCGTCTATAACACTTGCCGACACGGGTCTATTCGGCGCAGGACACACTATAACATCAAACCACCTATCTGGAATTCCTTCATACGTTTCATCGTCCTTAAACATCGTTACGCCGGGCACGTATAACGCGCCGTTACTATACGCCGCGTCAAACAGGCTATTGTACTCATAATATTCCGGATGAGAAACAAGGGCCTGAAACAAGGTTGAACATCTACACATATTTTCTTCCTGCGTAAATGCTCCGTACTCAGGATAACCACCCGGCTTTCGAGCATCTGCAAAGTCAAGGACGGCCACTCTGCCTTTGTTGAATGTTGCGTCATACGCGGCACTCATCGAACCTGACTTCTTGAACACAACATTACTTCTTGCCTCGGTATTAACGGCAGGATATAACGTAGGATCAGGATAAAACATCGTGTTCTCCCGCATAACCCTACATTCCTTGTAATATTTAGTGGAACACATTTTTACAGTATTCCAGAACACCCTAACATTATCTTGTGCCGTCATCAGTTGCCTCCTGCTTCTTCTTCGCCAGGTCATTCAATCTCGCAGGAATTACCACACCAAAATTGCACGCGTCGCAACATACGGCGTTCTCATCTTGCACTACGGGCCAAGGATTATTTCCCCAGCCAAAAAACAGTTGTCCGCAAATACAACACGTGTAAAACTTTTCACCGCTCACGGTTCTACCTCCGTCAACATATAAGGATTATTTGCCCAGTCAAACGAACACATATAGTCCTCGCCGTCATCCTCATCGTGGTACATAAAATTCTGTTCAAAGCCCTCTCCGAGCCCGTCACTATTCTGCCCACTGATAAAATGACTTAACCCGAGCAGTTCTTCATCCGAAAGTTCCCGAGTAGCCTCGACCTCCACATAACCAGAATCGTCTCCTACCAAATTCCACACAATACTGGTCACGACACCGCGCATTTCAGGATTATTCGACAGGTAGTATCTTACCATCTCATCTTCCTGCAAATACGCCTCCGCCTCGCCAATATCGTTGACCGGCGCCTCGAGATAAAAGTTTGTTCGGTACGTGTGATTCATTTTTAACCCTCCTGTTTACATAAATTTTTGTAGGCACAGTATTCGCAACTCTTTTTAGGAACATTGTCCGGCTTTGGCGGACAAATCATCCTCTTAACATATCCGTCACATTCTTCAATCGTACCTACCAGGTCCTCTTTCATCTCATCAGTAGGCACAAATAGATACGCCTTCATATCCAGCACGTCTCGATTCACATACAGGAATAAAACTTCCGGCAACTCCAGAGATACAGAATACGCAGTGCCCTGCTTATAATGACTCGGATCAACACCTGTTCTCGCATTCCACTTGAAACTCGCCTCAGTCTTGACTTCCAATATATAATAATGATTTTTATACCGTATGATCCCGTCGCACATAAAGGTCATATTGAGAGACTTATGATGCAATTTAGTCTCCATTCCGCACTTTGACAACACCTCAAGATGGTCAAGATGTCGGCTTTCAACGAAATCGGCTACGTTGATATATTCACAGTCCATCCCATTTGCCTGCATCTCTGTAATAGCGCGTTGCACCCGGATATGAATATCAGTACCTGCATTACAGATATTCACCATACAGTAACTTGACCGCGACGGATCCGGCTCCGCACCCATAATCTGATAATACATATTCCTGATACAATTCATCGAACTGGGCTTATATGTCTGGGACGGCTTGTGGGCATTCTTATCTTCCGTCATCTCAATACTGCGTTTCAGGTCTGCGAGAAAAGACTGCTCCGGGGGTAATTTTTCATTCGCCACATCAATAAGACGGCAAATATTTTTAAGTGTACTTCTTGCCAAAACACTGTCTCCTTTCAACGTATTTCACTATAAATATTATACAACACGAAAACAAAAAATGCAAGTGGACAGAGAAAAGATGAGCAGAACTTTCATCCTGCTCATCTTTTCTGACACACTTTTTACACTGCCCGGTCGTCCTCGAGGAGGGCAACAATCTGGGTCACATTGCCGTCGGTCATCTTGATTGCGTTATCTTCGCCATACTGAATTTCGATTACACTGCCAGTGTTCGCCTTGACCTGTGATCGGAACATCTCGATGTCGATACAACAGGTAAAGTCTTTGAAGTTGGCGCTCTCCGAATACGGCAAGAGTTCCGTGCTATTCGCCTGCTTTGACTCAATCTGCAATCCCTCCCGGGTAAATGTCAGATAAATTCCATTCTTATCGTAAGCACTCACAAACAAAGACAGTCTGTCCAGCAACTGTAACAGAGCATCCTTTGATACCTTGCACACACTGCCAAACTCTTGATCCAGGAGACCGCTGATTACATCAATCTGGAAATCTTCGATACTGTCCATAGTCTTGCCGTAAACTTCACATCCGGGCGTACTGAACACGAGTGTGTTACCCTTGCGGAACACTTTCACCTTTTCATCCGTGAGAAGGTCCAATAGATCCATCATCTCAGGACTGATAAGGGCGGGCTCATCGAACAAGCGTACATCAATGCCGCATATTTTGTAAGTGTCTGTGGACACAACTTTGTCTCCCACATAATAGCCAGTGTAACACGGCACCTCATCTGTCTCCGCCAGTGACGCTTTCGCCGTTGCGAGGATAAGTCGAATAGTGGAGAGATTCACATCGTCCATCGCCTCCATATTCTCCATCTTTTTGAGAGGATCCGGATAAACAATCAGTTCTCCATCCTCGTTCAGAGGAAGTTCGATAGAATAATTGCCGTTGCCCTTCACAGTAAGAGCATTTTCCTTGAGTTCCAACGTAACTTTCTCACAGGTAAGGCGAGAAATCAGTTTCGAGAACATCTCTGCCTGAACCACCACATAGAAATCCTCGCCATCAATCTTATCTGTACGGACATACAGATAGTTTGTGGCGTCCGTGGTAATCAGCGTAAGCGTGTGATCCTTCAACTGAATTGCCATAAGGCTCGTAAGCGGTATCATCTTATTACAAGACGCACCTTTCATTGATTTTGCTACCATTCCCTGGAGCGTGTTAGTAGTGACGGTCAATTTCATAGTTCAATCCTCCTATTATTTTTTTTGTATGACCCACTAATTATTTTTGGGACTGCGTTGTCCCAGTTTATCAAATGATGTATTCGCCTATGACTTGAGCCGACGGTATAAAGTTTTACAGAAGATGGATTACTTATTATTGTAAAAAACGACTTTACATAAGTACCAGCGTTTAAGTACAATTCCGTCATTCCGCCAGTATTTGCCTGTGTCTGCGTCTGATCCAATGACATATCGGAGACTGTAAAAAACAACTGTCCTCTGGAGCCGAGATTTACATAGGTATTTACATCCTCGTTTATGCGGCCAATAAAGTCAAACCTGTTCTCCGTCTTGCAGAAAAACGAGTTCATTGCCTTTCTGGCAAGTTTATCTCTAAACACTTTACTGCCACTACCGCCTATAAAATCCCCGGTCTGTGCGAACGCAACCGATAGCGCGCCCGATGTTTCCAAAAACTCTAACATACAGTCAACGACGGCATCAAAGTCTCTCAAATACCACGATCCAAATTCTCCGTTATCTCTGACAAATCTTTGCCGGAAATTTGTATAATCGTCATCAAGTTCCAAAAAATACTTATATCCGAGGTCTTCCGCAATGTCAAAGCAGGCATTTCTTGCGTATACTATGGCTCTCCTGTCCGTTCCTCGGTCAATGGTATCAAACTCGGTAGACTTCTTCAACTTATCGAACATAACAACATTTTCTTTGCCGTACATTCGATAGTATTCATCTGCCCGTTTGTCCTCATTGTCTATAACAAGAACAATTCTGCCAGTATAGCCAGCATCTTTTAGCGCGCCGATAGTACGCACCTTTTCCGGTCGTCCGTGCGTCAATATGAAGGCAACAAAGTCATCTCGCATACTGCACCTCACTGTCCCGCTATCTCTCCGCTCTGCTCCAATATTGCCCGGATGCTACGGCTCAACTTAACATATCCGTTCGCAATAGCGTCATCAATGTCAAGAATAACCAGCGCACTCTGCTCCATCAAATCCTGCATTTCCGGCGTCGCGTGAGCATAGTAATCGGCAATAAGAGCATACCGAAACACGAGGTGCCGAGTAGCCGCAAACCTCAGAAACCGCTTTTCTTCTTCTGTGACAGAGGACTTGTTTATGTTTGCCAGCAACTTACTATATTTTTCATACTCAACAAGTCCTTCGATAGGCGGTTTGTCTGCGCTCGGCGCGTACTGTGGCACCGCCACTTTTTTAGTATACCGACCATCATCCTTCGATTGACTGTGAACTGGTGAAAACAAACTTTTCATACTTCCACACGCTCCCCATACCACCTATCCGTCAACTCTACGTCGCACTTGATAGGCATTTCAAGTATTTGCTCCGCGGCATACGACATTGTTTTAGCCAGCAAATCAGCACATTCCCGCGCACTTTCCTTTGGACACTCCGCGATAATCTCATCGTGAACCTGAATTAACATACGGAAGCCCAACTCTTTCAAACGCGGATTTTTGTGCAACTCTATCATTGCCAACTTTGTCAAATCTGCGGCCGAACCTTGAATACGCGCATTGACAACCTTTGTTGTGTCCTTATCACGTGTGTGGTCTATAATCCACAGACCCTCCGCATTTGCCGCCTCGAACACCTGCCGACGCTTCATAAACGGCGCGTTTCTGACCTTCTGTAACCACTTGCGGCGCAGGCCCTCCGGCACCTCAGTTGATACTGGCGCATCATCATCAAACGCAAGAGGATCATCGTCTGGTGCAACCCCGTCTTTCCATACCACCTCATAATCAGGTAACATCATAGACGGAAGTCTGCGCTTTCTGCCGCACACAGTCGTTACAAATCCACAGTCCTTTGACATCTGAATAGAGTCTTCCTCGAACTTCTTTATGGCCGGAAATCCTCTAAACACACTGTCTTTTATAGACTGTGCCTCTTTTGCGGTTGTTCCTAACTGCTCCGCAACACTGTCAACGCCACGTCCGTATAACACTCCGAGCAGAATTGTCTTTGCCTGTGACCTGCGCTCTTTTCCTTCTTTGTTTACGGTACCGTCGGCCCGAAACTCCTTACACTCATCGTACGGCTTATTAAATGCTTTACTCGCGACCTCGCAATACAGATCCTTACCTTCCATAAACGTGTCATACATCTGTGAATCGCCCTGCTTACGGCACATAGCCGCCAAGCATTTGGGCTCCTGCTGGGAAAAGTCACTTGACATAAACACATATCCGTCTGTCGCCTTGAACATCTTACGAATATCCTTATTATGCGACGGGATATTTTGCAAGTTAGGATCACTACTGCTAAATCTTCCCGTATCAGCCCCGTACTGGTTAAACTTACAATGAATCCTACCATCATCAGGATTTACGCACGCCGGAAGTTTATCAATATAGGTATTGATTAACTTTCCAACTTCTCTGTAATCCAACAAAGCCTTGGTAAAATCATTGTTGATTTTAAGTAGGAGTTTTTCGCCGGTACCGCGGGGAGACTCTTTATCGACCACCGGCACCTTCATTATGTCATATAGGAGTATGGCAATCTGCACAGGTGAATCAAGATTGATAGGATCAGACAGTTTATTAGCCGGGTTCTTCGCTCTATACGCGGCAATTTCGGTATCATACATAGATAATACCTCATACACACGCGCTTTTCTCTCATCAAGAAGTTTGTGGTATTTTTCGTGCAGAGTTTCCGCGACTGAAAAATCAAACGCCACACCAGCGTCTTCCATATCAGCCGTGACTTCTACACAAGGCATTTCTACATTATGAAACACCCACGCGACCTCTTGCAAATTCTTCTCCTGGCACACCGGGTCCTCCGGCGTCAGGAACGGCCGCTGGAACTCGTAAAACTCGAAGGTAATAATTGCATCGTGAGCACCGTACAAATATCCGAGATTGATTGGCACTAAATCGAAAGAGATACCTTCAAACAACTCTCCGAACTTCGCGGCGTCACTCTCACCGTTCGTACAATATTTTTTGTGCAATGCCTTCAAGTTATTGTTACCTGCGCCCTCGTTGTCGTTTAACAGTCGCGCCGCCAGATAACAATCCCAGTGACATTTCAGATTTACACCTATGCCGTGACGCAATACCCGTATATCGAAACAGGCATTAAACATTATGACAAATGTGCCTGCGCTCAACAGTCTGTCAAACTGATAATGCAGAACCTCCACAGACAACTGATTTTCGACCAGTTCTCCTGTAACAAAAGAACGGTGATTGACGGGAATATACGCGGGCAACATTCCTGGCGTATAAATACAGATACCGACAAGAGTGTCACGCAAAGGATCCAGTCCCGTCGTTTCTGTGTCTATACTAATTTTGCCGTTCGAGATAGCCTTCTCTATATATTTATCCAAGAGTGTTTCGTCTCGGATTGCCATATAGATATTACGATACTGGCCGAGGTTCTTCTCTACTACGGCCCGTGCCACATTCAGTCTCTCTACGAGACCCCCACCGCCGCGAACGACGGTGGGAGTTTTCGTAGTTTTAGAGTTTGCCTTCTTGGCTACTTTTACATCGTCAGACCTTCCAGCCCTTTCGGGAATCTTGAAAAGTGCTGACATCAGAACGCCTCGCCCCTACGGGAAGGAGTACGTCTACCTGTGGGGCGATCCTCGTCTGCCGACTGCTCCCGCTCTCTGCGTCTGGGTGCGCCGTCATTGTTGGGAAATTCTCCCGTGTCAAGAAACTCTCTCATCTCTTCGGCAGTCTTATCAAGGACAATACTACCGAGAATATCCGGAATTTCCGGCAAATCTTCAAGAGTGGTTTCATCACAACCAGTCTCGTAGATTTCGTACACGGTATTCGTGTCGCCTTTCTTTCCGCGCCGCTCGACCTCGAAGATATGAGATACCAGCGGTTTATCGGCGCTTGAATAACGGGCGCAAAGCGATGCCATCTTCTGGAAGAAGTTCTTACCCCTCTCCCAAATCTTCACCTCTCCCTCGTCTACATCATAGACAGGGATATAGAGTTTCGCCCGCTGAAAATTATTCGCCTCGCAGAACGGACACTTGCTCTTCGGCTCATTGTATGCACGCAGGCAGTTTACGTACTTACGCTTATCGTCAAGGGTAACATCGTGTACTGCAAAGCCCACGACATCATCCATCCCGTTATACATAAACCTAACCCTTGCCACATCCCCGTCGTTCTTCAGCGCAAAGAACGAACTGCCGCCGTTGCCGCCATAATTGTCAGCATCATTAACACCGAATCTTCCCATTTCTGTTTCCTCCTGTTTTGTGGTTTTGTTGTTTTATTCCTCAAAATCATCCTCTACTGTATATCCGTAAAGGTTGATTTCTATGGCCGCCTGTTTGATAGCCTGCAAAATATCTCCGAATCCCGCGAGGTCGCAAATGAAGGACACGGACAAATGAGAGCCCGCATCGAAGTGCAGGGAGCCGGCAACACTGTGGTTTTTGAGAGACGAGTACGTGTACAGGTCAGGCAGCAGTGTCACGTGTACTCCACCTTCTTCCTTAACCATCGTCAACGCCAGCACGCCGTCAATGAACAGTTCAGTTTCATTGGAAAGCCACGGATTGGTGGTAAAGCGAACATCTCTGACCTCTGAGAGACAGTTGATAAAGTCTCTGGCCTTATCTTCTTCAGACATCTGCGGTTCGTCCACACTCTCCGGCTCTGCCGGCACATCACTCACCGGATTTTCCTCTTTCCGGTACTTACGCCAGTTGCTCCTAAATGAAGCAAAGGTCACCGTGAAAGGAGTGCCCGTCGCCTCATCGAGAAACGAGAGAACTTTTTTGTCCTCATCTCTCTCCATAAGGACACCCACTCTTTTTGTCTTTCTGTCCTCATAACAGTATCCGATTACGCCGATAGATTCACTCATAATTTTAACCTCCTTATGGTTTTGTGTTGAGTGTCTGCACTGTTTCAGTACACATATATTATACAATATGTTATAGCATATTGCAAGCGGTGACTAAAAAATCTTTGAAGTTTAATTTATCCGCTTAATAACTGTGTCACCAGAATATCCTTAACAAAAAACCTCTTTAAGGTTATCAAATTCTTCCTTTGACAGGTCGTTTATGTCTTTTTTGCCGTCCGGAAAAATATACTCAGTTATTATTTTACCTCGTAATACTTTACGTAACCGCACCCGCGCTTTCTTGCCATACTCATCATTGTCGGTCGCTAAAATAAACTTACGGCACGGCATTGCTTTTAACTGCTGGATCTGCGTTTCACTACCAAGGCCATTGAGCGCAACGGCTAATTTGCCGTACACCCAACAGGTTATTGCGTCTATCATAGACTCACAGATAATTACCTCGTTACACCAATCCAGCATACTCGCAGGCGCACGCAACATACAAACATCTTTGTATACCTGGTCACGTGTACACGTATACTCGTACAGACCATATACAGGCTTCTCAACATTCTTAGGATAATTGAAAAACTTTGTCTTAACACTTCTCCGTGCAACAAACAAGCACCGACCGTCTTGGTCCCGTACTGGAAACGTAATTGATTGCGTTTGGCTATCAAATCCGATGTCGAACAGTTCAACGACTTCTGGCGTCATTTTGCGTTTCCACATATAAGGATGATAAACTCTGTACTTGTCAAGTTCTTCCTCACTCACCGAGGGCTTAACAACGCGCACAGGATCACGAGAATAATCAAGACTAACATCCTTTCGCTCCTCCACACTGACAGTTAGGAAATTTTTTAAGATCCAGTTCCAACCCCACACACCGACCACGTCGTCCCCGTGGCCGAAACAGAAAGATATTACTTCCTGTAAAGTATGGACCTCTCCGCACGTAAAACAATGAAACATACCGGTTTCTTTTTGTATTCCGGCAGACGGTCGCCGCTCTTGGCCGTTCTTATGGTATGGACACGTTACCATAATGTTGTCTGAGGTGTCCTTTATGTCTTTCAGCAGGTGTATGTCATTTGCCAGTAACTGGTTTCGCAACTCATAGAGAATGTCCGACAATGATGCGCTGATTGGCGTATTATTCAGGATCATTTCTTTTTCTGAACCCCCACGCTAAAACCGAGCGCGTCACAGATACAACACACGGCAAATAATGACGGCTCGTGTTGTCCTTGCATATACCCGGAAATAGATGTGAATGGTATGCCAGACCGCTCAGACAGTCTCGTGATATTTATTCCCTGTCTCCTCATCTCATCTGTCAACCACTTGGAAAAAGAAATAATTGGCTCAAAATACGTCTGACTTGTCATTGTACTGTTTCCTCACTTCCTCAACTTTTTGTTTTGTCACCGACTCCGCCTCTGCGTCATCGTATGAAGGAACGAACTCAAAATCTCCCGTGTTGATATTCCAATTATATGTCAACTTACCTCCCACGGCGCCCATTCTCTGCTTCTTTACGACCATATCTAATATGCCGTGTTCTCGCTGATGAATGGACAAAATCTTACTTGCGTTATGGGCAATACCGTCGCTATCTCGAATACTTTCCAACTCTGGCGTATCTGATGTTCCCTTTTCAACAACCCCGGATCTGTTTGCCTGAACAACTACGAGAACGGGCACGCTCATCTCCATAGACAACTCCATAAGGTCCTCGCTTATGTTTGTCAAACTGGTAGTCTTATTATCTCCTCGCCGGTACCGCTCATCTGTCATATAGGTAATACCGTCGATGGCGATTAAATCAAGTTTATACTGCTTTATCCAATTACGCAACTTTGTTACGGTAATTTTCTTGTCAAAGTCCAACGGCGTCGCAACAATAAACTTATTTTCCCGTGTCTTTATCTCCTCTATATATTCCCGGTAATCCGTCTCGTCTATCTCATCTTTTCCCCACATAAGACCAGTATTTGAATAGTGACTATGCAGAGTATCAAATCTATATCCTATACTATCGGCCGACATTTCCGGAGACACATAACCAACATTAAATCCTATTTGCCATACGTGGGTACACATCTTTTCAAGAACCCACGACTTACCTTGATTGGTACGAGCAAAGATGACGAAAAACTCATCCTTTCTCTGAATGCCGTGTATCAAATCATCGAGTTCGGGAAATCCGCAGGTAAAGAACCACTGTTCTTGGTGTTCTTTTCGTTCCACGAATCTATCAAATCGCTGATCCGCGTCCGCAATTATATCTATTCCGCCGAGTTTGTAAGAAGGCTGCAATTCCTTCATTGCGTTTACCAGGTATTCTGACGCGGCGTTACTGTCTGTCTTTAGCAGTTCGGCAGCCTTCTGAATGACTGGCACTGATTTATAGTATAAATACTCTTCTCGGATTGTGTCTACGAGGTACCTATCCGATTCTGTGACTTCTACAAGTTCTACGTCTGGAAATTGCGCAAGGAATGTTGCTTTGTCAGGAACATTGCCGTATTCTTTCAAATGATCCTGAATGAAATTATACTCTTTTTCATATCCTACAAAGTAGTCTTCGGACAGTAGGTTATCTTCTATAATCGCATTACTGGAGGTTGAAAGTATTTTGGATAAAATTTGCAGTGCTACCATTATCTGTCCCCCGCCGAATCCATATCATACCACGTGTTCATACAACACTCCCAGTATGCCTCGAGATCCTCACGCTCTTTTTTCTTGCGCTTTTCCTCGTCAATCATTTCCTGCAATGTTTGTTTCATCGTTTGTCCCCACCTTTCAACTCTATTCTACTGGACGCATTCCACACACGACTTGCAAGACGAACACCGAGAGACTTTTCAATACCAGACAATCTCAAATTTCCGGTATATATGTTACTTTTTTTGTTCAACGTCCGCTGGTCTATATAGGTTAACAACTGACTGTGGTCATAATTACTTAAATTGGTGCTTGCAATGTCGTCCCAAACTACAAGGTCAACCGTCGGCAGCAGTGTTTTCCACTGCTCTACAACTGAATCTGGATTATCGAAATTTTTTAACTTCACCAGAAGTGTTGGCACGTGTACGAACAAGCCACGGCATCTAAATCCATTTCCGGCCCAAACTGTATCAAAGTACCGCAACATCAGTTTAATTGCCCACGATGTTTTCCCATTTCCAGTTTTCTCACTGAATAGATACAGATTTTCGCCGTCAGCCACAAATTTAGCGATATCCACCTTAATGGCAGCAAGGTCACAGAACGCGTCGTAGTCACAATCATCCGGAGACAGAGAACTCGGCACCCATCTATTTTTCGGTATATTACTCTTTTCGAGAAGGGAAAGCATTTCAAGGTACCGTATGCAACTCTCCGAACAGGTGTCGGAAAGCGCACAGACCGACTTATACCAACAGTTTTCTACCGTCATCAGAAGTCAGACCTCCTACCCTGTTTCTTCAATTTTTCTCGCCTTTCGTCAACTGTCTCCGTAGTCTCTTCACAGGAGACACCACCGCCTTCAGAAAACGTGTTGGATTGCGTTTTCGTGATTTCGTAGAACGAACACCAGCCCCGCTCCGTACTTTGCTCCACGATAGCCACCTTATCGCCCGCTATGTGCGACAATCTGTTTAATAGACCTACCCACTGATTAACTCCGTACAGAGGTTTTTCCTTGATAGCCAATCGAACTGAAAGATATTTGATAAGCGCGTCCTGCAATGCAAGATTTCTGGTATACGAATACACCTCATCTACACACTTTTCATACAGGCTTTTACGCTTTTGCTTTTTTGCCTTAGGAACACTGCCTAAAAAATCTTCTCTCAATTCCTTAGGACTATAACTATGCGATGTAAAATCGTCGGGTTTACCCGTATTATTTCCATTTATGGAAATAATATCTTTATTGCTATTATCTGTATTGCTTATTACTATATTATTGAGTGAAGTTTTTTCACTGGGGGGTGGTGAAATTTTTTCACTGGTGGTGAAATTTGCGACATACTCACACTGACGGACATTATTCACAATGTTTTCATACTTTGTCAGAAGTCCACGCTCTGTTAAACTGTTAAGGATTGTCTGTACGCTTCTTATAGTACATCCGCACCAGTCTGCTATATATTGCCGACTGCCGGCAAACCGAGACGTACCGTCTTGTGAAAATCCATAAATTACCGCGTACACCAGCAACTCTGTGCCGGATAAATGTAAATCGGTACGCATCCAGGACTGTATTGTTATATAGGATCTGTCTACCATATAAAATTCTCCTTAGATAAAGTGAACTCATAGAGCAGTGTTACGGGCACTTACTCTATGAGTTCGGCAGTCGATATTATAGTTTATCAACCGATTGATACCCGTAATATCAACCGCCATAAACATTAGAGATAGCCCTGGAGGTCTTTCAGGCGTCTCTCTTACTGTTTACAGTAAAATTATAGCACGCCTGCGCTCAATTTGCAAGCGGCAAGCGTGCTACGTTGAAAATTATTTTTTCTGGAACGTTTTAACGATGTCCTCGGCCTGCGCGTCTACGACGGCGTTCACATCATCAAACAGGCACTGACGTTCTTTTTCCATATCTGTATTTTCGTCCTCGTTAATGCTACGCTCCTCGGAATACTCTACTGTATAGTAGTTATCCTTGATTTTGATAGCGACGCGGCTTGTTGCCGTAATCTTCGTAGTTTTTCCCTTTACTTCGTATGCCATAATTATTTTCTCCTTTTCTTATACACGGCCACGGCCGCAATGATAACGCCCAGTGCAGAAATCGTTACTCCTGCCAGCACTCCCAGCAAAAATACTCCTGTAGATGAAATATACATCACTCATCCTCCTTTTTCTTTTTTGCCGCCTTCACAGTAAGCCGCACTTCTTCTTTGACCTCACGGCAATTTGCAATGTCCCGAGAAATGGCGCCTACTGAGTCATCCAGTAGCCGAGTTTCGTCCTTATACATATTGTACAGATATGCCTCGAGTGCGTCCATATCCACGTATTCTTTGGTTTTTATAATACCAGGAATATCGTACTTACGCAACACCTGAATAAGTTTGGCCTCATCCAGCGTCTCCTTGTGAACGACCGTTCTTTTTGCGATCCAGTCTCCGGCCCGGTACTCATCTTTGTCGGCCGCGAACATAAGATCCTTAATTTTTGCGCCTACGGTGTCACAAACTTTTTTGTATGTGTCCAACTCTTTTTTGTTCAGCGCGTAATTAGGAATTAGGTCGTCGAGTAATTCGGGCACCTCGTGTTCAGGTTCACTTTGTTCTGCGTTCAGTTTTAGTCTGGACATTTTCTTTATTCCTCCTTAATTTTCTTTGGGTGACTTCTCCAAGAATACCTCCTCTGCCGTGAGGAATAGTGTTCTTAAATTCGATGATAGACCAGATGTCTGACTTTTTCCAAGACCGTCTCTGTCTCGGGCCGCTCTGCACGTAGTCAGGAAGTTTCTTTGCGAGTGGATGTTCCGGGTGCAACGCTTTCCACCTATACCAGTTATTGATGGTCTGCGTAGACGAGTCCACAAGAAGTGCGACTTCCTCAATACGTATCAGCCTCTCTGTCGTTTCTGCCATTTTTTGTCCTCCTTAACTTAACAAAAAGTTTAGCAATTCTATTTTATTACCTACAATTTTACCATCCACGAGAGCATCACTCATAATGCCTTTCTTCTCCACTATATCGTGTATGCGCTCATCAATGGTATTTTTACACATAATGGTATAAATCGTGATATTCGATTGTGTACCTATTCTGTGACACCGGTCCTCTGCTTGGTCTTTGAGGGCCTTATTCCACGGCTCATCTACAAATATCTCCACAGTTCCGGCCGTCAACGTGAGTCCAGTTCCCATAGCCCCGATTGTACCTACAATTACTTGACTACGGTTGGACTGAAATTCTTCCACGTTGTCCTGCCTGTCGATATCCTTCGTCTCGCCAGTTATTACAGATAGCCTATACTTGGTATGCAGCCGCTCCCAAATTGCATCTGTCATCTGTGTCCAGTTCGAGAAGATAACAACTTGCCTATTGTTGCTCACCGCCTCTTCTACGAGTTCTTCGACCCGGTCAAGTTTCGCGGACTCCCTAATTGCAGAAGATAGGATGCCTGTAAATCCTGTAGCCTGTCTCATACGAATTAACTCGGCAAGCGGATTATTTGACGCCTGTATCTTGTCTATATTCATTTTTATTTCTGCCGAGACTTCTTTGTAGATTTGTTCCTGTTTCGGAGTCATCTCTACAAAATCGTCAATGTGGATCTTCTCTGGTAAATCAAGGACATCTTCTTTTCTGCGCCGTAGCATAAGGTCATTAAGTTGTTCTTGAAGTTCATCCAGATTTTTATATCCTACTATCTCATATCCACCATAGCCGCCCATCACACAGTAGTGGTTCTTAAAGGTATAGAACGCGTGCTTTTCATAACCGAGCCACCTCAGAATGATATACAAGTCCATCGGCGTATTCATCAGAGGAGTTCCTGTCATTGCCACCCTATATTCAGGCTGCAATTTCATAATGCCCTTTCCCTGCTGACTACTCGGATTTTTGCACTTGTGGATCTCATCTATGGCAACCATAGGAATTTTGCCACTCTTGCACAATTCTCCCAGTTTTGTCTGTATCGTGGCGTCGCGCAAACTTTCCACGTTTGTGATGATAAAGTAACTGGATATCTTGTCGATGTTGTCAATGTCCGCAATTTTATCTTTTGTAGATCCTATAGTAATTTTGTTTGCGCGAACCCGTTGTCCTAAAATCCATCCCGTCTCATTCGAGTGGGTTTGAATTTCGTTTAACCAGTTCCACTTTAAGCCGTTCACGCCACAAACGATAAGGCAATGTTCGTAATGAGATTGTATCTTTTTAGCCACGGCAATATCAATGACCTGCTTTGTCTTGCCGAGGCCCTGCTCATCACCGAGCAACCACTTGCTATGCTCTATTCCGTAGTTAAACCCGTCTATCTGATGATTATATGGAGAAGTTTTGAAGGAAAACCCGTTCACTACCTTGCAAACATTTTTAGTATTTTCCGCGAGTGCTGAAATATTACCACTAATATCTATCGTATGGTCGTGAAGTGCGGAGACGAGGTCAACAAACTTTTTTATGGGAAGTTCCCATTCACGCGTTTCTTTATTCCAGTAACGAGTAGGAAATGCCCGAATTGTCTCTACGACTTGCGCGTTATAATCAAATGAAACAAACAACGCATTGTCCCCGTTGCACTTATCGGCAGTGTCAACTCTAACCCTAATAATCATCTGTTTTCCTTTCTATTCGGTGTGTCGTTTTGTCGGAGTTTCTTTCAACTCTGACAATATTATACAACACGTTTTTGCAAAAGTCAACAGGTCTACAAAAAATTATTTTATACATATTTAGAAGTAAAACAAAAAGCCCGGCAAAATTACCGGGCTTTTGCTGATAATTATCACTTCTTCCGCTTCAAACTGTTAGAAGAACTGAATCCCGTGTAAATCACGTTATCTACGGTGACCTGGATATAGAGCCACTTCGTTTTGCCTACCAGCGTATAATATCCGTAATTTGCTACGGTCGTGCCTTTCGGCAACACGACGAGGGCCTTGTATTTTGCTCCGGCGCCGTCGCGTATGTATAATTTTGCCTTTGCTACATACGTTCCCGAGAGAGATTTTGTCGGCCCTGCCGTCGCGTTCTGCGACGCGGTTACTCTCTTTACGGGCTCCGGCTCCGGCTCAACATTAGCCGGCGGTTCTACCGGCTCAGGCTCGGGCTCTTCTGGAGCATTAGCCGACGGAAGTGCTTGTACGTATTCAGCATCGACCCAGCCGTACACCGTAGATCCACCGCCTGGCACTGCGATGAGTGAGTACGGATGTTTGGATGTGCCGAGTCCATAAATACGTACAATGGTGGCGGGGCCACCTTTACAGATGTACCCAGAATCTGCGTCTGCGCTCGCGTAGTGCATTGTTCCTGTAAAGTTTACCACTTCGCCTACTTTGAACTCGTGAGGCTCCGGCGACGGCCCGGGCACACTGCCCGACTTTAGCAGGTTTTCCACATCGTTGCGCACGTTGTCCATCGTATATCCATACCGGTTGAACCACGAATACACGTCTCCGTGATTACTGCCGAGGCCGAGTTTACAACTGTCTGCGTGGCATAGAATTGTAGGCACTGTTACGCCATTAAAGACGACCGAGCCCTTGGGATCAATGCCGAACTTCTTGCACAGATATGCAGTAATTTGGCAAGCCTCTTCGTATACCACACTGAAATAGTTGGGATCCTCATATCCGTCATCGCACATCTCGAACTGAATCCAGAACGGATCTACCCACGACACGTTGCCGTTTGCGCACACATAGCCGTTACAAGAGCCCTTATTGCCGCCGCCACATCCCCACGCGTGAGTGGTCCACGGACCCGTCTGTACTGTGCCGACGGTGCCGTCCGCAAATCTACCGATCCAGCAGTTGAGGCCAGCCTCGTGATATATGTGATTCCAGTCGTTATTGTAGAGATTTTTGCCGAGTTTATTCAGCCAATAATCTCTGTCCGGCGCGTCATCGTCGGGCTGCACGTAACGTTTCAGTGTAGGGTTACCGGCGCCCGTATCGTGCCACAGAATACCCACAGGCCTACCGTTCTGGAGTGCTCCCTCAAACCAGGTACTCTGGCGCATAAAGCATTGTGCGGGAGGATTTGCATCGGAATACTTCATCCTCGTGCCAGACGGGATATCGGGGTCTATTACTTCCACAGTGTATTTGGGAGTAATAAATCCTCTGATATATTTACCGTCTACTGCTATTGTGCGCCTCTTCACCTCGTTATCGCAGTCGCCCTCGATTGCGTGAATAACTCCATCAGTGATTGACTCAACGACCGCAACTTGGTCGGGAATCCCAGCGTTATCGCCGTCTCCCGTATCGTGCCAGTCATATACGATTACATCTCCGGGTTTTGGCATATAGTCATCGGCCTCCACCCAAATTCCCATCTTTGACGCAGTTCCTATCATACACGGACAGTTGCACTCAATAGGAAAGATGCCCGCATACCCGGCAGTTAAAAATGCGGCCGAAACACACGTCGCGCCCCAGGCATCCGTGTCTTTCACCGTATAGCCCCGGGGTAGAGGAGTGAAAGAGTTATAGAGATTTACAATGTTGCCGTGCCATTCATCAGAGCCAGTCTTTCCAAGCCACGACCGCATTGTGTCCACTATAACACTTCGTGCGTAATCCATAGTCAGTCCTCCGTTTTTCCGGTAATCTGCCGAATAGTCTGGATTACCTTATCGTAACCGACCATCGCGCCGATCCACGAAAAGATGACAAGAAGAATTGCGAGTACCACAAACTGTACCGTTACCGTCACTTCTGCGAGGATCGCATAGACGACCGCGGTGAGGACCGCAACGATGACCGCGCAGATGGCTGCAATCACGTTACTGGTATACTTCTTCTCGCTCTTCTCAAACATCTTTTTTACGGCCTCCGTCAGCAACGACGTGGCAGCCGAGCAGATGGTAAGCCCCATAATAAAGACTTCGAGTGTCATTTTTCATTCTCCTTTCCTATTTTCTATAATCATTATACGCGATTTTGCAGGACTTGTCAAGTCGAGGATTTAGTCCTCACTGAGGATCGGCTCAAGTGCCGTGAGGTTCTCTACGGACAGTTTCAGTTCTTCGAGTTCTTCAAGCGTAAACCGAATATTCGGATCATCTACGGCGACCTCGTTCAGTTCCGTAGTCTTTGCCACACAGTCTTTCTGCATATCAGCCTTGACGCGAACGCCGCCCTCAGGAGTAAGCACAAATTCTCCCTTTTCATTCCGCTCGCCAAATTCGTCGGCAATCTCGCGTAGTTTTTCGTTGAGGAAGTCCTCGTCCTTCTGTGTTTTCTGAAGGAATTTCATAAACTTGTAGGCAAGTTTGACCGGAAGTTTTTCCCGATACAGAGTAGACACGGCAGCCCGCGCCTTGATGATTTCGCCAAGTTTCATTAGTTAATCTCCTTTTTCTTGTTTTGTAGTGTTGCGATTTGTTTTTCCAATTCTGCCACGCGCGCCTTTAGTTGCTGAATTTGCCACGTGTTCAGAGAGATAAACTCCTCGTACCGAAGATAATATAACACATTTCCGCCGTCATTGCAAGTGGCTAAACCAGCAAAATTCTGAGTGCTTATTCCGCCCTTTGACAATGCTTCTTCCACATCCTGAGCAATAAAGCCCGTATGCAATCTTCCGGACGTACCGTCATTGTACTTAAAGAGCGCAGGCCTAAGACTGTCGAAAAATTCATCGTACTCGGCATAATTATAGGTAATCGTGTTTTTCTTATTACGGTCTGAGGATGTGAGTATTGAAGAATTGTTTAAGTACCAACTTCCTGTCAAGTCTCCGCGTGCGGCTCCGCTCACGGTGTGTATCTCCAGCCCAGTATTACTTCCTATAGAAAACGATACAGATGTGGCAAACCCGGTAATACTCAGTGTGCTTGGATTAGATGTCGGCACAACCATAAAACCATAGTTGCCCTGTAGAAATTCTATTTTATCTTTAGATATACGTACATACCGAGAAACTTCATCCGTATAGTAAATAGATCCGCCGGTGACTGACAGTTTACTAAATGTCACTTCGGCACCGCAGGTACCATCTATTATTTTGTTTGCCGAGATAGTGTCAACGTTAGCGTTGCTTACCTGCAACACTCCGTTGACTATGGTACATCCACCGATAGTGCCTGACGTTGCGGTGACCTCTCCAGTTATGTGCGCGGAACTCGCATACAGAGCGCCAGAGGTGTCAACGGCAAAATTACCTCCGGAATAGAATACACAGTTTTTGTAGGCGCTTACCGAAGGCACATACGCAGTTTTTCCAGACTCACACAAAAAGAACGTAGACTGTGGCGTACCTGTCACGCCCATATAATCATCTTGTACTGTCCATCCACCAATACTTACAGAGTTTCCACCTATCGTTACGCTCTTATTGGTAGCGTCCGCACTGAAAATGACGTTGTTTCCATTGTCCTTAATAGTAATCGCACCCGTCGTGATGTTACTGCCGTTAATTTTCGTAGTGCCCGTTCCCGATAGATCCGACACGGTTACATATCCGGTCAAATCTATATGGTCTGCGCTTATTTTAATCGTGCTGCCGTCGTCATTGATGGCGAGCATAATTTCCGCGGCCCGTATATTGCCACTCGCGTCAACCACTTCACCTACGCGCAAAGAAATTCCATCAATATCCTGCTTAATCTGCGAGAACTTCAACCCCTGCGCGATTATATCATTTATGCTGGACGCCTTGTCGTTCAACTTTTTGCCATACGCGGGGCTCGTAATCGTCTGGTCAACCAAAGATGATCCTGACAATTCTTGTGCCAGAACAAAGTGTGTCGACCGCACGCCGCGGTGTGTGGACGAAACCGCATTACCCAGCCGAATAGACAAGTCGCTGACAATCATAGGAATTGTAGCAGGCCGGTACACAATCGTCCGAATAGCCGGAATAAGCGGAGACAGAATATTGCTGATTTGTTCAGCCGTCGCGGAAAGCAGGAACACGTTGCCACTGATGGCATAGGGATTTGTATTTGCAGAGGTGTCAGGCACCCTTTGTGCAAGTTCTTCTGAGGTGTCGTATACGTTAAATCCCGTAGGAGTATCTGTGGTGTAGTCCTGAAATTCTGCGTTATTCGTGTCGTAGGCCTGGTCAATATTATGGGACGTGCCTGTAACTCCTATTGTTACAAACTCCATTTGTCCCAGTCTGTTTATGTTAGGACAACACGCCTGCAGTTCGCAAATCATCCTCAGCAGTGCGCCAAATTTAATCTGCGTAATAAGCGGTGCCGTAGTTGTCGCGTCTATGGGTAAAATGACCAAGAAGTTATCTCCGGACGAAGTGAGGAAAAAATCGTTAGAAGAGGTAACCAACGGCACGTGAGTGGCAGGCGGAACCCCCGCATCTGCATCGTACACTATCACAGTATCATTGTAGCAGATTTGTCCCGTCGCTACGGAAATACCTACAAATTCGCACAAACTGTTTCGCAGATCCCGTAAATACGTCCATTCGTGGTCAGTCCAAAAGTCTTTCCACCATTCTCCGACTTCTTCATTTCGTGCCCAGTACATCGCATCATACGCTACAATGTCCCGGTACATATTGTACTTATCGGTTTCGGAAGAATCAATTTTGCCCACAAACAAATACTCAGGATTGTTAGGATCGTAGTCGTTATACACTTCAATGGCATACCCGCTAACATCGTGAGTGAGTCCGTACACTTCGACCTCAAACTTATTTGCGTTGCAGGCGCCCAGTTCCAGTTCTCCGTCGCAGAGTATTTCTTCCAAGTGCATAGACCCCGCCGTAATGCCGAGACCGGGAGTGGTTCCGTCGATATTGTAAACGGGCGTGCCAGAAGGACCCGTTAGCCGAATTTTGAAAAATCTGTTCAGGTTCATTTTAATACTCCACTAAATCAAACGTAAACTCGGCATAGATAATATCGTCCTCTGTTATGCGCTCAATGGTAAACTGCATATTCGGCCGATAGAAATAGCCGGTTTCGTAGGTATTACTCTCATCATTCCAGAACGTGAGTGGTACTTTTCTCTCGTCGTGGTCTGTTTCGTGGCTCACAAAGAAATCCTGAATTGCCTGCTTTTCTGCGAGGTGAAGATGCGGTCGGGTTTTGAACTGAATAGCCGTTTTTCGCCCGGCCGCAGTGACACGCGTCAGGTCTCTTGTGTTGTCATCGCGGTACGCTTTAATCTCTTCCCGCTGATTTGGGGTTGTGGACCACGAGGCCAACTGAATATACTGATGAGGAAAAATATCATTTCCTGATTTCAAGAGATACCCGTCAAATGCCATACTTCATTCCTCCTTAATATGCAAACGCTCTACCCGTTTGCTTGTAGCGTTTTTCTTCTTCTGCCCAAACAACTTTTGCGACAGTCTTGCCGTCAATCTGCAATACGATAGGATCGTGAGAGCCGCCACCCATCTCTGCGAGAACTTCTGCCAGTGCCTGTTTGATTGTGTCAAGCGGAGCCTCAATATTCGTACCAGATTTCTGGTCACCGAGCATTGCAAGGAATTCTTTGTTGGGCGGGATTACCGCACCTTGTGCCAGCCGGGGAATATTAACTTCCCGGAGTTCCGGAATATTAAATCCGAAACGCTTGCCGCCAATAACAGGCACCCAGTCGGGCACATCAAATCCTACACTGTTGATACCCTTAATTAGGAAGTTGATGCCCTTAATCAGTCCGTTAGTCAACGCCTCCACGCCGCTGATAATCGCATTAAGGATCTTCTTAATAAACGACCACGCGCTCTCCAGTCCGCTCTTAATGCCTTCAAACACAGAGTGGAACACGTTACCCACGGTTTTCAGAACGCCAGCAACAATCTTGAGTACCCCTACCAATGCTTTTATGGCTACCGTAAGTACTCCAGAAATAAGCCCGACCACAAACTTGATAATGTCAATTATCGGAGTGAGGAATGAAAGAATGAGACTTATTATGTCCACAAGAGGCTGCAGGCACACATTCAGTATGTCCAAAAGCGGAGTGAGCAGTTCAAGAATGGGTTCCAGCAACATCCCCACTACCGAGAGTAGATATCCTAACAAATCCAGCACCGGCTTCAGCAGGTCGAGTATAGGACGAAGGATATTTACGAGAAGTTCCATCAGCGGCGCCATCAGTTCCAGGAGAGGCGGCAATATGTAGCCTATAGCATCGAGTAGCCCATCCACGACTGGCATAAGCGCGTCAAGAATTTCAAATATGAACGGCAGCCAAGTGTCTACCAGAACTTTGAATACCGGTTCCAGTGCCACCATCACCTTCTCCAAGATAGGTAAAATCTTGTCAATAAGGTGCTGGAGTGGCGGCAAGCACAACTGTATGAATTTGACAACGGCAGGCAATATCAAGTCCGCAGCCTCTTTGAATAGATCCGCGACGGGAGGCAGTAGCGCGGATATAATAGGAAGAATAGCGTCAACTATAGGCAATACTGCGGCTACAATCTCCTCAATCACAGGCCACAAAGTCTGCAAAACTTCGCCAATGGACTTTATAAGACCGCCGATAGTTTGGAATATTGGAATGTCCGATCCAGAGAACGCGTCTCCTAATGAGGTAAATAATCCCGAAAATACCGTCTTTACGCCTTCGTAAACCGATGTCCAGTCAATTTGGGTAATTAGTGTTGCTATAAGAACGGGGAGCCCGGACAGTAGTTTACTAATCACCTCGGTAAATATAGACACGTCCACAGTATTCAAGAACGCCGAAATTCCGTTTAGGAGACCTGTCAATACTGCATTCCAGTCTATGGAATTAAGAAGTGTGAGAAACGCTTTTCCTATGCCATTAAGGAGTGTCGCAAGAGTTTCAAAGATAGCCTCAACGTTGATACTGCCGATGGCGCCCTTAAAGAAATCTGCAATAGTCGTTCCTAACTCTTCCCAGTTTATGCCGTTCACAAGTCCGATAAAGAGATCCAAAAGCACCGTCTTGAACTTGATAAACGCTTGTCCCAGTTTTTTCGCATCAAGGGCGGACAGTAGCGTGCCGAGCGTATCAGCGAGTTTTTGACCAACTCCTTCCAGGTCAAGCCCGTCAAGTCCGGTTACAACGGCGTTGGCAATCTGATTGACGAGGCCTGTAAATTTGGGCAATATCGTGTCTTTTACTTTGTTAAAGAACCCGAGTATTTTGTCCCCGATTACTTGGCCTACCTCAGTAAAGTCCTGCTTTTCCCACGACTGCTTGACCAGCGTAGCGAAGTCTGATGCCGCGCCTTCCACATCGGCCTTTGCATACGTGACATCCAGCAGATTACCTTTGCCTTTGCCACTACCGCTATCCTTGTCGTCCTGAATAACGTCCAGTTTGTCATACGCGCCGAGTTTTTTATTCGCCTCATCAGCCGCTTTACCAGTTTCTTCCAGGCTCGCGGCAAAATCATACTGATTAGCCGTGGCTTTGTAGATATAATTTTGCCCAGTCAGTGTGGCGAAAAATTTTCCTATGAGTTCCATCGTATCAGACAGTTTGTCCATTACGATGTTCAGTAGCGGAATAACTACGGTCGCGAGGGGCTGAAATGCAGTGGCCAGGGAGCCTTTCAGTCTGTTAAGGGTCATCACTATGCTGGACAGTTGAGCATTGACTTCCTCAGACTGGGATGCAAGGGTTTTGAACGCAGTGGTAAAAACAGTGCGCAGTCGCTTAATCGCGTAGTAGGCCGTCCTGAAACCAAATCCAAACATCAGGATATTTCTCTGCAGATGTTTGAACTTCTTTCCCAGGTCACCGGATGTTCTATTGCCAGCCTTGTGGAAAATATTCATATTCTTCACGGCGCCAGCAAGTCTACTGACTACACGTCCAAGACCTTTTACAAGTGCAGCCGCACCCCGGGCAGCGAGCGCAAATCCTTTACCCAGAACCTGTCCGATTTTCACACCAATGGACACAATTTTCTTTAGTACAGGAATAACTTTCTGCGCGCCCTGCACAATTTTACCTAATACCGGATGTGCCTGTGTGAGACTCTGCACGAATCCAGAGATTGCGAATTTTACCTTATCTCCAGTCGTTTGCATACCTGCAAGGCTGTTTTTCGCATCGTCCGCTCTGGCCGTAATGTTGGCCAATTCCTGAGAAGCGTCTCCGTTGCCCATCCTAAACGCTTGCCCAGCACGGACCATTTCCATTAGTTTGTTTTTGGCATCCTCGATTTTTTCCATCAACGAGGAGGCGTCATAACTGGCAGTTTTGAGCCCTTCAGGAGATAGTTTACCGAGTGCCTGCATACGCTTATACTTCTCGGTCAGCGAGGAAACGGCTTTTTCGAGTTTATCAAGATTCTCTAACTGCTCTTTATACTCTTCCGTGTACGGACTCATCTGTGCGTTCGCACGAGCCTCTACGGCGCCAGTCCTTCTGCCGCTACCCGCTATGCCGATACGAGTAGCGTTAATGGACCTGATTTCATCCTTAAGGCGCTTAACGTCCTCTTCGGCAGCGTCAAATCTAAACGCCTCTCCCTCTTTGACCATCTGCCGCATCGTCCGGAGAGTGGAGTCCAATTCAGAGGAAACCTGCGCTACATCGTATTGCAGGGATTCCCACTGCTTATCCGTCGCTCCAAGTTCGGCCATTTTCTTGGACTTCTCATTGAGTTGTTCAAGTTTTGTCTTGAGGCGGTCTGCTTTATTCTCCTGCTCTACGTACTTATCCGATAGTTTATTTTCGTCTACGACCGCGTTATATTTAGCCTGCTCTTTATTGAGGGACGCTACGGAAGACATCAGTTTTACGTAAGCGCGGTTGATCTTTTCGATAGTATCAGCCGTGCCGGAATCTGCAAACGTTTCTGGATGTTCTGTAACATATTTACGGTAATCTATCATTTCCAGTAATTCGTTACGCTGCCTGACCGCGGCCGCCCACGTGTTTACCTCTTCTTTTTCACGTGACCCAATGTATTTACCGGATTTGTCTATATAGTTATCAATAAAACGTTGCAGGTCTACAACTTTACGTTGGTCCTCTTCCAATGCGGCCAACTCTTTTTGATACCACTCGGAAGATTGTCCTGCCTTAATAAGTGCTTGACGATACGCCTCTTCGGCACGAACTACCTTAGCCATACTGCCTTCGACTTTAGTTAAGGCAGTCTCAAGGGACTTACCAACCTTAGAACCGTCGATAGAGCCCATTGCCTTGCCTATGGAGGCCGTAGTTTTGGCTAACTGCTTTTCAATGTGCTCCAGTGCGCCCTGATCCAAGTTAGTCATATCAATGTCAGCGACCTGTAATTCTACAGGCACAATTACGGGTTTTTCAGCCATTATTTGTCACCTCCCTTATTCCAGAGTTCGCGCACAAGATTTTCTGCCTCGCGGTCTTGCACGGATGTTTTCTTCCATACAAAGTATTTAGGATTTGCCTTCTTGAAATCTTGTTCCCACTTTTCAAGTTTTTTATGCTTACATAACTTGTCACGAATGCCTACGACCGTAGAGAGTACGGACTCTCCGACTGACATATAATATCCTAAAAACGTCCACCAGTGTAGGTATTCAATGGTGCGTACTTCGGTTTTCGCCACATTGTTGACTGCCGCGCAAACCATTTGAGCATCCCCCTCCCAGTCTATCAACTGGGCACCGGAGTCGGCTCCAGGAGACTGCTCTTCGCCGGCATTGATAAACTTGAACATTTCCTTCGTCAAGTCTCCTACATACTCTCTGTTTGCGTCCAAGTCATCCAAATCCGAAAACTCGTTATAGAATATTAAAAGAGAAGCGAGGACACGGTAGTCCTCGCTTAACTCCTCATCCTGAAGTGCAGAGAAACAGTCTAACACCATTCGGAAATCGCCGGAGTCTCGTATATGAAATTCACGGTCTCTGACCGTAACAGTGGTAGGCAGTCGGTACATCGTTATTTCCTCGTGTACTTATCGGTATGTTTTTTCAACTGTTTCTCCATCTTCGTAAATTCGGATTGCAGATTATCCTCATACTGTTTCATCAGCACGGAGATAATGTGTTCAAACCGAAAACTACCGTTAAACGGATCGTACATAGATCCATCCGGCGCAGTGACCTCGGATACGTTTGAATCAAACATATAGTCCAGAAGTTCACGCATTTCCGCATCGACATCTTTAAGACGCGCCGAAATTACGGACGCATCTTTCAGAACGGCATCCGGGTCCTCTTTTTCAGCAGGATCAATGCCTTCCATAATCTTACCCGCTTTTTCCTGCAAAGCAGTGAGTTTCGGATAAGTTTCGGAAATACGCTGGATAATATTCATATCCGACGTGTTCAGTTCAAGGATCCTACTATCGTCGTGGTCGAGCCGAAATTTCTTTTTCCGGATTACACCGAGATCCAGGTCGATTACATTATTGACGGTATTTTGTGTGGGGAAAACTTCTGCCATATTCTGCTCTCCTTTATTTCTTATTTCGGGACGTGCCAATGTTGTGAGACGTCCCGACATTTCGAGATGTGCCCACGTTACGGGAGGTGCCGACATTCCGACTTGTTCCGGTAGATTTCTTTCCCGTGCCTGTCATAGACAGTTTATCGTAACTGCCGACACCTTTACCGTTACGGGTCTTATCTTTGGCGATACTCATTACGCCTGGTCAGGAGTGAACTCGAAATCGTCACTCAATTTGTTCACGCTGCCCTTGGTAATCTCGTTGCTATAATGCACCTCGATGGGCATACTGTTGTAGGAATCCCCGCCGAGGCTCGTCGGGATGATAGAACAACCGGTATGCTTAACCGCTTTATACGAGGTCGTCGCGGGAGTTCCGGACGACTCACTGATGAACGCGGCGATGACATAGATGTTGAAGGTGCCATTGTACGCGTCGATGTTATTCTCCAGGGCCGCATTGACCAGATATTCGCCGAGGGCAGAGCCGCCGAGCAGGTAGAACGGATCAAAGGTCTGCTGAGGCTCGGTCTTGTTGACATCCGTATAAGTTTTACCCAGAATATCAGTAGAAGTCTGAATATCCGGATTGAACTCAATGCTGGAGTCCTCCGTACGCGCACCGAGAATTTCTCTGACTGCCGTCTGACCCGCCGCGGGCGTCCATTCAGCAACCGTGATGAGAGTTTTTCTCTGCGCACGCACACCCGCGCCAAGATTCATTGCCTGTGCCATAATAACATTCTCCTTTTCTTTTTATTTTAGTGTTTCCACACGCATTGCGTGGTATCAATATAGTCTATCTGAATAGATATCCTATATACCGCCATCGGGGGAGTTACCGACGTGTCCACCCCCACGGGGTCGGGTTTTGTGGTAAGAGTTCTCATTTTTTCAATGATACACTCCGAGTCAAAGGCGGGATAGTTTTGCAAACTATCTTGAGCATTTATCCAATCAAGAATTGCCTGAACATCCTGAAAATCTTCCAGGTTCTCGTCAGATAATCCTTGTACCACAGGATTGTATGCAACAGACTTGAAACTGTCCACGCTGAAAGTAAACCTTTTTTGGACGCTACCATCAATATACGGGCGGTGCAGTGCAGCGTCATCCGAACGGGTTATGACCTGATGAGCATTGTTCTGAATGTTGCCGAAATTGAAGAATAGCGGGTTTTCCTTTATTGTTGGACAAGTCTGCAAAAAATTGAGTACGGCCTGGCTTTTATCCATTGTTTCTCACCCACCGTATAATTTCAGGCGTTATCTGGTCTACGAAGTCTTGCCAGTCTTGCGTTCCAGGAACAACACGCTCATCCCAGTAAGGCTGAGGCTGGTGTGGCTGATGCCCGCCCGGCCGGAAGTGAAAATGACCGCGCGACAATCCATTGTAAAGTAGATATGCGATTTCCGGACCAGTTGCGTTTGTTCCTCCGTGCCGAGACCAAATCACACGACCGTCGGACACGGTGTACGACTGCAGGTGCCGGTCTTCCGGTATGTCCAGATTACTGCGGGGAACAAACTTTGTCACCTGTTCGGCCCACGCACGGGCAATCATATTAGCGAGAGCAGGATCTTTTCGTATGGACGTGAGTCTCGGATTCAGGTGCTCGTTCACTGCACGTCTCAAATCTACTGCCTTAAAACTTTTGCGAACGAACAAGTTTACACCAACATCCATAGTCACACCCCCTTTACTAAATAATGTTCGTTGCCCCTTCCTTCACCTGTGTTCACGGCGCATCGTTGCACAACCATACATCCTTGCAGCCGTCTATACTTTGTGAGCAAGTCCGAGGACCGCTGCCCTGCAACATACTCATTTACCACATCACTGACTGCACCTCTGATAACAATATCGCCGGTACCGAACGTGAAGAAATCACAGTATTCCGGTATACCGTCTGCCGTCATAACGGGCTCGCCGAGTGCCGTGCAGAATTGTTCGTTATCGAGGGTTGTCAGATACGTGGCAAGAAGATCCTGTTCCCACTCGTACCGCTCTCTGAACATCGGACTTTTCGGTACGCGGCACAGTGTTACCGCCGTTTCCAGCACCGTCTCACCGATTGTAAGTTGGTTTTCCGTGTATTTCCAAAAACAATCAGTAAGTATTGTCTTGTACCAGCGGATTATGTGGGTGGTTGGATGCTCAAACTTGTTGAACACGGTTATAGACTTATCCCACCAAACAGGATAATTATTCACCTTTATACAACCCCCTATAAAGGAGAAATCTGCCAGCCTCATTCATTACACCATACAGGTATAACTGAATGGCGCTCTGGATTTCCTCATCGCACAGGTTAAAGACATCCGTAGATGCCATACCGTTATACGACACGGACACGCCGTCATTGGATTGCGAGGTGATATAAGCCGTTCCTGAGGCAGAATCTGAACTATTTCCTAACGAAAGTGCGTCGGCCTTTTTCTGCACCAAGTCAATGATGTATTTTATGACCCGCTTTACTTTATCAGGAATTACCGCGTCCTTTGCAAGTCTGTTAAACGTGGCATAATTTACCAACGCCTCGGCCCTAAACTCGTAGTCATTGAAAGTGGTCTCATCAAGCGTACCGCCCAATGCCTTGTACTCTTCGTAGGTTAGATACATTAGGACCACCTCACTTCAACGGTTACTTTTTTGCTGATTTCTTCGCGGCAGAAGTCGTTTCCTGGTTCAAGCCACGTGTTTTTGTTGCTGCCGCAAGTTCCGACGTGAGTTTCGCGACCTGGTTTTCCAGTTCAGCAATACGCGCCATATTGTCCACGTATGCCTTCTGTAATGTACCAAAGTCGTTCGGAATAGCGGCTTGCAGAATTTTGCCATCCGGAGAGGTGAGATTATAGCCAAGTTGCAGATACCGCTGAACCTCATCTTCCGGCACGTTTAGAACCACATTGCCCCTCTGTACTCGTGCCATTATGTTTCTCCTATATAACTTGCCATTCCTTTATTTACGATAAGGTTGGCGCGTTCTTTTGTGACTGCGTACACTTCGCCCGCCTCTACCGTTCTGTTGAGTACCGTGTCCACATATCTCATCGAGGCACGAATCTTAACATACTCGGGCTCGACATACTTATAGGTAGATTTACCTGTAAGCAAGTCTAACCACTTGTCCGGTTTCGGCTTATACTCGAAATGAAACATACCAGATTTTTCATATATGCTCTGCACATCGACATTCGACATATCAAAGTTTACCACGATAGAATTTTCAGGAGTTGCGCCGAGTTCATCCAACATCAGCAGTGGTGTTACTATGACTGGCGTACCCAAACACAAACTTTCATAGACTGTGTAAGGAAATCCTTCCGTGTCGCTGAGCAATACGGTATAGTCAGCGTACTTAATCCACTTGCGGACATCAAGAGTTGCCTTGTGGAACATAACATTATCGCTGCCCATATCGACCACTTTATCTGCAAATATGTGCCATACGTAAGGAATTCGCGCACTATCAAACAGTTTTACCAGTTGTTTAATGCGCTGAACACCTTTCTCTCCGCTCATACGCTGGGCGGACACCAAAGTCATAATACGAGGCTCACAATCTATCTGTATAGGATTATACAATATTCCTGTAACGAGACGATTAGTAACTTCCTCGTAGGACTTGGCGTTGTTGGCACTAACTGCATAGCGTGTCGTAATTTTATCAGACTGCGGATTATTATGAATCCATCCTTGTAGGATTTCACTCTTAAAGTCCGCGTGGATTATTTGGATATACTCGTCGGCCTCAAACTCGTCTATTGCATCTACCGCGTAATTGAAGAACGCCTTGTGGCATTTTATCGGCTTCTCCATACTACTCAACGGCAAAATTCTGCAATATCGACTGATCCGGGCTATCTGAGCAGGATCTCCTGTACGATATACGATTGTTAGGTCTCTACCGTGCTTATACGAAAGCCTGGCTAATTCGTATAAGAAGGTCTCTATACCGCCTATATTATTTATGTGTAACTGGTAGAATACATTACAATACAAGCGGCGACCTCCTTATACGAATTGTCTATACCGAGTATTACACAGACGGCGTGCTTTCGGTAATGTTGAACTGGATGGCGTCAGCCTTTTTGTTGAGGATGAACACGTCCTCGAAGGCCTCTTCGTAGTAGTAGTATTTGCCTTCGGTGATGGCCGACGGAGGATCCAGTTTGGAGAACGTGTAGGACACCGGAGTGATGACGGCCGTGGGAAGAATGAGGCACATATTGATCTGTTTTGCCTGCGGATCAACGGCCCAGCCGTTCACGTCGGAGAAGTTGTAGAGGGTCTTCATCAGTTCCGAAGGAACGCCGATGATTTCAACCTCATCCAGACGATGAACCTCGCGGTCAATCATATCTCCGCCGTTCTGAACGTCGAAGGTACGAGTCAGGCCCTGCGCGTTCTTGAGCATCGTCTTGACCTCATTGGTGCAATACAGAACGCGGCCGGTGACCGGAACGCGGGCATTGTCCATCTTGAGCATCAGAGCGTCGAACACACCGAGAATGTTGGCAACGGTAAGTTCAGTGGTGTCCGGAGTACGGCCGACATACGCATCGTGACCGGTAGACGCGGCCACAGAGGTCGTCCAGTCATAGAAGATTTTGGAAATCGTGTAGGCATCCATTTCCGGGAACTTATGCTCCTCGTTGAACACCTGGGTGATGTTGGCGATGGACGCGGCCATATTTGTCTGGTCGATGTCCTTCGGATGAACGAGAGTGGACCATTTACGCTCATTGACAAGCGTCTTGGTCTCCCACGCGTTGTTGTAGTTACGCTGGGCAGTTCCGATGCTATCGCGGTCGGCATTCGTGCGGCCGGACGTGCTGATAGACGGAATCTCAATGGTTTTACTGTTTACCCAGCGAAACCGGCCGTTGTTCGGCGTAGAGTACAGGCGACCGAAATACAGAGCGTACGGAAACGCCTGCTCCAGTGCCCGCTGGTACTGGGTTGCGTAGTTAAGGTTCGGAATCTGGGAACTCGGCATAATGATAATCTCCTTTTCAAAATTTTACTTGTTTTCGTGGGGTCGGACTCCGACAAAGTTGAAGGAGAACGGATTACTTTCGCCCGCCGGCTCGCTCGCTTGAGGACTCGTGGGTCCTGCAAAGTGCGGCTTGGGCGGAATATTCGCAGTATCGTCCGCTTTTTCTACCATAAAGGCATCCGCATTTTCTTTGGTGTAAGCAGTGACGAAATCTGTTGCACCTACGATGGTATCACCCTCCATCGTAAAATTCTTGCCAAGCATCGTGTTGATGAAGTCACGCTTTGCCGCCTGGCTGGTAAATTTCTGCTTATTCGCAAAATCATTTACCGCGTAGCGATATGCTTGGTCGCGCAACTGCTTTTCATACGCCTTGGTGTCCTTTTCGTACTTCTTCTGCAAATCTGCAAAATCAGTACCGAGTTTCGTAAGTTTCTCGGCATCTGTGCCGGCGGTCTTTAACCGCTCCTGCAGAGCCGCGAGATCCGTGTCCCTCGTTTTGATGGTGTCATCCAGGGCCGTGATGCGGGTGTCTCTTGCCGCAAGGTCATCCGTATACTTCTGCTTATCGACATAATTGCCTTCGCTGAGGTCTACGAATTTCGCCTTGGCGGCGGTGGCGGCGGCAACAAACTGTTCATACGTAAGGGTACCGCCTTCTGCTTTGTCAAACAGGTCCTTCAGGTTCATTTTCTTTCCTCCTACAATCTGTTATCAGTTTAATTTATAAATCCGCAGTCACTCTCTGCGATGGATTGTGCCTTTCTTTAAGTGTTGTAAGGCTCAACCTATAATAACGCCCGAAGGCGAATATTATACCGCGCGCTTTTTGGCGTCCTCTTCCAGGTCGTCGATACGGTGATTTATTACCTTTATCTGTTCTTTGAAAACAGGAATATTTTCGTTAAAGAGTTGGGCGTAATGATTATGAGATTTTAGGTCATTCTTCATCTCGGACATACTTTCCTTGATGTGGGCAATCTCATTGTTCATCACCTGCTGATTAGTGTCCAATTTATGGGTCACACTATCACGGGTTGCCTTTGACGATACAAAAATTCCAACTAAGGAAACAATCGCAGAGATTATACCTACAATCAACGCCTCACTCATTGTATGTACCTACCTAATGATGATTTTTGACTCGGGCCGGGTTTGATGTCATCGCCCCCGGCCTGGTGCAAGGAGGGTTGAACCGTCAAAGTTTTCCCCACAAATACATTATACAACGCTTTTGTAGGAATGTCAATGACTTTTCAAAATATTTTTATTCTTGACCTTTGATAGCATCAACCGCTCTACTCTTGTTAGGATTTTCCAGACGGTCAGCCTGCTCTCCTGTACTCTTTTTTGCGGATGTTGTGTCTGACAAATCTTTTTCTTCGTCCGCCGGTTGCTCATTATTTCCTACGGCCCCGGCAGCCTGTGCCTTTATCGTCTCTGCCTGAATATTACGCATTATTGCCTGAGTGGATTCCTCGTCAATCTGGCGTAACGCGGCACGCGCCTGATTTTCGGTCTCTCCGAAATACCACATACGCGTTTCGAGTTTCGAGGCAAGTCCGTTCTGCATTAACGTGATCCTCTTGGACAGTTCTGATTCACTGTCTACGATGATAGAATCATCCCACTCAAAGGACGCCTCGTAATTACCAGGAGGTGTCACTTCATAAAGCGTGGAATACACATCCATTACATAGATAGTATCTTCCAGGGCTGCTTGAAGGGCCTGCTGAATATCCGCGTTCGTCGCAAAACTTCTCTGTTTCAGGATCTTCAACTCGGTAGCCGTCTTTGCCTCGGCCGTTGTGATTTCCGAAAGGGTGCCACGGCTTAATCCCGTTGCATCTTCAATCCTGGTAAGAATCGTATTCAGCCCGCGCATAAGCGAGGTGTCCCGGAGAGGGGGTGCAAACACTTTATACGTGTCTTCCGCGTTAAGATCCACCTTTCTGAATAGCCGTTGCTGAACCTGCGGAAGTTCTGATTTACCTTCGCCGTTCGGGTCGGTAACAAATTTCAAAGCATCTCGGTCAACGTCGATAGCCAGTTCGCCGCCCTCAAATTCCCAGAGCATCCGGCTATACTGCATATCCGCGTCCTTGATGAGATTTACAACGCGGCTATACCCAGACACGCCGAGCGGTGAATACGGATCTACTGTATTAGCCTCCGGCATCCTGAAGTATGCAAAGAGAAGGCGGTCAACATCCTCAATTACTGTCGTCTCTTGCAAACTTGCCCACTCGGGCACATCCTTAAGACTAATCTGCCTACCGAGATTGGTAGCCGAACGCACGCTACTGGAATTGGCAAGAGTCATATCCTGGCTCTCGAACGCGAAATTCTTAACGATGACCCGACGTCGATCCAGTTTGTGGTATTCAAGCCTGATATACACACGCTCCCGTGCCTTATCTGCTTTCGTCTGTACGAATGCCGCCTCCAGAACTTTGCCATTGGCGTCAAACGACAGAGGGAAAAAGCGGTCAGCCTGAATGAAGTCGAACTCAATTTCAGCAGTAGGAAGATTGGGATTGTAACTCAATTTTCCAGAACGGGTTGAACTTGCAGAAACGCTCGTATTTGCGTTTGTGTTTTTATCTGCGTTCTCACTCACAGACTCGTTTTGGTTTTCGCCAAGCGCAAAATTTTGCGTTTGTGTGTCGTTTGCTTGTGCATCTCGCTTGTCATTGTCAAACAGTACGATATAGGGCTTAATAACAAGTCCGCCTTTTGCAATTCCGTACTCCAACTGTCTGCGAATTTGCCGTAAAAGTTTTTTGTACTGAATGTTCAAAAACTCGGCACGCTCTGTTGATCCAACCGGTACTTGCGTTTTCTTTTGCTCAAATGCCGTAGGCATATTGAGTCCGGCGCCCCCGGAAATCGCGTCGCGGGTCGTATCTGTCAATGACGGCTGACCTTCATTTTGAGAATTAGCGGGTATTGCCGTCATTTGAGTCGCCGACGAAGTGTCAGGATTTGCTACCGTGTCCACATCTTGTGTAGGTGCAGAAATTTCGGACTTCATTTCGAGCGTGACCATACGGGCTTTCTCACTGGCAATTAACGCCGGAAGACCGACAGATACAATTCTTGTCGGATTTTCGAAGGTAGGTTCTCTGCACCACGGAGACATTCCTTCATACATATCTGACCACAACTGAATAGCATCTGCCATTCGGTCGGAAACGCAAGGAGTGACCTGTAAGACCTCTTCAACGCTCTTTTTCGGTAACATCTTTCTGACAATCTCCTTTATCTTATTCCAGATGGCGCCAAACAACATCGTTTGTACCTCATTTCTTGGACTTTTTCTTGGTGTCCTTCGTAATCACTTTTCCATTGCGCACTCCTACGATGGATCCTGCCGGAAATACCCCCACAAAGGCCGAAGGAACGTCAAAACCTCCACTGTACTTGCGATTCGTTGGTTTTTTTCTGTCATTTGCCATATAACAAACCTCCTTAATTATAATTATGCGGTAATTTTTTCTTCCACAGTAAATCAACTACGTACACATTACGCGTGGTATCATAATGATATCCACCTATTGTAAATACGGAGTCTCGGTTTACAATCGTCTCGCGTTGAGCATCTCCAAACCAGTTTATGCTATCATCGCCTATCCACATCGCGGCACCCTTTGTGCCCCCGGGTATGTAATATCTATACTCAACATTTTTATCGACATTGCCGATAGATAATCCTTGGTCTGCCGCGGATGCCGCGTGATGTCCTAATATAACGGTCTCTGTGCCCACTAACCGGTCTAATTCTTGCGGTGTCTTTACTCCCCCCAACTGTTTCCAGTCCGACAAGCGGGACACCACAACGTCCCTATATATTACAGACTGGTCAATCATATTGTCTAATGACCGTGTCCACGCCTGATGTTCGGCGTCCATCGACGAAAAACCTTTGTACTGTTGTCCGTCCATAAACTCTCCGCCAGTCCAGGCATCAATCGCAGCCAGGTCTTCCTTAGAATCGACAATTTTCATTGCCAAGTCATTAAAATTTGAGTGATCCTGGAACCATTGAGCAGTTTTTCCTTCGTCCGACAAAAAATCGGTGTCTGGAGCAGTAGGATCCAGCCGCGCCCTAAACATCTTAAACTTTGTGAGGTCTATTTGGGATAAGTCTATCCTATCAGAGACATCACGAATGCCCCTTGGAAGACCGCTCTTTCGTCCGTTACCCATCTAATTGGTCTCCTTTATGAATATCCCACCTAATATACTGCACATTGCCCGGCACATCTGCAAAATTTCTGGTAAAAAACAGTATTTTTGACGGATTTAATCGCTTTAGCATCTCGGTATATCCGTTATAGAAATATTCCCGGTCATCTTTTGAGCGTTGTGTGCCCACATTACTGACGGCAACAATACTATTTTTGGGTAATCCGTCGAAACACCAGTCCCAAGTTTCCTCTGTTCCCCACATAACTGTCGGCACTACAAGCATATTATAGCGCATTTGCCAATATTTTACAAGCCAGTTATTGCGGTAAAAGTTAAAAATTCTTACAGGAAGAGGAAAATCCGCATACACGGAAAAATCTGGCCCTATAATATACCCAAAACGGGATAATAGTTCGCCGTATCTGTCCGGGTTTGTCCACACGCGTTCAAATTTATAGTCATCCTCGAAGAAATGTACCCCAAATTTGCTCCGGTCGTAGCGGTCTTCCCGTAACCGCAAACAATAATCGAATTCCACGTGCCGTTCGACGGCGGGAAGTTCAAATACCGGTGCGATTTCTGGCATCTGATACTTCCCAATCCCGTCGAAAAATCCTACATCGAGGTTCTGAAATCGGCTCATTGTTAGACTATTCTATTTTAATTAGACAACCGCCGTTATAACACCTGTATTGTCAACTGTGTAGTATAAGCCACTACTGTAACTGTCTTTCAATCCGGTTGATGTTGCTTGAATTGCTGAGAAGGCGAATGTGTTTGCTGGAATAGTAACTTCACTATCTGTTAAAGGTCTTGCAAAGATAGTGCTATTACCAGTGTGAGCAGGAACAAAGAAGCCAAATGCTTTCATAGCCGCATAAACTTTTAAGCCCACTTCTGTAGTTGGAGTATCAACATTAGAGCCATTGAAGTCTACAACCGCGGAGGAAATTAAGTCATCGACATACTTTTTTGTGGCCGCGTGGCTGGTATTTGTGGGAGTTGCGCACCAAAGTTGTCCGTTTGCATTTCGCACCGCGACAGAGTTTACCTTCGCGGTATCTTTTGCAAAGTCAAGCATATCCAGCGAGCCGTTGCCGTTGTTTACGTAGACTTTAAATTTTCCGGGCAGTTTTGGAATATAGCCGTTCGCAACCTTCGGGGCAAAGTTATCAACCACAAACTTTTTCCGTGTGAGTTGATTGTCACTTGTCGGATCCTCTGCCGACACGGTTACTTGACCAGCAAAAGTACCATTCCCGCCGAAGGTCACGTTTCCAGCACTGTTGATGACAAGTCCATTTTTCCTGGACGCCTGCGTTCCGACACCGACCACGAAAATATCCGCCGAGCCTGGCGCTACATTCCAGCGTCCGATGACCATCTGTCCCTGCACGGTTCCTGTAATAATGCCGAGGCCGATTGCCGTTCCGTACTGTGCATTACAGGACGCGCCTCGACCAATCGCGATGGAGCCTACCTTGAGTGCTTCCGTGTTTCCTTCGTTATTCGCAAGATTTGATCCGAATGCGAACGAAGTGTCCCCGCTTGCAGTCACGGCGCTGCCGCCTGCAAAAGACCGCATCCCCGTCGCCTTTGTATTTTGCCCGATTGCCAAGGCTGCACTATTCGAGGCCTGCGCGCCCACACCGAGTGCGACTGCCCCTTGTCCCACTGCCTTTACTTGATCGCCGAACGCCATACTCCCGTTTCCGCGCGATTCGGTCTCAAAACCAAATGCGACGCTTGCTGGACCGGTAGCCGAGTTCCTATATCCTTGTGCAAAAGAATAGTTGCCGCTCGCGGTGCAGGCATATCCTGCGGAAATCGCATCATCTCCGCTGGCGATGCTATATGTCCCCGCCGTACTATCACCACTACCCATGGCCCAAGAATACATACCGCTTGCGACGGATCGGCTCCCCATAGCGACGGCACCCCTTCCTGTCGCTACGGTCATTTCGCCCATCGCTAAAGCGTATTTTCCAAGAGTCGAATCAGTAGGATCACCTGCTACGCACGCGGCACCCATAGCAGTGGATGCCTCACCGTATGCCCGGCTCTGTTTATTTTGCGCGTGAGCATATTTGCCCGCCGCAATCGTAGACGCGCCTTCTGCGTGCGAAAAATCTCCGAGAGCCTGGACTTGAGGATAAACAGTAGGCTCGGTTGTCTCCGTATTGTCCGGGCGTCTTCCGCCCTCGGCATACGCGAATAGTCCGCTCGCTATGTTCTCATATCCCGACTCGGTATTTTTCGTCGTACTGTTGATGACGATGGAGTTATTACCTGTTCCCGCCTCAATTCCCACAAGGGACAGTGCGATTCCTATTGCCTCGTCAATTTTTGCCCCGGTATAGTTCGACTGATAATTGGCCATAGCCGTATCCTCCATTTATTTTTATATAAAGTATGTGTTTCCTTGTAATTATTGTCCTTTTCTCCGCCAGACACGCTCAAGAGCGTACCGAACGGCGTCTATACTATGGTTATTCGCATCGGGATAACCACTGACGACCTCATCATCCTTGTCCCGTTCGTACTCATATTCCACGAACTCTTTTAGGGTTTCAGGACATCTCGTAGGGTCAATGTAGATATGGTTAAGAGACTGTAACCATTTCATACTGTAATTGACACTATCCGGGCCTTTTTCAGCGGGACGGCACCCATATCCGCCGTAGGACTTGAAGTCAGAGATGGATTTTGGCTCTGCCGAGTCGGCAGTCACAATCTCATCATTCTCCATAAACCGCCGTTGCCGAACATTTCCGTCGATTTCCCGAACTTTTGTTAAAAATTCCTCGGTATAAATGGTCTTTTCGTAGTAAAGTTTATCAAACACCTCACGGTTTGTCATCTTATTTGCCCGAAACTCTGCGAAAATGTATAAATTCCGTCTATTCAGGTCAAAGTGACACTTGACAAACGCAAACGGATCAGGAAACCATCCCCAGTCAATACCGCTATAAATTCTATCAAAGTGGCTGATAAACTCATCGCTCATATACATAGGTTCGACATTTTCAAACACATTTCCGCCCGTGCCGACAGGAACTCCCAAATATTCGTGTTCATACGCACGCGGATTTGTGTTCTTGAGGTCTAAAGCCTCTTCTATAAACGCCTCACCGAGCCACTCTTCTGGCACATCGAGGTAGGTATTCTTGGTAACCAGGGTATTTTGTCGTCCGAGCGCATCAATAAGGTACTGATTTGCCCAGTTCATATTGCTTATTGGCGGGTTAAAAGAACGAAAGTCCCAAAAAACTTTACCGCCACGCATTGTAGACTGTAATACCTTACGAATTTCTTTCTCGCCGGAAAACTGGTCAAGTTCCTCGAACCACGTTATGCCGATATACCCGAAAGGAAGTTTAATGGACTTGACTTTATTAGGGTCATCGAGGCCAAAAAATAGGATCTGCTGCCCGGTAGGTAAAAATACAATGGGACTTGCAATGCTTTTTGGTATTTTGAAGAACGGCGTTAGCCCTAACTTATCAATTCCCCACACTACCTGCGACCACACGCTATTTTTCATCGTGTTACCGATTTTTCTGAATACCACGACGTGGATATCCGGGTGTTCGAGTAGGACAAGTGGGATTGCCTCTGAAATAAAGGATGATTTCGTCGAGCCACGCCCGCCGGCGAATACATAGTGGGTATGCTGGTGGGACAGAATGTCCTTTAACACGTCCTTATACATCGGGATAATTACATCCCGCAAAGAAATGTGTACTTCAGGATTTGCTACTTTGACGGTTGCAGGTCTCCCCCTCGGCATAGATTAGATACCTTCCCAGTTCAGTGTGACCTTAATCTCCGGCACGGCCGTATCATTCTCTGTCAAAGTGTCCATAATTCTCTTTGCCAGTTCCTGGGCTGCCCGGGTTCTTTCGCTCAAAGGAGCGTCCAAGCCGAACTGATCCTTGACTTCCCCGCGCATAACGCTGGTGAGGTACTGCAAAATCTCATCCGCGTCCGCAATCGTGGCTTTCTTCAACTGATCCAGTCTGTAGGTAATTTCGTCCGCAATATAGTCTTTGCCGGCGAGATTTTTCATCGTCAGCCCAGATTCGGACAAGGACTTGTTGATATTGCCGTTGGCTATAAACAGGCTGATAAACTTACTCTCCTTGGCCGAGAGAGGAAAGCCGTCGTGGGTAACATCTACGTTATCCAGTTGGCCGTGGCCCACCTTTTTCAGAAAATCCTGATAATCTTTATAGTCTCGCGCCATTACTGTTCCCCTTCCCGTTTCCGTTTATTTTCCAGGAGTTTGTTGGCAATCCCGCCCAACTGATTTTCCCTAATCTCGGTCGATTTGGCAAACAAGTCTTTCATCTTGACCGCCTGCAATTTCTGGGCCCGGCTCCCCGTCGCCATAACCCTATCAAGCGACGGCTGACCGCTATCGACGGCTACCTTACAACGCACCTCAGGCACGCCGTTTTTATATGCTAAAATAGTCATCGTCCTGTTATCTTTAGAAAGCCTAAACTGAAACAGAATATTATTGCCGTCAGTGGCCGGAACTTTCAAGGTAATCTTATTGGCCCCCACCGGCTCCAAGCCGGAATCCTCGGGTATGCGGCCTCTATAAACGACCGCGCCGCCGATGCCGTAGGTATCTGTTCCCAGATTTCCCGTACGCGACGCCTCATAGAGCGAATGTCCGGTACTACCCATTTGAAGAATCCTCCTTTATCTTGGCCCGAAGTTCATTCCACAACACCTGGTCTGTCGGCAGTTCCCAGCCGTTCTCCTCATACCACATATCGCGCAAGAAGAAAACGATCCTAATGGGCGAAATGGACTTGTACAGTTCATAATGCAGGTATTTCTGCTTATCCTCATCCCAGACTGCCTTATTTACGCTATATATGCTATGCGTAAGCCCTTCCCGGCCTACAAACTGCTTGGTGTTCAGCGTTAGTTTAATGCCCTTCGTCCCCAAGGCGGCAATTAGTTTCGTAGCCGTCGGCAACATCCTGGCCATCTGTAATATACCTCCTTGTATACGGTTCTACAAACATTATATATTATGATAGCGGGTTTGTCAATAGCAGACTTTCAAAAAATCGCCAGATATAGGTCAATTTTGTAAAATTTCAAAAATCGCCAGTTTATGGTCGATTTCTACCGGTAGAAAAATCGCAAGCACAAAAAAAAACGTGCCCGCTACCGAGTAGGGGGACGCGCCCATTTATAGGAAGTCCAACATTTATAGAGAGCCGCCCATTTATAGAAAAGGGACGCGCCCATTTATAGGTAAATTTACGAAAATTATAGGAGAGTGCCTGTCGGATACGCTCGCGCCCGCGGGGGCGGGCGGTTGCGTACCACGTCGGTCAGTTTTTCGCGTCCTGCGTTTTCGTGCCCTGGGCGCGTGTTTTCTGCACGCTCTTCTCCGCGCTCGGCGCGTTTTCTGCACGCTGGGCGCGGGTGTTTGCAAGAACGGCACAAACACTCTTCACGACGGTGGGAAGTTCGTCGTAGCCGATATTTTTCCGCTCGGTCGTCTTGGCGCGGTGCGTCTTTGTATCGCGTTTTACGATGAAGTGAAGTTCCTTCTCCAGCGCCTCAAACTGTTCCCGATTTACGCGGGCGCAGGAGGTGCATAGCCTGAATTTACACGTTCCAGCCTTCGCGTTGGCGTGGACGTAAAACTGAATCATCGTGGCGTTTTTGGTGTCGTTGCTGACCAACCTGTAATAATCGACCCGGTACTGCTCCGTCTGGTGGAATTTACTTTGGGCGTAGTTAGCATCCAGCGTCAGGAACGCGTCCGTCGTTTTCAGTGCCTTCTCCAGTTCCGCGAAAATCAGCACGGAGAACCGTTCGTTTTCTGTCAACGTTGAAACGTCCACGTCCTCGCACCGTACGATAGAATCAAGAGCCGCGTCATCCAGAGTCGCCAGAGTCTTTACAAGAGTTTCCAGTTTTTTCATAGGGAGATCCTTTCCTGCGTGGTGTGTTAATAATTTTCGCTGACCGCGCCACGCTCACGTTGCTTTCAGCATCTATATTGTAACATAACGCGAGCCGTTTGTCACGCGTGATTTTTCGGTGTCGTGCCCGCAGGGCCCGAGGGGCCGCAGGGCCCGAGG